>Ga0302130_1001155_pt1 | contig 13874 bp, 17 predicted proteins | sample CB9_surface_MG_FD_203117 | JGI IMG/M metagenome (GOLD analysis project Ga0302130, IMG submission 203117) | Marine microbial communities from Western Arctic Ocean, Canada - CB9_surface | ecosystem: Environmental > Aquatic > Marine > Oceanic | place: Canada: Western Arctic Ocean | collected... | reverse complement strand
CCTAAATGGGGGTGCACACCATGATCGTCAGAAATCGCAACATATATTATGTGCTGCGGGCTCTTCGATAGCTATTTTGAAGGACCCGACCATGACCCGCATAGTGATCATATTAGCTTGTTTTATACCTGCGCCCGCGCTTGCTCATATTGGGCATGTTGCCGGTTTGGCAAGCTATGAATATTGGGTGATTGCAGCGGCGATTGCAGTAGCGCTTGCCGCTGCGGCAGTGTTCAAAGGGCGGGGTGCAGAGGCATCCGAAGAAAACGAACCCGAATTGCAGGAGGCTTGAGATGAGCAAAATTGGTGTAATGATTTGTGGCCACGGCTCTCGTAGTCAGGTTGCGGTGGACCAATTCAGCGTCTTGGCTGAAAAACTTCCAGCGCTTCTGCCCCGCGATTGGCCGGTTGAATACGGTTATTTGGAATTTGCCAATCCCGTGATCCGCGATGGCTTGGATCGCTTGCGCGCGCAGGGATGTGACAAAATTTTGTCTGTCCCAGGTATGCTGTTTGCGGCAATGCATTCCAAAAATGATATCCCAACGGTGCTCAACACTTACGCGGCCAAACATGGCATTGAGGTGAGCTACGGCCGTGAGTTGGGCGTTGATCCCAAAATGATTGCGGCCGCAGGTGCTCGGATTCAAGAGGCGTTGGATACGGCCAATGCTGAGTATGGCCCGGTGCCTATGCATGAGACTTGTCTGGTGGTTATCGGCCGGGGAGCTTCGGATCCTGATGCCAATGGCAATGTCGCAAAAATCGCCCGTATGCTGCACGAAGGTATGGGCTTTGGCTGGTGTGAAACTGGTTATTCTGGCGTGACCTTCCCGCTGGTGGAGCCTTGCCTACAGCACACGACTAAATTAGGCTACAAACGTGTTGTGGTCTTCCCTTATTTCCTCTTTTCCGGCATTTTGATTGACCGTATTTATGGTTTCACTGATCAAGTGGCGGTTGAAAACCCAGATATCCAGTTTGTAAAAGCCGGCTATTTGAACGATCATGAGCAAGTATTGGCGACCTTTGCCGAACGGATCACTGAGCAAGTGGGCGAAATTCCTCCACCAAACTGTGCCATGTGCAAATATCGCACGCAGGTCTTGGGCTTTGAAGCTGAGGTCGGCGCGATCCAAGAGTCCCATCATCACCATGTGGAAGGCCAAGGGGCCTCGGCACCGGGCTCAAATGTGGAAGATTGCAAGCTTTGTGACAGTTTTTGCACCGGCCTATGTCGCCTGGAGAGTCAGGCCGCTCAGCATCATGATCACAGCCATGACCATGCCCTCGATCACGCTCATGACCACAGTCACGACCATGTGCACGCAACCTATCCCCATGCAGATCATCCGCATGGGCCGGAAAGTGCCCGTAAAACAAAAAAGTATTAACTGAGCCGATGGGCGTTTGCCCAGAGGTCAAAACCCAAGGCCCGCCGATGCGTCCCTACGAAAAAAATCCCAAGGCGATTTACGCCGAAAGCTTTGCCACTGTCGCACGGGAGGCAAGTCTAGAGCGCTTTCCTCATGGCTTGGACAAGCTAGCCACGCGGATTATTCACGCCTGCGGTATGGTGGATATTGCCGATCGTTTGGCTTTTTCCGATCACGCATTCCCGGCTGGTGCTGCGGCCTTGGCTGCTGGTGCGCCAATTCTATGTGATTGCGAAATGGTGGCGGCTGGTATCATTCGCCGCTATTTGCCCGCTGATAATCAGGTCTTGGTTACTTTGAACGATCCTTTGGTGTCCGACCGTGCAGCCCGCATTGGCAACACCCGTTCTGCTGCCGCGGTTGAGCTTTGGGCAGAGCATCTTGAGGGGGCCGTTGTAGCCATTGGCAATGCGCCAACGTCCCTGTTTCATTTGCTTGAGCTGCTCGACCAAGGTCTGCCGAAGCCTGCAGTTATCCTTGGTTTTCCCGTGGGTTTCGTAGGGGCCGCAGAATCCAAGGCGGAATTGGCTGCCAATGCGCGCGGCTGTGAATTCGTGGCGCTGCGCGGTCGGCGTGGTGGTTCGGCCATCGCGTCAGCGGCGGTCAATGCCTTGTCTGCGGGCTTGCCAGAGCTGCAGCCATGAGTGCATGGCTGCATATCGTGGGCATCGGTGAAGATGGCTTGGATGGATTGGTGCCTGCTGCACGTGCGGTGGTGGAATCGGCAGAAGTGATTATCGGTGGAGAACGTCATCACCAATTGGCTGGCATACATACCGCTGAGCGGATGAAATGGCCCAGCCCCTTTGATGCCTTGATTTCTCAGCTGCAAACATTGCGCGGCAAACGCGTGGTGGTTTTGGCTACAGGCGACCCGCTTTGGTTCTCGGTGGGTGCGCGTATTGGGCGGTCGATAGATCCGGCGGAGATCACCTATTACCCACAGATCAGTGCATTCCAGCTGGCATCTGCGCGGATGGGTTGGTCGATGGCGGATGTGGAAACCCTGACCGTGCATGGGCGACCAGTTGAGCAAATTATTGCCTTTATTCAACCCAATCAACGGCTCTTGATCCTTACAGCGGGCGATCAAACCCCTAGGCAGATTGCAAATTTTCTGGCAGATCGTGGATTCGGGGCGTCAAAGATGACCGTTTTAGCGGCTATGGGTGGCGAGAATGAATTGCGTTTTGATGGCATGGCTGCGGCTTGGGATCATGAGGTACCCGCTTTCAATACCTTGGCAGTAGACTGTATCGCCGCACCTGATGCGGCCCTGTTGCCACGGGTTCCGGGCTTGCCTGATGAATTGTTCGAACATGATGGTACCATGACCAAACGCGAAACTCGAGCAGTGACCATTGCCAAGCTGATGCCGATGCGGGGCGCATTGCTTTGGGATATTGGCACCGGTTGTGGCTCTGTTGCGGTCGAATGGATGCGTGCGGCACGCGATGCGCAGGCGATCGGCATCGAGCCACGGGCGGACAGACGAGCTATGGCGGCTCAAAACGCGCTGGCACTTGGCACACCCAAGCTTGAATTGGTGGCCGGCGTGGCCCCGGAGGTGTTGCAGGGTCTTGCAGCTCCAGATGCTATTTTTGTGGGCGGAGGCCTGACTGATGGTGTGTTTGATGCAGCTTGGGCGGCGCTCAAGCCTTTGGGACGTTTCGTATCCAATGCGGTGACGCTCGAAAGCGAGGCGATCCTGATAGAACTGCATGAAAAATATGGTGGCGAGTTGGTACGCTTGGTTGTCACCCGCGTCGAACCTGTGGGCCCCTATCGCGGCTGGAGGCCATTCATGCCGGTCACACAATGGAGTTTGATCAAAAGATGAGTGGAATCTTATATGGTGTGGGCCTTGGGCCTGGCGATCCGGGTCTCATTACCGTCAAATCCAGTAGGTTGATTTCGAAAGCAAGGGTGATAGCTTACCCGAGTCTGGCTGGTGGGCAAAGCTTTGCCCGTTCAATCGCGGCTGGCCTGATTTCACCTGATGCGGAAGAGATTGTGATGGATGTGCCCATGACGGTTGAGCGTGCCCCCGCGCAAGCGGCCTATGACATTGGCGCCAAGAATATTGCAGCCGCGCTGGATCGTGGTGAAGATGTGGTCTGCCTTTGCGAGGGCGACCCGTTTTTCTATGGCAGCTTTATGTATCTCTACGCACGGCTAGCGTCAGATTACCAGGTTAAAGTCGTACCAGGCGTGACCTCAGTCACCACATGCGCCGCACGAGCTGGCATGCCCCTAGCGGCGCGGAATGAACGCCTCACAGTGTTGCCCGGTCCTTTGCCCACTGAAGAGCTACGTGTGCGTATTGAAGGGGCTGAAAGTGTCGCCATCATGAAAGTTGGCAGGCATTTGAGTAAAATTCGTGCGGTGATAGCCGATCTAGGCCTCACCGATAAAGCCGCTTATATTGAACGCGCTAGCCTGCCGGATGAATTGGTTTGTCCCTTGGCTCAGGCCCCCGAAACCGCCCCTTATTTTTCGATGATCATACTGACGAAAGGTGCTGATCCATGGCTCTAACTCCTGTTGTTTTTGCTCTGAATGCCTCCGGTTTGGCTACTGCGCAAAAGGTAGCTGTGGCGCTAGGGGCTCAGTTGCATGGCCGTGAAGGCCGTGTGGCGCAGGCGGATGCCTTTTTTTCCAACGCTCTCGACCATGCTCGTGATTTATTTGCTGCTGGTGTGCCAATCGTGGGGGTCTGTGCGAGTGGGATCTTGATTCGTGCTGTGGCCCCCTTATTGGCGGACAAATCCACAGAGCCGCCGGTTGTATCGGTGTCAGATGACGGCGCGGTTGTGGTGCCGTTGTTGGGTGGACACCATGGGGCCAACCGACTGGCGCGTGATATTGCCTTGGCTCTGGGAGGCACGGCAGCTGTGACAACGGCAGGAGATGTTTCTTTGGGTATCTCACTTGATGAACCTCCACTTGGTTGGGCTTTGGTAAACCACCTTGATGCCAAAGGCGCTATGGCCGCTTTGCTGGCCGGTGGTGGTGCTACGGTTTCAGGCAAAGAGAGGGCTAGTGCTGACTGGCTAGTAGATTTGCCTGCGGGCGATGCGGTGCGTCTTAGCTGCACGATTGAACCGCAAACGGATCTGGGGCCAAACCATCTTCAATTCGCTCCTCAACGCGTGACTGTTGGTGTGGGTTGTTCGCGCAACTGCCCGTCGGAAGAGCTGGCAGGTCTGGTACGCTCTGCCTTGCTAAATGTAGGTGTCTGTAACGCGGCGGTGCATTCGGTGAATACTATTTCTCTGAAGGCAGATGAGCCTGCGATACTTGACTTGGCGGTCTCACTGGGCGCGCCGCTCCGTTTATTTTCTGCCGCTGAGCTAGAAGCTGAAACCCCACGATTAGCTACGCCTTCTGACGTAGTGTTCGCTGAAGTGGGATGCCACGGTGTGTCTGAGGCCGCAGCCCTGGCGCAGACGGGTTCTGATGGCGTGCTTTGGGTGCAAAAGTGCAAGACTGCAAATGCAACAGTTGCGCTTGGCCTATACCCTGAGCCCATGACTATATTGCGTGGTGCAGCGCGTGGGCGATTGTCGGTTGTGGGGATTGGCCCTGGGCAAGCGGCTTGGCGGACGCCTGAGGTGTCGCGCTTGGTTGCGGATGCGCAAGAGCTGGTAGGATACGGCCTATATATTGATTTGCTTGGGCCTTTGGCCGCTGGCAAAATCCGGTCAGATTTTCCGTTGGGTGGCGAAGAGGCACGGTGTCGCTACGCCTTAGAACAGGCAGGCCAAGGCAAGAATGTGGCGCTGGTTTGTTCTGGCGATGCGGGCATCTATGCCATGGGCGCCTTGGTTTTTGAACTTTTGGACCGTGCGCCGGATCAAATGGGTGTCAGCGAGGCCGCCCGCCGGGTGGACGTTGTCTGTTCGCCGGGTGTGTCTGCCTTGCAAGGGGCCGCAGCCCGGGCTGGGGCCCCTTTGGGCCATGATTTTTGTACGATTTCTCTGTCTGATCTGCTGACTCCGCGCGATGATATTTTGCGGCGGCTAAAAGCGGCAGGCGAAGGCGATTTTGTGATCGCCTTTTACAATCCAGTATCGAAAACCCGCCGGACATTGTTGGCCGAAGCTCGTGATATTTTGTTGAAACATCGCCCTGAAGATACGCCGGTGATGCTGGCTAGCTCATTGGGTCGGCCTGAAGAGCATATCCAGTACCGCAGGCTTGCTGATTTGCAGGTGGATGAGGTGGATATGCTAACTGTGGTTCTGGTGGGATCGTCTAACTCACGTTTGGCGCAATTGGGTGAAGGTCCCCGCATGTTTACGCCGCGTGGCTATGCACGCAAAATGGATGGTGATTTAGCCTGTGGCACTCAAAGGAAAGATTCATGACTGTATATTTCGTAGGTGCCGGCCCTGGTGATCCTGAACTTCTTACACTCAAAGCTGCACGTATCATTGGACAATGCTCTGTTTGTCTGTATGCGGGCTCTTTAGTGCCCGTAGAGGTTGTGGGCTGCGCGCCAAAGGATGCACGGGTTGTCGATACTGCTCCGATGACGCTTGATGAGACACATACTGAGATCTTGGCGGCACATGCTAAAGGTCAAGATGTGGCGCGGGTGCATTCGGGGGATCCGTCTCTCTATGGAGCGATCGCTGAGCAAATTCGCCGTTTGCGCGCTGATGATATAGATTATGAGATCATCCCCGGCGTTCCGGCCTATACCGCTGTGGCCGCCGCCTTGGGGCAAGAGCTGACCATTCCTGAGATTGCTCAGTCTATCATTTTAACGCGTATGTCGATGAAATCAACCTCCATGCCAGCTGGTGAAACCCTCGAAAATTTTGCCATATCAGGTGCGACCCTCGCCATCCATCTTGCGATTCGCAATATGCGCGAAATTGAACGAGTTTTGATCCCGCATTATGGAGCTAATTGCCCAGTGGTGGTAGCGTATCGCGCGAGCTGGCCTGATCAGATTATCATTCGTGGTACTTTAAGTAACATTCGCAAAAAAGTTAGGGATGCCAAGATCACCCGTACAGCTCTTATTTTATTGGGCCCAGCTTTAAAAGAGCAGCAAGATTTTGTGGATTCTGCGCTATATCACCCGGATATGGAGCATGTGTTGCGAAACCGCAAAACATCTGCGCCGCAGGAAGCGTAACTTAAAATACAGTATTTGAATAGTTCTCTTGACCGACCTGCTAAACCCGCGCAAGCTACAGGGGGGGAATTGCCATGACTACATTTTTGCCAAAAGAAGTGGCGGATGGGCTAGAAGCTGCACGCAAACAGGCCCTTCACAAGAAAAGCCGCCTGCGGGTGCAGGCCGGATCCGAAGCGCTGACAGTGCTTAAGTACTGGGACGGTGGATTTTCCGTTGATTTAGCAGATGCGCCACAATTGCGTGGGCTGGTTGATATTTATGATGGTAGCATTCACATGTATCAATGTCTGATTGTGGCTTCGGAAGAAGAGGGTAGTGAAATGCGATATGAATTCAAGCGTAACACACGCGCCGTTCAAAGCGCGCCGCTGGATTTCGAACGTTCTGAAAATGCACCTGTGGCTTTGATTGGGCTCAGCTAGGGCTTTTGCTTATTGTAGATCAGCGAAAGCCGCCTGCATATTGGCTACGGCGCGTTCAACATTTGCGCGAGTGGTGCCAATGTTGAATCGTAAGAATTTTTCACCACCAGTCCCAAATGTTGGGCCGTGATTAGCTGCAATTTTAGCCTGTTGCTGCACTCGGCTGATAACTTCATCTAGCATCATGCCAGTACCTGAGAAATCGACCCAAGCTAGATAGGTGGAGTCTAAATTCATCGATTCCACGCCAGGGATTGCATTGATACCTGCATCAAATATTTGGCGATTTCCATCTATATAGCGCACTAATTCATCCACCCATTGCGCGCCCTTTGGCGAATAGGCGGCGGTGACCATATGGAGACCGAAGGAATTAGCTGACAGTCCAAGCCCCTGCATCCGTTTGGCAAAACGCGCTCGTAGTTCTGGGTCTCCAATAATTACATTTCCCGAATGACAGCCGGCTATATTGAAAGTTTTAGTGCTCGCTGTCATCATAACTAATCTGTCTGAGATACCCTCGATTAGCGCCATGGGCGTGTGCTTCACCCCAAAAGTTAGATCATGGTGGATCTCATCGCTTACCAAAATTAGGTTATGGCGTTTGGCAAAAGCGGCGATTTCCTCCAATTCAGCGCGGCTCCAAACCCGTCCACCTGGATTATGTGGTGAGCAGAGGATCACCATCCGCGCATGAGCGGGTAGGGCCTCATCATAGGCGTTAAAATCCATTTCATAGCGACCATTATGGTTAACCAAGGGCAGTTCAATTATCTCACGGTCATTGGCGCGGATGACTTTGGCAAAGGCGTGATAGACTGGGGTGAACAACACTACGCCATCGCCGGGGGCGGTGAATGTATCCACGCACATTGCTGTACCATTGACCAGGCCATGGGTGGTGAATATGCCACCGCGCGGCACATCCCAGCCATGGCGGTTCTTCATCCACCACTGAATGGCATCCAAATAGAGGCTATCATTGCCAAAATAGCCGTAAACTCCGTGGTGGTTCACTTCGTTCAATTTATCTTGCACGGACTGTGGTGGGCGAAAATCCATATCTGCCACCCACATAGGAATGCCATCTTCGGCGGAAACACCATAGAGTGGCTCCATCATATCCCATTTGGAAGAATGTGTGTTGCGGCGTTCGATATTTTCGTCAAAGTTCATAGTGTTTCCTAAATCTAATTGGCGGTAGTGTTATCTTGGGGTGGCGAAGGATCAAGAGAGAAATGGCGTATTCGACCTTAAACGCGTAAAAGATACCAAGAAACCTTTCCTTAGGAATTGCGCTGTGGCGCAGGTTTGAATATCAGGTAAGCCATGACATTACGCCCCATATTGATCCATCCGGATCCACGCTTGAAAAAGATAGCGGCCTCTGTAACTTCGGTTACGGGCACAATAGCGCGTTTAGCCGATGATATGCTTGAAACTATGTATGATGCGCCGGGTATTGGCCTCGCTGCACCACAGGTTGGCGTGATGAGCCGCATGTTTGTGATGGATTGCGTGAAAGAGGAGGGCGATGCCCCGCAACCCATGGTCATTATGAACCCTGACGTTCTTTGGCTATCTGAAGATTTAAGTACGTATGAAGAAGGCTGCCTGTCGATTCCGGAACAATTCGGTGATGTGGAACGGCCTGCGTCGATTGAGATGCAATGGCTTGGCCTCGACGGCCAAACCCATCAGCAGCGGTTTAATGGGCTGTGGGCCACCTGCGTCCAGCATGAGTTGGATCATTTAAATGGTAAGTTATTCATTGATTACCTGAAGCCAATGCGTCGTCAGATGATTACCCGTAAAATGGCAAAACTGAAACGTGAGCAGGCCCGACCATGAGTCACAGAATTGTACCTTGGCCCAACCCTTGTTTAAAGGCCAAAGCTGAGCCTATCGTTAAAATCACGACGGAGATCACCCAGATCTGGCAAGATATGATTGTGGTTATGGAGGCGATGCCTGGCGTTGGCCTGTCCGCCCCGCAGCTTGGCATTGGCCTGCGTTTGGCCGTGGTGGATGCCTCCTCGGCGCGTGGTCAGGTGCTGCGCATGGCCAACCCTGAAATTCTACATGTCTCTGCTAAACTTGAGGTGGGTGAAGAGGCCAGCCCAAATCTGCCGCGTGTATCGGCCCAGATCAAACGCCCGCGCGGTGTCACGGTCCGCTATATGGATGAGACCGGCGCCATGCTGGAAAAGGATCTGGTTGGGCTTTGGGCTCGCTCGCTGCAACATCAAGTGGACCATCTAAATGGGCGGATGTATTTTGATAATCTGTCGAATCTCAAGCGCGATATGCTGATTAAAAAGGCCCGCAAGCTGTGCGCGTAGTGTTTATGGGCACGCCGGAGTTTTCCGTCACCGCCCTCGAGGCTTTGGCTGCAGCAGGCCATGAGATTGTAGCGGTTTATAGCCAGCCCCCCCGTAAGTCAGGTCGGGGCCAAAAACTGCGGCCATCGCCTGTGCATCAGTTGGCTCAGACGAGCGGCTGGCCTATCTTCACCCCGGTAAACTTTTGCGATCCCGCAGATGTGGTGGCTTTCGCAGGCCATGACGCTGATATCGCCGTTGTGGTTGCCTATGGGTTGATCTTACCGCAAGCGCTTTTGGATCTGCCCAAACTTGGATGTTTAAACATTCACGCCAGCCTATTGCCGCGCTGGCGTGGGGCCGCACCTATTCACCGCGCAATTATGGCTGGAGATCAAAAGACTGGTGTGTGTATCATGCAGATGGATTCAGGTCTGGACACTGGCCCGGTGCGTGTTCGGCGCAGCTTAGAGATAGGTGTCACTGAAACCACTACACAGTTACACGACCGATTGGCTGTGATGGGTGCCGAGTCTGTTGTGGATGTTTTGGCAGATCTTGCCGGCCATGCCTGCGTGCCTCAGATTGAGGACGGTCTAAGCTATGCCACTAAAATCCAAAAATCAGAAGCCCGAATCGATTGGAACCGCTCTGCTGTTGAGATCGACCGTCAAATCCGTGGTCTGTCGCCCTTCCCGGGTGCTTGGTGTGTGATGAACGAGCAACGGGTAAAGGTTCTCGCCTCTTGCCTGTCGGACGGCACAGGCGCACCTGGGCAGGTGCTGCAAGCCAGTGAAATAGCCTGTGGTAATGGTTCCGTTATTCTAACAACTCTGCAACCTGCCGGCAAAACAGCCCAAACCGCTGAAGTGTTTTTTCAGAGCCACAGCCTACCTGCGCGGTTGGAATAGATCGCCTTTTGCCTGAGCAAATGACTTACTGATCACGCCCAGCGGATCAAGCCAACGATGGCGGAGGCGGCGTAGAAGGCTTGAAGCAGTAAAAACGTCCATCGGTGGTCTATGATGGCCCAGGCGGCGAACAGGCTGGCTGAGATAAATAGCAAGGCGAAGCCGAGATTTTCGTTGCCAGTATTGCTTGCTATCAACAAGGCATAGATCATGGCCAGCACTGAGCCTAAGATTTCAAATATCGAGGTGAGCTTTCGGTTGTCCATGGTTTCGCCCCCAGTTCAATAAGACTTTACTCTTTGAAAGGCGCCATTCCGGCGCGGGCCAGTTCGTCGGCCAGTTCGTTTTCGGGGTGGCCTGCATGGCCTTTGACCCATTCCCACTTGACTTCATGTTGAGCTTGGGCCAGATCGAGTTGTTTCCAAAGGTCCTCATTTTTCACTGGTTTTTTTGCAGCTGTTTTCCAACCGTTTTTCTTCCAGCCAAAAATCCATTTGGTTACGCCATCTTTGACGTAGACACTATCGGTTACCACGGTAATGATTGAGCGCCGTGAGAGGGCTTCCAGCGCCGAGATCGCGGCCATCAACTCCATACGATTGTTAGTAGTTTCCTGAGCGCCACCTTTCAGTTCGCGCTGTTTGGTCACTTTCATCTCGTATTTAGCCTGTAGAACCACGCCCCAGCCGCCTGGGCCTGGATTGCCACTGCACGCGCCGTCTGTATAGGCGATTAAGCTATGCATGTGCGGTCACCATGATGAAGGGTTCCACATCTCCCGCAAGCCCAAGCTCTTTGCCCTCCCGTTGGTAGGTGATTGTAAAGCCTGCATGGTTGAGGACATCTGCAAGTTCCCCGGCGGAATAATAGGTGTAAAAACGCCCTAAGGCATCACGCTTTTCGCCGGTCCCAAGCTTCATGCCAAGGTGTAGAACACCCCCCGTATGTAGTGCTGTGTGACAGGCTTGGATATGGTTTGAGAAGTTGTAGCGGGTGGCGTGTAGTAATGAAAAGTTGGCATAGATACCGTGATAAGTTGCGGAGGCTGGTAGAGCGTCGAATGTGGCGCGCCTTGCTGTTACACCCAAGTGCTGAGCCGCTGCGGCAACCATCTCGGCGCTGCCATCAGTGGCGTCGACTTGAAGGCCTTGGCGGGCCATTTCAGCGGCTGCTAGCCCTGGTCCGCAGCCCAAATCTAACACGCTTCCACCTTTAGGGATGGCGCTGATAAATGCCAGTAGGGATTTATTGGGTGGGGCTTGTGTAAGGCGCAAATAATCTTCAATTTTCTCGTCGTATACAGCAAGAGTTTGAGTGTCGGTCATGAGATAGAGCTTTGCTGTTGGGGTATAAAACCCGTTACGTTTAAACTTAGAAAAATATTATAATTTGTATTTTCATCCTACATCGCGCAAAATGCGAGGCACTTTGAAGCTGACATTTTCTTGCGTCGTCTCCACCGTTTGGACGATTACCTCATAGTGCTCCGAAAACGCATCTACTACCTCTTGGATCAAAACATCTGGTGCGGAGGCGCCGGCGGTGATGCCTACGCTTTTGATCCCATGTAGCGCGCGCCAATCAATATCTGTTGCCCGTTGTACCAATTGGGCATAGTTGCATCCAGCTCTTGAAGCCACTTCAACCAGCCGTTTGGAGTTTGAAGAATTGGGAGCGCCTACCACCAGCAATGCGTCGGATAGCGGTGCGATTGCTTTGACTGCTTCTTGCCGATTGGTTGTAGCGTAGCAGATGTCTTCTTTGTGAGGACCAATGATTTTTGGAAAACGGTTTTGCAGTGCGGCTACTATTCCAGCTGTGTCATCCACAGACAGAGTGGTTTGCGTGATATAAGCTAGCTGTCCCGCATCCCGCACCTTTATTAGGGCTACATCAGCTTCGGTTTCCACCAAAAGCACCTCGCCTTCGGGTAATTGCCCCATGGTGCCAACTGTTTCGGGATGGCCGTCATGGCCAATCATAATCATTTGTAGGCCATTTTGGTTATGACGGTCTGCTTCTATATGGACCTTACTCACCAGTGGGCAGGTGGCGTCCACAAAGATCATGTTGCGTGCTTGAGCGGCATTGGGTACTGATTTAGGAACTCCATGAGCCGAGAATATGACGGGGCGATCATCGGGGCATTGATCAAGATCTTGCACAAAAATGGCACCTTGGTCTCTTAGGCTATCTACTACAAACTTATTATGGACAATTTCATGACGCACGTAAACTGGGGCGCCCCACTTTTGCAGAGCCAACTCAACGATTTTTATTGCACGATCAACGCCCGCACAAAATCCGCGTGGCGCTGCAAGTAAAAGTTTAAGTTGTGGTTTTGTCATGCGGCAGTTCCTTTACCACTCAAACTAGTTGTGATGGGCCGGACCGTCCAGAGTGATGCTCTTATTTATTCGGCTTCATCTGGTAAGGCATGGTCATCAGTTTCGCGTGTTGGGCGACCAATTACATCGCGCAATCCATCCAATTCAATAAAGTTGTCACATTGGCGGCGCAGTTCATCCGCGATCATGGGTGGTTGGCTGCGGATTGTGGAGACAACAGAAACACGCACACCTTGGCGCTGCACGCTTTCAACCATTGGGCGGAAGTCACCATCACCTGAGAACAAAACTATGTGATCCACATGTGGCGCCAATTCCATGGCATCTACTGTCAATTCAATATCCATGTTGCCTTTGATTTTTCGACGGCCTTGGCTGTCAGTGAATTCCTTAGCAGCTTTTGTAACCATGGTGAAACCATTGTAATTAAGCCAGTCCACCAGGGGCCGAATTGGGGAATACTCATCATTTTCAAGTAGTGCTGTATAATAAAACGCACGCAGCAGCTTGCCACGGCTCATAAATTCCTGACGCAGCAACTTATAGTCAATATCGAAGCCAAGAGACTTGGCTGCTGCATAAAGATTTGCACCGTCGATAAATAGCGCCAAACGCTCGTCGCGATAAAACATAGCAAATATATCCTTTTAATTAATGTTAGGAGTCATTTATGATAATATGGTTAAAGAGTATCTTCCGGTAGTTTTAAAAAATAAGTAGTAAAAATGTCAGAAATAAATTTATGCTTAGAGCATAGTCAAAAAAGAGTTCTGGTCGCACTTGGTGGTAACTTACATTCTGCAGTAGGCTCGCCGAGGGAAGCCTTGGGCTATGCTCTGGCAAATCTACGCCAACGTACCAACACAGTCATACGCAGAAGTAAATATTTTATTACTCCTTGTTTTCCGGTTGGATATGGCCCCGATTATGTAAATGCGGCTGTTGAATTTTACTTTCGAGGGGAAGCGTTGGAGCTTTTACAGATTTTGCATGATATCGAAGCGCTGTTTGGCCGAGCTAGGGATACCAGATGGGGTGGGAGGGTTTTAGATCTTGATTTGCTAATATTTGGGGATGAGATTGCTCCGAGTTTGCCTGGCTACAGGCAATGGCGCGATAAGCCTATTGCGCAGCAGATTGAGCAAACACCGCTGGAAATGATACTGCCGCATCCCCGGCTGCAAGATAGAGCTTTTGTTTTAGGGCCCTTAATGGATATTGCACCAGACTGGAAGCATCCTGTGTCAGGGTTGAAGGTACGTGAAATGTATGCCAACTTGCCCG
>Ga0302130_1001152_pt1 | contig 13885 bp, 11 predicted proteins | sample CB9_surface_MG_FD_203117 | JGI IMG/M metagenome (GOLD analysis project Ga0302130, IMG submission 203117) | Marine microbial communities from Western Arctic Ocean, Canada - CB9_surface | ecosystem: Environmental > Aquatic > Marine > Oceanic | place: Canada: Western Arctic Ocean | collected... | reverse complement strand
TGTCAAGCGCGACGTCGAAACGGGCAAGTACTCAGTTGGTTTTTCTGCCCTCCAAGTGGCGGCAGCCGCCGCGGCAGGCCCTTCCGATTTGCCAGTCCTGCTGGGACCTACCCTGCAAAGGCTCGTCAAGGAAAACAACGAGACCTGTCATCTCGGGATACTTCACGGAGGCGGGGAAATAATACTTAAGCGCCTCGACCCGCTTGAGCAGGTCGTACGCCTTGCGTCCACTATTGGTAGCCGCCACCCTGCACACGCATCGTCGGGCGGAATCGCGTCCATGGCGCTGACCTTCAGTGAAGCAAATATCGCGGCTTTGCCCGACACGCTGCCGCAACTCACAAAAAACACCATAAAGACGCGTGATCAGTTGCGCCAACGGCTCAACGAAGTTCGCGAGAAGGGCTACGCCCTGGACCTCGAAGAAGCGTACTTGGGGGTCCGGTGCATCGCGGTTGCTATTTCGGTGCCAAACTGGCCGGTAATCCACATCAGCTTCTCACTGCCGCTACAGCGGGCTCCGGTCGAACGTCTGCGGGCGCTGGCCAAACCCCTCGCGGCGGCGGCCAAAGAGATCAAAAATATCTTGTCCGTCACACCACGAGCCTGAACCAGGCCCTGCTCATGGTTGAACCCCGCCCAGCAGAGGCCAAAGCGAGACTTAAACAGGTATCCTCTACGAAGCGGCGGGATGAACTACGCATCAGGGAGTGTCGCCATGTCGATGACAAAGCGGTACTTCACATCCGAACGCAGCATGCGCTCGAAGGCATCATTGACCTGGTTGATTGCAATGAGCTCGATATCGGATACGATACCGTGCATGGCGCAGAAGTCGAGCATCTCCTGCGTCTCAGCGACGCCACCAATAGTAGAGCCGGCATAGTTGCGTCGCTTGCCGACCAAGGTGCCGGCGTGAATAGCCTGCGGTTCTACCGGAACACCAACTTGGGTCAGGGTGCCATCACGACGGAGGAGCTTCAGCAGTGCATCGATGTCATGATTGGCGGAGACCGTATCGAGGATGAAGTCGAAACTGTTGGCATGACTGGCCATGGCATCTGCATCCGTCGAAATGACGACTTCGTTGGCACCCAATCGTTTTGCGTCGTCCTCCTTGCCTGACGATGTGGTGAACAAAACGACGTGCGCGCCAAGTGCGGCGGCAAACTTGACGCCCATGTGACCAAGACCACCTAGACCGACGATGCCCACTTTCTGGCCAGGCTCCACATTCCAGTGGCGGAGCGGCGAATAGGTAGTGATACCGGCACAAAGGAGTGGTGCTACCGCAGCCAAGTTCATGCCTTCGGGGATACGCAGGATGAAAGCCTCGTCGACCACGATGTGGGAGGAATATCCCCCGTAGGTATGACCGCCGGTGTGTTTATCATGGCTATTGTAGGTTTCGGTCTGGCCGACTTCGCAGAACTGCTCAAGTCCGTTCCTGCAGTTCTCGCAACTTTGGCAGGAGTCGACCATGACGCCAACGCCTGCGGTATCGCCGACCTTGAACCTAGTCACTTCGTTGCCGACAGCGGTGACGCCGCCAACCATTTCGTGCCCAGGCACGCACGGATAGATCGTCCCGCCCCACTCATTACGCGCGCGGTTAAGGTCGGAGTGGCAGACGCCGCAATAAAAAATTTCGACCTGGACGTCCTTCGGACCGGGTTCGCGGCGCTCAAAGGAGAAGTGCGCGAGGGGCGTTTCGGACGAAGTGGCGGCGTAGCCGTGGCAATGGGACATAATTTCTCCGCATGTTGAATAGACTGGGCGGTGGAGCGCCGCTTGCGCCCTACTCTATGTTAGCGGGTTGCAACGCGCGACCAAGGCGGTGACGCGGAAAGCAGGTTCGGCTAGTTGGCGAACCGCCTAGTCACTTGGACGAACTAAGACACCACGTTTGACTAGCTTCTCAACATTGCCGACGCGGCGCTTGTCTTCGCGCGCAAGCCAGCCTTCCTGCGGCAGTTCCTTGACGTACTGGTTCTTCTCGTAGATCGGCTGTTCGTAGATGGACGCGTACTGCTCGGTGCGCAAATCCTTGAACCAGTTGGTCACACCATTGGCGATGCGAGCACGGCGAAGCGCTTCGATGTCGATGACGGTGCTGACAAACGAGTCGCCATTCGCCATACCCGGCTGCTTAACCAGCACGTGACCCTTGTGGTCGACGATCATCGACTGGCCACCGAAGACGTCGAAAAATCCGCCGTCCTTGCCTACTTGTGGGCCGAGATTTGGAGCAATAACGATCATCTGGTTGAACATGGCGTGAGCCCGGTTCTGCAGCTCCCACATGCCCTGCATCACCTGCGGCTCAATGAGGGTGGCGCGGATCATGATCTCGCAACCATTCATAGCGAGACCACGGCTAGTCTCCGGATAGGCGCCCTCGTGGCAGATCAGGTATCCGATATTGCCAATCTCAGTGCTGGCAACCGGAAAGAAGGCGTCGAGTTTACTGCCATTGCCTTTCTTTTCGATCCACTCGTCCCAGAGATCATGGGGATTGGTGGTGCCAAGCGCTCCGCCCTCAAAGGCGTCGCTGGTGGCTTTTGCGCGACGATAGACGATCTCGCCATGGGGGCTGATGAGGAAGCCGACGTTGAAGAGGTGGCCAGGGAAGTCCTCGTCGCGAACCCACAGCAGCTCGGCAGCGATATAGGCGTTGAATTGTTTTGCCTTGACGGCCAGCGCTTCAGTCTCCGGTCCCGGAATCGTGGTTGCAGCTGACTCATGCTGTTTCTTGTCGCCAGCGCGGAAATCCATCGGCATGCCCTGGATAGCCATTTCGGGCAACACAATCAGTCGCACCGGGGCTCCATCGGTTGAGGCAACCATTACGGCGACGTCCATAAAATCATTGATTCTCTTGATGTTCTCAAGCGATTCCTTAGTTGTCTTGACAGCGTAGTTACGTGTGGACAGCGCGACAGCAATATATGGAACTACCAAGGGAAAATACTCCTATTTTAGGCTAGCGTGGACCCGGAAGTGGCGAAGCAACTTCCAGCCACTTTGCCATTTATCCGAACTTAGTTCACAATATAGAACAATACAAGCGCCAATAATGTGCACATTTAATAATTTTTATTAGGGGCTGACCCAGATAACCTAAGAAGAGGTTATGATGGGAAGCATGAGAAAGAGTTGTCTAAGTCCCTACAAACAAGATCGCCTCACGGAGCATTTTGTTTCGGGATCGACAGCGCGAACTACGGCCAGCCTTTGCGGTGTGAACCGCAAGACAGCAGCCTTTTATTTTCTCCGGCTGCGCAAAATTATCTCCTATGAACTGGAAGCTGAAAGCGAAGCTATGTTCGGCGGAGAAATCGAAGTTGATGAAAGCTACTTTGGTGGCAGGCGGAAAGGAAAACGTGGGCGCGGTGCTGCGGGTAAAATCCCTGTATTTGGCTTATTAAAAAGGGGTGGAAAGGTTTACACCAAGATTATCCCGGATGCTTCAGGAGCCACTCTGATCCCGATCATCAAGCGCAAGGTTGTGCTGGATGTGTCGGATTTCCACCACTTCCGCATCAACCATTCTAAGCTATTCGCCGACCGCCACAACCATATCAATGGCATCGAGAATTTCTGGAACCAAGCCAAGCGGCATATGCAAAAATTCAATGGTGTTCCCAAGGCTCAATTTGGTCTATATTTGGTAACTGCCCAGGATGTTTCGCGTGAACTCCTGTATTCAGCCGAAGCGCAGTTGAGCGATCAACTGACCTGACGGTTTCATCAGGGTTTCGATGACAGACCAACCCTGCTTGCGTGCGGTACATGTCACCGTGCGCAATGTGCAGAAAACCTCAGCCCCTCTCACAATGCGGAAACAGCCTGATACTTTTTGCCTGACTTTGCCCATACGCAAATCCCGTTCAGCCTCATTGTTGGTGAAGGGCACGTTGGGTTCCATCAGAAAGCGGGTGACCTCAGTTTTGCGCTTTTGCAGGCGCAGCGCAAAGTTGTGACCTGTCCTGCGTTTGGGGCGACCGCGAGGTTTTACGGCTTTAGGAATTGCTTTCACAGGTGGTTGAGCCTCATGAAAGGCTACCGATCTAGTGAGTATTTTATCGTAGCGCTGCAAGAGTTTGACTATGATTTCGTCGTCAATTTCGCGATCAGCGGTTCGGGCGTCTGCCAAGGCTTTTGCCTCAAGCAAAAAAGCTTTCATCTCGGTGGCCCACGGCTCTTTCTCAATTACGATAAGCGCTTGGAGTTCGCGAAGGTGATGGGCATTGCACAACGCATGTTGGACACCTTCCATTTTGAAATACGGAGCCCAGTGATCGTGCACGACAAGCCCGCATACCCCTGTCAGAAGATCACCCCTGCGCGACGAGATCCGGAAGTGGCTCAGGAGCGGCGAACAGATCACATGTAGCCACTGTGTTTTGCCCGCTACCCTGAAGCCGGTCTCATCCAGATGCTTGACCGCCACTTGCGGCCCGCTCAACCCTTCACATACAGCCCTCGCGAAGGGTTGAAGGCGATCAGCTGTGCGCTCGATCAGCCGGGCCAAGGTGGCTGGAACGGCCGAAAGGCCAAACAGATCAGACAACATAAGAGAGAGGCGGTCTTGCGGGATGCAATGATAGGTCTGCAGATAGCTGGCGATACCAGCGATCCTGGGGCCGTATTGAACTGGCGCTGAAATACCTTCAGGGAAGGCCCCACGCGTGACAGCATCACACTGGCCGCACCGACACTGATATACTCGGTGCTCGGTTACCTCGGGTGGTGGCGGGGCGGGCAAATCAACAACCTGACGCACCACAATCTTTTCTGCCATGCTGGCCAGGAGTGCTGCGCCGCAAGCGTTACAGATCTCTGGGTAGTGGTTGATGACATGGTCGGGCGTCGCTGTCTGTCGCAACGTCTTCCCCTTATGGCCAGGCTGGCCGCCGGTTTTACGGTCGGATTTGCCCCTCAAGCTTTGCGTCCGTTTCACTGCAGGTGGCTTCTTTAAGCCATCACTGGAAAGGGGGACGGCTGCTCGTCTTACTGTTGAGGGCCACCTGCCGTTCCAGCGCGTCAATCCGCTGCTCAAGTGCTGTGTTCACTTCGAGCTGCTTCAAGTACGCAGCTTCAAAGTAGGCGGCGCGGCCAGCAATATCCGAAAAGGGAAGAAACGGTGACTTTGTATCTTGAGCCATACATCTGTTGATTCATCATTCAACGGTTCAGTCAAGAAATTCCTCAACTCATCATGCTGGGCAGTTACTATATTTGAAGGAATGTGAGTGGCGTTTTAACAACAGTGACCCTTCAAGGCAGTTATTACTGCTAAGACAATGGGTTAAGCGTCACTTGAATTAGCTAGCTGGGTCAGCCCCTTACCCTATTTGGACCCATAGGCGCTGACGTTAGACATGTCAGAAAGATGGCGAAGACTATTCTTGACCAGAGAAGGGGTGCCTTGCTCCGGCGAAGCGAGGCTCAGTTTTTGGGGTGACATGCCCTCGCGTATAAGTTCAGCACACGACGGACCGCGGCTATTTGCAGACTGCGTGCGTCCGGGGCAGCCTGCCCCTGCGACACCATCGGATAAAGCGCTCCCAGATACTGGCCGACCAACGCCTCGGGGATTGAGCGTCCATTGAGTATCGAAAGCAAGCGATTGACGGCAGCTTGCGCCTCGGCATGCGGCCAATAGTAACGAATGCGGTCCGAATAACTGAAATGGCGCTGCAGCCGCAGTTCGGTTGCGTCACCACGGTAGTATTTCTGCCAGTTGTCGGGCTCGTTCAGCATGAGCCTTTCCATGGCGGCAATCAGGCCGTGTCCTGCAAAGGTCGGGTCAAGCACCTGGGCGATATGGTCGAGCCCGTAGAGCGTTTCGCGCAGCGCAAAGGTCAGCCACGGACCAACCTTAAGAATGCCGAAGCCGTCCTCCACCAATGCTCGCAGTGCATCCGCGCTCTGATAGTCGGTGGAATGCGCTTCGAAGATGAATTGCGGCATATCTGAAAGAGCAGCGCTGAGCGCACGTGCCTTCGCGCGGTCGTAACTGACGACATTGGTATTGCCAAATTCGATACCCGGCTGCACGACGACACCGATAGCACGCTCAAAAGCGTGTGATACGCCGACAGCGGCAAAAGCCTGTCGGTGGACATCGACGGTCTTGAGTGCAGCTTTTGGGCGCGTGACTTCCAGGTGCTCAATCGATTCGACCGCCCCCCCCGGTACCGGCACTTCGGTGCCAATGACATAGACCAATGATGTACCGGCCTCACTTGATGCGGCTTCGGCAACTTTGGCAAGCTGCGCGGCGCGTTCGGCCGTCACCTCGTCGGTGAGCGCCATATTTTCACCGGCGCAGCCCATCGAGGTATCAAGATGGATCTTAGTGAACCCGGCCTTGGCATAGGCATCCACCATCCCTGCGGCGTGGGCCATCGCTTCCTCAGCCGGCAGATGCCTCCAAGGATTGGGACCAAGGTGATCGCCGCCAAGTATCAGGCGGCTTTTGTCGAAGCCTACCCGACCGGCGATCTCGCCGACAAAGCGGCGAAAATCGGCGGGCGTCATCCTCGTATAGCCTCCATTCTGGTTGACCTGATTGCAGGTCGCCTCAATGAGGACGTCGGTGCCCTCGTCCTTACCCTGAAGCAGAGCCGCCTCGATAACGAGCGGATGAGCAGTGCAAACAGAGGTAATACCATACTGCGCGCCTCTGTGGTGATCGCACGCGATGTTGGCTATACGCGAGTTGGTCATGAACTGCTCCCGTTAGTGGTATTTGCAATGAAGGCATCCAGTTCGGCGAAGTTCGAAGTTCCCTCCATGGGGCCCTGAGTTTCGACGGCGCGCGCGCCACTTGCAGCCGCATATCGCAGGGCATCGGTTGGAACCATGCCGCGCAGCCAGCAACTGACGAAGGTTGCCCCGAAACAGTCCCCTGCACCGGTTGGATCAAACTCCTCAACCTTGAAGGCAGGTTGGCGGACAGTGGTCTTGCAGTCGTGGTAGGTCGCGCCCATCGAGCCGTTCTTGACCACGATGGCCCTTACTCCACCCTTGAGAATTTGGGAAATTGCCTCAGCCTCGGTTTTGGCATTGGCATTGGCATTGGCAAAAAGGTAGAGTTCCTGGCCGCTCGGCAGGAAAAGGTCGCATTGAGAGAAGACGGTCTCGAGCGCACGGCGCAGGCCTGGCAGGCCAAGCATTTCAGCACGGACATTGGGGTCGAATGAGACAGAGCCACCTTTTGCCTTAACCAGCCGGATGCCCTCAAGGATCAAATCCACAATTTGGGGCGAAAAGAGCGACGTGCCCATGATGTGCAGGTGATCGCTACCGTCAATGAGGGCACGGGCAGCATCGGTGAGCGCAGTCCGACCTGAGGCGCTGTGCCTGATGTTGAAAACGAAGTCGCGCGACCCGTCGTCCCGGTAGCGAACGAAAGCGCTACCGGTTGCGTAATCGGGGTCGATGGCGATACCGGAAGTATCGACGCCATCCTGTTTAAGGCGGTCGAGGTTAAGCCTGCCAAAATCGTCGGCGCCCACGCAACCGACCATGCCGCACGGCTGGCCGAACCTGGCGGCCTGGTCGATGAAGATTGCTGGCGCACCGGATGGGAATGGTCCCACAAGGGAAATCGGCTGGGAAAAGCCGTTACCACGCTCCATAGCCATAAACTCGACAAGAATCTCGCCAATGGTGACAATTTTTTTCATTGATCAATCTCGAAAAACGGCACGTCTGGGCGACACAACTTCAGCCCCAGTTCTGTTCATGCATGGAGCGAAAGGCCGTCTCGAGAATTCGAAAGGTCGGCGGTCGCGTGAGGATGAACAGAACCACCTCCGCTACATCCTCGGCCTGCATCATATTGGCGAGTTCGGGCATGTCTGGCGTCCGCAGGCCCCTACCCATGCCGAAATTGGTGGCGACGCCGCCCGGGCAGATGTTCGAACACCGGATGCCGTAGCCCCGCAGTTCGTGGTCGAGCGAACGTGTGAATCCGACCTGGGCGAATTTGGAAGCGACATAGACCGCTTCGTCAGGCAGGCCGCGGCGTCCAGCCTCTGACGCCAGCGTCACGAAGTCTCCGCCCTTGTCGCGCAGATGCGGGATTGCCGCCTGCGCCGTGTAGATCAATCCCTTGACGTTGATGTCGACCATTTCATCGACCTCTTCGAGTGAGGTCTCGATCACCGGCCGGTACGAACCGATACCCGCATTTGCGATGACCATGTCCAAGCGCCCGAAGCGCTCGACGGTCGCATTCATCGCTGCCTCGATTTGGGCGCGGTCTCGGACGTCGCAAGCGGAGGCGACGACGTCTGGGAGGCCCAGATCGTTCTTGTTCCGGGATGCAAGACCAAGCTTGACGCTCTGCCCCGCCAATGCCCGCGCGACGGCGGCACCGATGCCGCTGCTGGCACCGGTCACGAACGCAACCTTACCCTCAAGCGTGACTGAATTAGCGGCCATGGCGCTCTCCGTTTCCAAATACTGCCTTAAAGGAAATGCGGTCGGCGTTCCCAGCGTCGGTCTGGGGGACGGTCCCCCATGGTGAGCTGCTAATGATCATTTTCTCCATCCTTTTGCCCATCCGGGCATCATGCGTATTGTTCCAAGTTTGGGCAAGCAGGTCAGTTCGCCCGCGGCACCTGTACCGACGATGACAACGTGCACCTGCTCCACTTTCCTCACGTGCATTAACTCTCTCGAAGCCTGTTCTATTTCTCGCGGTGCAATCACGCCGCTGCAAAGGCTGCGCGCCGACGCTGGTACCACTGGTCGAGGATGACCGCGGCAAGTAGCACCGAACCCTTTACAAGGTATTGGTAGAAGGATGGCACGTTCATCATCGTCAGCCCATTGTCGATCATAGAGATCAAGACTGCAGCGAGCACGGTTCCCAGGACCGTGCCACGGCCGCCTGCAAGGCTCGCGCCGCCGACAATTACAATTGTGATGATGTCAAGCTCGTAGCCGATGCCCATGAGGGGGGATACCGAGGACAGACGCCCCGCCTGCACGATGCCGCCAATTCCGGCCAAGACTCCCATCAAGCCGTACACGCCTATGAGCACAGCAGGAATGTTAATGCCTGCGAGACGAGCTATTTCTGCATCGCCGCCGATAGCGTACATGGCGCGGCCGAACGGCGTAAAACGTAACATCATCGCCAAAATGAAAGCCAGAACCAGGAATAGAGCCGCGGCCGTCGAGATCGGGCCAACAGAGCCCGCGCCAAGCCATGAGAACAGACCGTCCATGAATGTAATCGGCGATCCCGGCACCGAACCGACTGCGTAGTCGGAGAAGATGAACGTCAACCCTCGCACGACAGTCATCATGCCCAAGGTAACAACGAAAGGCGCTACTCCAAAATTGGTTATAGCGACACCATTCAGCATGCCGATGCCGCCCGTGATGGCCAGCGCGATCAAGATGGCCACCGGCGCAGGGAACGACAGCGGATTTGCGGCACCAAAAGCGGTGCCGAGCAGGCCCGCACCGAGCGCTGCGCCGAGCGCCATCATCGAGCCAGCGGAAAGATCAATACCGCCAGTGATGATGACTAGCGTCATCCCCAAAGCCACGATCCCATAAATGCTGGCCATGCGCAGAATATTGTCGATGCTGTAGGCCGAGAGGAAGCTTGGCTGAACGGTATAGATGGCCAGACCCAAGACGATGATCAGCGCGATGATCATCAACTGGTGGCCGCCCCGGGCGAAAATACCAATGAGAAAAACTTTGAACTGAACCGGGCTCAAAAGCAACGGTTTTTTGGACGGGACTTGCATGGTAACACTCCAAATATTTTTGCTACTAGCTCTTCATCGCCGCTGCTTCTTGCGCAGATGCGTATCAAGCCCAACGGCGAAGATCACCAACAGCCCCTTGATTACATACTGGTAATAAGTCGGCACGCCGGCGATGTTCAGTCCGTTGGAAATGACACCGAGAATGAAGACACCCACGACAGTACTCATGATCGAGCCCCTGCCGCCCAGAAGACTCGTCCCACCGATCACGACGCCGGCGATGACGTCGAGTTCGTAAGTGAGACCTGCAGTAGGCTGCGCTGCAGCCATACGCGACGAAAGAATGATACCGCTCAGGGCCGCCAGCGCGCCCATTAGGCCGTAGGCCTGGATCTTGATCCACTGGACCTTGATGCCGGACAAATGAGACGCTTCCTCATTGCCCCCGATAGCATAGACCGACCGACCAAAAGTGGTTCTTCGCGTGATCCAGATGCCCATGATGATGACCAAAACAAAGAAAATCGTCGGCGTCGGTAAACCCAGCACATCGCCCTGTCCAACCCACGCAAATTCAGGAGGTATGGGGCGGAAGATGGTCGGAAACCCCCCGGTGAAAAGATAGGTCAAGCCTCGCACGAAGGCCATCGTGGCAAGCGTTACTATAAATGGCTCGACACGGGACTTGGCGATAACAAAGCCGTTCACCAACCCGATCAACGTGCCGATCGCCAGGCCAACAAGGATCGCGAGCGGCACTGGCAGATAGAGGCCGAGGGCGAAGGGCGCGTCACTGAAGCTGCTAGGAATGAGCGCTGCCGTCACCACGGCGGCAAGCGCAAAAGTAGAACCCACTGACAGATCTATGCCCCCGGTCAGAACCACGATCGTCATGCCAACGGCCATGATGCCGATGATTGAGGCGACGCGGGCGATATCGAGGAAGTTGTCGACCGAAAGGAAATTCGGCGACACTAGGCTGAGGCCAATAATGAGGGCGACTAGGAATATCGCAGGCACCAACTGTTCGCTGAACCTGCCGTAAACGAAAGACAGGCCTGTGGGCGCGGTCAGACGGCTGGCCTTAGCTCCGTTTTTATGGGCGTCATGTGGTTTCATCTAGTTCTTCTCCCAAACTCATGCAGCAGACTACGTGTCATTCTTTCGTTGGGCGGAAGCTGGCTCCTCCGGCTCCCTCTTAGAATTCTCATTGGGTGACCGCCGACGCGTGGGACATGATTGCCTCTTCGCTGAACTGATCGCGGGTGAGTTCGCCAGTAATGCTGCCTTCATGCATGACGATGATGCGGTCACTCATACCGATGAGCTCGGGCAACTCGGACGAGATCATGATAATGGTCTTGCCTTGTTCAACGAGTTGCTGAAGCAGTTCGTAGATTTCTGTCTTGGCGCCCACGTCGATGCCGCGCGTCGGCTCGTCGATGATAAGGATCTTAGCGTCAGAATAGAGCCACTTGGCAAGGACAACCTTCTGCTGGTTTCCGCCACTGAGATTGACCGTCGTCTGGTTGATATGTGGCGTGGCGATGTGAAGCGCGCCTACATAATCATCAGCGACTTTGCTTTCGCGGCGCAAATTGAGATTTCCGGCACGACTGATACCACGGAGGTTGGCTAGGGTGATGTTCTCGCGCACTGTCATCGGGAGCACTAAACCTTGAATTCTCCGGTCTTCAGGCACCAAGGCAATGCCCTGCTTAATGGCATCCAGCGGTGTACGGATGGCCACTTTGGTGCCAAGGATTGCAATTGTGCCCGTCACCCCGTTTTCCGCCCCAAAGATCGTACGCGCCAGTGTCGAACGCCCCGACCCGACAAGACCGGCAATACCGAGAATCTCACCTTCAAACGCGCAGAATGAAACATTCTTGAGCTTGCGGCTTTTGATGTTGTCGACGCGCAACGCTTCCCTGCCACGCTTGGCAGTAGCTTTCGGGAAGAGTTGGTCAAGGTCGCGCCCCACCATCATCTTCACCCAATCCTTGCTCGTGGTATCCGCCACCTCGACGGTGGCGATCTTTAGGCCGTCGCGCAGTACCGTAGCCCGGTCGCAGATCTCTTTGACCTCAACGAGCCGGTGTGACACGTAGATGATGCTAACCCCGCGTGACTGCAGCAGGCGGGCGGTCTTAAAGAGCGTTTCGACCTCGCGTTGGGTGAGCGACGTCGTCGGCTCGTCCATCACCACTATCTTGGCTTTCCCGGAAACAGCCTTGGCGATCTCCACTAACTGCCGGTCCGCTACCTTCAGCCGGGATGCGGGCGTACGAGGATCGATGTCGAGGCCAACCTGAGTCAGCAATTCGGAGGCACGCTGATAGCAAGACTTCCAATCCACGAGCCACGGAACTCTGGCAACCCGAGGAAGGCAGCCGAGAAAGATGTTCTCGGCAACGCTCAGATGCGAAAGAATGCTCAGTTCCTGATAGATTATTGCAATGCCAAGCTCGCGGGCGTGCAACGGCCCCTTGATGTCGACTTCGTTACCATCGATTCGGATAATTCCGCCATCCTTGCCCTGCGCACCCGCAAGGATCTTCATCAGTGTCGATTTGCCGGCGCCGTTCTCGCCGAGCAGGGCATGCACTTCCCCCTTGCCGACCGAAAGCGTCACTCCCCGCAGGGCTTTGACCCCCGGGAAGGTCTTCTCGATATCCCGCATCTCAAGCATTGGTGCCATTCTCATCCATTCTGTCGCGGCACGCCGCGCTCCCTCCCCCCGACCCGAAGCGCTACTCTCACTGAACAGCGGCAGCCTAGCTGCCCGCCCGCCGTCCAAACGGAATGACGCGTCGAGCCTGGGAGCCCTATCGGCCGACTACCAGCCTTGATTTTCAGGAAGATCAGCGTTCGTCTTGTCGACAGCATACACTGTCGGGCGAACCCACGGCATGCCTTCGTATTCTACAAGGTCCATTTTGCGACCTTTGAAGGTTTGATTGGCAAGATTCGGGGTGCGACCATGGATGATGTCGCACACGATGTTGATCGCCACGGCCTGATCATCAGGATGGAAAATGGCTTCGTAGTCAATCTCGCCGGAGCGCACCAGATCCATGGCTTCCTTCATGCCGTCGACGCTGATGATCTTGAAGTCACCCAACCGTCCAGCGGCCTTTATGGCCTGTAGACCGCCAAACGTCATTTCGTCATTCATGTAGTAGATGGCATCAATCTCGCCGGCCTTGAAGCGCTGGAGGATGTTCTCGGTGACTTCCTGACCCTTGGCACGGTTGAAGTTGGCCGGAATCTTAGCGAGAATATTGATCTCCGGGTACTGCGCAATGACTTCATAAAAGGCGTTACCCCTGTCGATGGTCGCACCAGCGCCCGGAGTACCTTCGACAACTACGATGTTGCCACTACCGCCGATGGCTTCGACGGTCTGTTCGCCGCCGATCGTGCCGGACATGACCATGTCCCACGAGACCATAGCATCCCATTTGATCGGCTGCCCATGGGTCTGCATACGTCGGTCCACCATCACAAGCGGTATTCCCGCGTCATTGACCTTCTTGACCGACGGGATCAGGGGATCGGAGACGGTAGGCGTCAAGATGATGCCGTCCATGCCCTGGGCGATGAAATTGTCGATATGCGACGCCTGGACGGAAGGATCATCTCTACCATCGGCAAAAATAACTTTGCAATCTGACGCATCGGCCAAACTCTGTGCACCTTGCATCATCAACTGGTAGACAGGGTGGTCGAAATAGGCCACGGACCAACCGATGGTCTTCTGTTCAGCTGCTAAAACTGGCTGTACTGCCAATGCTGAAATCGCCACTGTAGTTAATAGACCAACAGTGGCACGACGACTTATTTTCCTAATCATTGAATTTTCCTTCCTAAGTTTTGATGAAGCCATTTCGCGTATCGAGCAACGTACTCAATAAGTTCATGACCAAGTACTAGACAAATAGTATCCACTTACGAATAGTTCATATTTAAGAACTGATTTCGGTTTTTCATAGTTCTCTTAAAGAGTCAATGAACCAAATTCCAGGATCATCAGATTCATTGGCACTGTCAGAGCAAACTAGCTTGAATAGGGCAGGGCTAATTTGTAGCGTCTTCGAATGACAAAACACTCCCCATTCCGCTACTTCAAAACCAGCCCT
>Ga0302130_1001136_pt1 | contig 14061 bp, 14 predicted proteins | sample CB9_surface_MG_FD_203117 | JGI IMG/M metagenome (GOLD analysis project Ga0302130, IMG submission 203117) | Marine microbial communities from Western Arctic Ocean, Canada - CB9_surface | ecosystem: Environmental > Aquatic > Marine > Oceanic | place: Canada: Western Arctic Ocean | collected... | reverse complement strand
CAGTGTGACAGCAAGCCAGACTCTATTCATGCAGCAGTGCCATAGCCTATTTGGATAAAAAAAAGCTGAGCAAGAGGCTCAGCTTTTTAGTTATTAAGACCAACTTGATCGACTAGTTAGTTGACGTGGTGCTGGTGGTACTAGTAGTACTAGTGGTACCAGTGGTACCAGTGGTGCTGGTGGTGCTAGTAGTGCTGGTGGTGCTGGTGGTGCTATCTGAAGAGGAGCCATTATTTGATGAAGATGAATCATTATCTGCGACAGCTGCAACAATAACTAAAGCACCAATACCCAAAGCAGCCGCCGCTGCAGCAGAAATTCCGGCTATCGTCCCGGCTTCCGCGGCAACCACTCCTGCTTCTGCAACCACTTCTGCTTCTGCAACCACTTCTGTAGCCGCCGCCGCAGGCGGTGCTGAAAATGCTGTAGTAGGCATTAGCAGAGCTGCGACGAATACCGCATTTAGATAGGTGTTTTTTCTCAGAAACACGCTTCTAGGCGTTTGATTATTCAATGGTGACACTCCATAGTTTCCATAAATGCTCCGAATTCTGACGTAGGGCAGGATTCTATACCCTTTAAAAATAAAGGTCTAGTCTGCCGTGTGTTGGTTATTTAAAGCTTTTTGCTTACTTTACCTTCATTTACTCTGCACCTAATATTAACAATTATTCAAAGACCCGAGCTTGAGTCTCATCAAATCTCTAGCCGCCAACCGATTTTGCGGCCAGCTTTGGCCGTAGTAAAAACCACAACCCTAGATAGGTAAGGCACTGTAATAAAAAAACCCATAACCACTCAACACGGTCGCTAGCGAGCAACCAGGCAAGATAGGGTAGTCCAGCGAAGATGACGGCGATACCAATGCCTGTCATGGTATTTGAGCCTACCTGCCAGCCGGTCAAGCGCCTGAGGCGCGCATACACCAGATTATGCAGATGCAATTCATCAGAGGCCATCGGTGACTGGCCACGCGAAATTCGACGGCAAATACTCCATAGAAAGTCCGCTGAAGGGTAAAAAATTAGGGATAGGAGGTACCAAACAGGTAACACACCGGTATTTGACGCAGTAATAAGGGCGCCGCCCACCAGGGCGCCGAGGAAATAAGCTCCGCCGTCTCCCAAGTAAAACTGCGCAGTCATTACATTAAAAACCAGGAATATCAGGCAGCTGATCGACGCTAAACCCAGCAACAGGCTCAAATCACCAAGATCTGCACTGCCCAGAGCGAGTAGGGTAATAAGGCTGATGCCCGCCACGAGGCCATTGGCACCATCAGCCGTATTGAAGGCATTGGGGAGAAACACTAGGCTCAACAGGGCTATGGGTGTCGCCAGCCATGGGTTTTCTAAAAACCAATCAAACACGGGCACGCCAACCGGCTTGATCAATATATCGGGATTCAACGCCAGTAAAGCCGCAACGGCGCCAAGCATTACCAATAACCGCAGGCGCGCTGAGAGCGTGCCTTTAATATCCTCGAACAAGCCGATCGAAAAGAACAACCCAGCGAGTGCAAGCACCCAGAGGCTCGTGCCGGCCACAATTAGCTCCCCAATTGAAATATATTGATAGGCGATACTAAACAGCACATAACTGACGATCAAGACGCCGCCGAGTCTAGAGGCGCGCACATTGGAAATGCCATGCTTGTCTGGGCTGTCGAGCCCTCCATAGCGCGCCATCCAGCGGGACAATAACAGCGCCAGAATGCCGCTTAGCCCGCCTATAAAACCAGATATGACCAACAGCGGCCAACCTGATAATGGTCTATTGATATCCTTATCGTCTCTCACGTCCGTTACCTTTTAGATGAACCGATTCATCTCAAATATTATTGTTGGAATGATATTAACATTTAATGGTCATGCCCGGTTGTTCGATATCGCCGCTGCCGAGTCGGTTTTAGCTTTTAACGCCTTTATAGGCCAGGTCCTCTCCAATCGTAAGATAGATTAGTAAAAAAACCATCGAATGCCAGAAAGTGATGGGAGCATGGCACGTCCTACTTACATTGCCTCACAGAGTGCATTCACACGAGCCGGCATGACCGAATTCAGCTCAGACGTACAATAATCCGCAAAAAAACGCTGGTTCTTCCCATCCAGCCAAGCTGTTAAACCATCAATGCCGACGCGGGAATATTTTTTTTGATAGACCCGACGTTTGAGAAATGTATAGGTAAAACCGGCATAGCCTGCATCGATTATTGTCCAACCCTTGGCGTTTTCGGCCAGGTGCAGATCGCCTGTCAGCGCAGGTAAAAACTGCGGATTGCCTCGAATCTTGATCCGCATTTGCCCTTCCTTATCAAGGTAGAGATCATCAATCAGAGCCAGCGGCACCTTTTTATTAGCATCCAGAACCTCGTAGGCATAACGATAAAAGGTGGTCTCCACACTCTGTCGAATCTGGTGCTGTTGATCCGAGTTGAGATTCTGATAAACCTCATTACTCAACAAGTGCATCGCCATATGCTCCGCATCCCAGTGCGCTGAGAGGACCTGGTCTATAAAGGCGTTAAAAGCTAAAACCGACTCCGCAGCGGCGATATCGAACAACCGGGCATGACCATTAAATACAACAACAATTTCATTCAGCTCACCGCGAACGTCATGCTCAGCGAATGCGGGCAGCCCACTTAACGAGAAGATTAACACTGACAGGGCTGACACATTACGAAACACACCGCTGAACACTTCTCTGAATACATCAATAATAATCATCAGTATTTGATTCGCCCCATTATCACAGCGACACCCCCAGCGAGGTAACTATCCTGGCACAGTAACGGGTATCGCGATTGGTAGAGAGTGACATATCGATCTGGCGCAGATGGCCTAGCACTATCCCGCGTTCAACGGTGACCAACGGTCGCCAGGCTAACAGTCCGGATTTCGCTTGATACAGGACCCGGGCGGCCGTCATATCTTTGGCCTCGGCGGTGTAAAATTTAGTTTGGTAGGTCTGACTGGCCCATAAAGGGCCTGACTTAGGACATGGCGGGTGGTCACTTCAAAATTCGCCCTTGCGGGTATATCAAACCGCAGAATCGAGTTGCCCCAGGTTGCCAAGGTGATCTCGCGTTCTGGCTCGAGCTCGATCCTTAGCGCCAGATCAACTATCCAAGTCATCAGGTCATTGTTCTTAGAACTGACAGGCAAGTCGTCGTTGATACTGAGATCTAGCTCAAATCGATTCGACTGAAATAATTTGGCAGCCAGGCCATCTTGGTCGAGTTCAATCCGGTCACCGTGATATGCCACATACTTGAAAGGCGCAATCGCCGTTTCAAATTGTCGGGAATCGGGGTAATGAGGGTATACGCCCATTGCCAGGCCGACTCTCAGGGACCAGGTCGCTGGACCCTCGCCAAATCGAATCGGTAGCATATCAACCAGACTTTCATCATCACCATAACTAACAGCTATAATATAATTTCCAAGATAGGTGGATTCATCAGCACGGACCCTGGAACCATAACCCATCATGAAACATAGACTGGCGACAAAAAATACGTGACTCACAGTGAGTTACACATCAACAAGAAAGTGGCAATGATACAACCCTGCCCCCCTGCGCGCTACACGGCATCGACACTGATATCGCTCAGACCGAAAGCAACAGCGTGATATCTTACTTATTTCCCCCAGGTGCCAGGCAGCTGCGACGATATAGGAAGCGAGCAGCACAAGTGCGACTTGAATCAGCATTGGCTTATCCCAGATCGCTTAATAGATTTAATGCAGGCCCGCGGCTAGTATCAGGCCAACAACTTCATTAGTAAGCGCCAGACTCAAGCGATCGCATGACTAACCAACATATAGGTCGCGTAACCGGAATTGCTCCGCCCAACCACTGTAGCCAATCGTCTGCGACGACCAGAGCAGGCGCTTGAAATGTCGGTTAGGGGTGGTAGCTTTTTGGATGTTGGTGATTATAGGCCTGAGGGCCCCTGTAAGAGATTTTGGTGGGCGATGGCTTACGGAAAACGTATTTGGGGCGATTGGGCAGGTTTTAGGCGGCCCAACCTAGTCAAATTTATTGAATCAAGACCCAGACTGAATTTCGACACTCTCACGACTATTGCCTGCCGCAAAATGTGCGGAAAACACTAATGGCGTTCGGCCCCGACCAGACCATAGGTGCTCGGCTCCATCAATCACTAACCGATATTTAGGCAACACTTTGGGGCGCTTTGCTCCGGTTTTTTTTGCAGCTATTTTTTTACCTGATTTTACACCCGCGACACCAGGTGCTTTGAAATCATCAACACTTAAACCGCTGGCGGCCATTAACTGACTAATCTTCTTTATTTTTGACAGGCGCTTTTTTTCAGCCTTTGCTGCAGTGCCAGATTTAACTGATTTTAATATATCGGATAAAGAGGCGACTAGTTTTTCTAGGGATTTTAAATCTAACTTGTTAGCAGCAGATTTTAGTTTTGATTTTGATTTTGCAAAATCTTCTAGCGATGGGGTTGCTGCCATAGTGGAATGCTCCATTTTGAAAACGGGATTTAATTATGTCGCAAATTCGCGATGGTTCATTAATATATTAGGTTCAGTGAAGCAGTTCAAATATTTTTTTTGACGAAGTAGGTAGTAATCTAAAGCTTCGATGCAGAATACATCAAAACTTTCCAAAAAAACAATAATTTCAATTTACATTGGTTAGGCCACTGACCAATACGTGATTTCAACCCAACTTATTTAAACCACATGATTAAGCCATGTGATAAGCATTATAATGAAACGGCACTTCGACTGCCAGTTTCATAAAATCGACTTCTTGGCCGCCTATCACTCTGGCCTATTTTTTGAACATCCCGGATAGTTTATTCCAGCTGAATTCCTCCTTATTATATTGGCTACAATATACTAAGGCTGTATCTTCTTACTCAGCCTCGGCGTCCATAATGTATTCTAACAAAGAATGGTAAACATCAACGCCGCAATCATTAAAGGTGATTAACGAGAGGCATTTCTCAAGATAGCCTTCTAACACATACTTCATTTGCCTTTGGCTACTTTTTTATATCCCTTTATTTTCGTTGTAAAAATCTAGCAAGGCGAACCTTTTAAGCTGGCTGCCCAATAAAGAAACTATCCTATTAGAGTAAGCTGAATCACATTAACAATCTAACTCAGCTTTCTCTGGCTCCCTACTTTTTTCACAATATCCCTTACTCGAAAAGCTCAGAATTTTGATGCTACCATTGATTCGTAGGTCTGGATTGTTGAACTATTACCGGGCACGCCGATGAAACGATCCGCCAGCGCAAAGCCGCTATTAATTGGTTTTTTTTGGAATGACACTTTGAATTGATCTCTTATTACAAAATAGTCGCGACAGCGGGTCAGGAAGCAACCACTAATGCGGTAACCGGCGGCACGTGCGCTGGTCACAAACCCTGAGCAACTAAAAAAGCGACAGAAAACCTATGCGATGATGCGATTAAGTTAGCTGTTGAGGAAATGATTCGTTGGTCGACCCCCGTCGCTCAATTTTCACGAACGGCGCAGGTAGATTGTGAGATTCGCGGCAAGCAGATTAAGAAAAGCGATTGTCTCGGGTTGATGTATGCCTCCGCAAATTTCGACGAAGAGAAATTTGATAATCCTTTTAGTTTCGACGTGTCACGTAAGCCCAATCATCATTTGGCTTTTGGTACTGGCCCGCATCAATGTTTGGGTTTGCTGCTAGCCAGACTGGAGATGCGCATTTTCTTTCAGCAATTGATTCCTAGAATTGAATCGATTGAGTTAGACGGCGACCCCGAAAGATTACGGGCAAGCTTTGTGCACGGACTAAAACACTTGAATATTCGTTACAAGCTTAAGCCGCGGAGCTAACGTCCGATTGTATTTGTGCATGTCGAGTTTGTTAGGCGGGAACGGGGCTGACGGATTGGCGCTTGGCACGAATCCGAAAATAAAAGCAGGTTAATATCACCAGGTTAATTACACCCATGCCAGATGCGAAAGCGAATGACAGGTCATAATTTCCGTATAGATCAAATAACTTGCCGCCAAAGAAGCCGCCGAGTCCCATGCCGGTCCAACCGAAGAAAGATGTGATGCTCATTGCGCGGGCGGCGAAATTCGCGCCCACCATCATGCGCGTACAAACCAAAATGCTCGACATCACGCCTGAGTAAGTAAAGCCAAAGAGGATTGCCAAGATATAAAGACTGGTTATCCCCTCAACATGCGGGAACCAGAATACAAAGAAGGTCTGTCCCAGAGACATCAACATGTAGGTTGGCAACGCGCCGATCACATCGCCTAGTTTGCCACCCGTTATACGGCCTACAGCGCCAGAGAACATGAGCACCATCAACACGCTGGTGGCGCTCGACAGTGTGAATCCATCATCTGTAAGCAGGGGGACGAGATGCACAATGGGTACGGACATGCAGTTGCAACAAAAAATCACCGCGACACTTATCCAAACAACGACCTCTATTTCGGATAGAGGGAAGGTTCGTTCTTCGACGGTTCCTTCGAGTCGCGCTTTTTGGCGCCAAGGTGATTCACGAACGAGTAGACCTAAAGGCAGCGCGATAGCGAGATAGACGACAGCCATGATGATATAGGTGGATTGCCATCCATAGGCATCCAGGGATAAGCCAACGCAATAGGGCACAATGCCTTGGCCGACTGCACCACCAGAGGCGGTGACGCCAATCGCCAAGCCGGGATTGTGGCGAAACCAGAATCCAACATTGGCAAACAGAGGTGTACTTGCCAGGGCATTGCCCAGCGCGCCGAACAAAAAGTAGTAAAGGTAAAACTCGAACAAGCTCGATTGCGTGCTCATCAGATATAGGGTGATGGCCATTGTGAATGCAGCCACAACACCAAACCACCGGGTACCGAATTTATCAGCAACAAAACCCCAGAGCACCCCAAAGAGTGCAGATGAAAAGGCCGCGGCTGTGTAACCAAGGCTGGTGTCGCCGCGTCCCCAACCAAATTCAGCCGATAAGGGCTTTAAGAACACCGAAATAGAGCCGACCACGCCGAATGACAAGGCGCTAAGTGAAAAGACGACAAAAACCATGAGCCATCCGTAGGGAGGGTCTTTTTCGAGTTTCTCTGAGTGACTATTCAATAGCTTGCTCTAGATAAAGCCACAATAATGGCGTGGGTTTCAGAAGCAGCTATGGGAACACAATAATCGCTGAGGTTCATCTATTTTAGTATGCAAGTCCGCCTCAACGTTGGATTTGATACTCGGGTAGCCCTGCAACCATCTTGGCGTTAGATATCGACAAACCACAAGCAAGCGTCTTTAGGGTGATACAAAGGCGTCTTTACACCTCTCTATTTACGGCGCTTTGCCATTTTAACGATTTAGCTAGAGACAGTAACTTGTAAAGCGATTGCAGGTCATTGGGTAAAGGTTAAAGCAAGCGCTCAAACTAAGTCCCGTCGAGTACTAGAACCGGTAAACAACGGTCACGGTTGATTCAGTGTCGGTCTTGTCCTTGCCAGGTAATACGTCAGAATTGTGTTTCACATTGACGGCCAATTTCATTGCTAAATTGCCTACAATATTTGTTTCCAGAGAAGTTTCACTTCGCGTGGTCGTTAGCTCTTCGCCGATTTCAAAGCCAAAAGCTTACTCGAGTCAATTATCGGAGCCGACGAGCCTTTTTTGAAAGACCCTGCGCCAATGGTTGTGATCTCTAAGCTCGGTGATAACAGCGTCGATATTACTGCCCGTTCGTGGGTTAATGCCGCTGACTAACGGGGTGTTTACTTCGATCTTGTTGAAAATGTGAAGCTAACCTTTGACGAGCAAGGCATTTCATTCCCGTTCCCTCAACGCGATGTGCATTTATACAAATCCGTAGACTAGTTGTCTGATAAGTGTCGAGCGATAGCATCTATCGCTCGATGGTTTTGTGTAAATGAAACTTCTTTTTCTTAAAAATCACAGATCATCTGTAATTTTTCTGATCCCCTCTCCTAGATTGGCCAGCGCTGTGCGGTAGACGAACCTATCCCAACCAATACAAAAGTGTCGTACGCCTAAGTCGACGTAGCGCTTGGCTTGTTCAACTGAACCAATTTCAATCCTTGGCGCAATACCGTACTCAAGTGACTTCTTGATCACAAGTTCTTCAAAGGGGCGGATCTCTGGCGTACTAGATAGTCCCGGTTGACCTCGTGAGAAGCCGAAATCAGAAGGTCCCCATTGGGTCAAATCAACGCCTTTTTCCTTGGCGCGCGTCAGAATCGAATCTATGTTATCCAGCGCGATGTTCTTCTCTAACATGATGCAAAAAACGACGGATTTAAGTTCTTCCAAATACTGTTCTGTGTCGTAACTTGCCAGCGCCGGTCGGCGTAGCTTCACACCCATACGTCCGCCGTCCTCGGGGGTGTCAGGACGAATCGAAGAATGGCATTCATCAATATCGTCTGCGGTTCGAATATCGGTGAATAGCACAGCTCTAAAACCTGCGCCCAGTGCGGCTTGGGACCAAAACGCTTGATTGTCCTGGTCAGGTTTGATCATTAGGGGCAGATTGCCACATTGGGCTGAACGGGCCATGTTATAAAGCATCGGCATATCAAAGGCAGAATACTCCGCCGTAAACTCACCATAATCGAAAAAGCCCAGATCACCAATGATCTCCGGGATGTCAGGGTCTGTGAACATAAAATGCGTACCAACTGTGGCAGCGCCCGCATCGAGTTTGGTGCGAAAGGTATTGTCTTGAATCATGGCTATTCTCTTATTGGCGACCTGTTAAGTGGTATTCTGGCTGTGATTCGATCTCGAGGGTTAGGCAGCTGCCTTTTGCAGAGAGAGACGCTGCTATCGACAAACCTGCTATGCCGGCACCGATTATGATGAAGTTGTGCTGTGTCATTTCACCTGCCTAGTGAGCGAGATAAAAAATGCGAGCGTATGAAGGCATATTACATTGAAAGGCTATGTCGAATCATCACATTGAGAACGTGCGATTTCGCACTCGCCTGAAGCCTAAGTCACTATTTATAGTGAAGGATGAGATGCGGCTGACAGAATCGGCGAGGTATCGCGGCGATAATCAAACTATCCTGCGGGTTGCGGCTATGGATTCTGCAGAGCCTAGGTATTTGTTGCGCCTGCTTTGACGTACTCCAAGTTCGATTGTCGATGAACAACATCTCTCAAGATAAATATAAGGGGTGTTGTTCTTCTTTCGTTAACTATCCATCGCCATTAACGATTGTTGTAATGGAAACGGACATGAACGTTTCGACCCACGCCAGGTAGTCTTGCACCTAAACCGACGTCTGAATTGCGTATACGATTGTAGCCGCCTAAATGGTTTCCGTATTCTTTGTCGAACACATTCTCTATGCCAGCGCTTAGGGTCATCTTCGGGTTAAAGCGCCACTTAGCAAAAAGATTAAAGAGCTCGTAGCCGTCCGTGCCAATTTCACTATTGGTGTCAGAAACACGATCTTGATCAGCAATGAATATCGTTTCAGCAGAAGCCGACCAATTCGATTGCTCGAAGACTAAAGACATAGAAAACTTGACAGGGGTAATGCGATAGAGATCATCGTTGATATCGCGACGCTCGCCTCGAACGACAGAGACGACACCTTTAAGGCGCCAGTGACTTGTAAGGTAGTAGCCATAGTCAGCATCTATGCCGTATATCTTTGCGTCAACATTGGTAAAGCGTAGCGGGGTTGAATCACCATTGCCTGTGGAGACCATTTCAACCAATGAGTTGATCACGCTGGGTGTACTATCCACGGGCGTGCCTTGGATGTAGTCATCGATCTGTTGATAGTAAACCGTTGGCTTGATCCAGCCTCGGTCGGATTCATAATCGAAGCCAACCTCTAGGCTGTTTGCTGTTTCAGGTTTTACGCCTAAATCACCGACATAGTTGTTGCCGTCTGCGAGACCTGCACTTGCTGCAGTTGGAAGCCAAGCGTAACGTTCTAGGTAGTCTGGCGCTCTGTTTTTACTGGCAAGGCTGACGCGGTAAGTGAATGCGTCGTATTTCTTCCACATGCGTGCGACGACATCGTAGGTCTCGTCATCCCAATCCCTGTCAGATTGATTGAATGCAACTGCGAGCAACTGCGCCCCTAAGGGTACAGCGGGGCCTGTAGATGCGTTACCTGCACTTGATTCGTGACTATCGATTCGGGCACCAAGGGAGTAATTCCAGCTTAAGATATCACTTGCGAGATCTGCATAAATACCGACGCGCTTAATGTTGATGTCGGGTAGATTGTTAACAAAAAAGGCTGAGTTAAGCGGATTGGTTATGACCACGTTCATATCAGCATCATTAAAATCGACCCCAACTTCAAGGTTTGCACTATTCAACGGGAATTCAAGTGCGAGGCCTGCGCTGTGTGTTTCTGCAGCGGCATGAGTTTCCCTGTATCGCATCGTACTTGGGGGTGCAGGGCGGTATCGGTTATTGCTCATCTCATGGTAGATGTCACTGTATCCTAGTGCGAGTTTCAAAGTTGCCTCGCCGAGCTCGCGTCGGTAGTTTGTTGTAAAGAAATCGGACTCAACGAGTTGGATATCCATCGTGAATGGCGGATTGCCGGTTGGGTCTGTTTCGTGTCGACGAACCGAAACCGATAGCTCGCTCAGGTCTGTTTGATATCCAGCGGTCAGACCCAATACAGCGCGCTCGTGAAACGTATTGTCAATATCACTGTTAGCAAACCGCTGATCAGAGCCTTCCTCTTGGGAAAACAAGGCGAAGATTTTAAATCGATCATTAGTGATGCCAACAATGCCACCCACTGCATAACTGTCATCAGCACTTCTGCCTATCGCAGTTAGATCATACTGGGGTTTGAGAGTCGAGCCTGTCGTAAAGTCTAGATCCTTCAGGTTGGTGTTAACCCCGCCGATCAAAGACGGGCCAAACTCAACCGCGCTCGCACCACGGTGGACTGTGATCGAATCGATGAGCGTAGGCGGCGCATAGTGCATCGGCGGATCCATCAGGTTCGGACCGCCGGAATGAAAGCTTTGATTGTTTATTTTGGTACTGACACGGCTGCCAAACGCGCCACGATACTGAACCTGACCTGACAGGCTACCGTTATTGATAAGGCCTGCACCGGCAATGCGCGCGACGAGACTGGCGGCGTCAGGTGCTATGAGCGCTTCATTTTCGGGGTGGATTTGCTTGCTGGTTGAATCTTCACGTACCCCTGTAACGACAATAACGTCTTCAAATACAGTATTGGACTGCTTGGCCATTGCTATGTCATAGGGGAAAAATTGTAGCCCGATTAGACTTGTGCACAATAGTGCTTTGCGTGCAGGGCTTACCCGCAGCGGGAAATTGGTTTTCATAATTTGTTATCCGTGGGATCGTAAATATCTGGTTCGAGAACCTTCATTTGCGATCTAATAATTAGCTGTTACCACGCCTATGCAGAAATTAACTGAATTAGGTAAGCAACGTTCTAAAATTGGCGTTTTAGCTAAGGCTAGGAGGACCACGGGCGGGCAGGGATGGGTGTTTTGTCTCATCAAATCGAAGCGTGATGATCTGTAAAAGGGCTCGATCAGCAGGCAGGTGAGTTGCTAGAAATTGAAGTTCGGGTGTGATTACTTGATCTGCTGTTGCTTGCGAAAATGGGCAAAGTTCATTTTGATAACTTGGTAGTTCATCGATATCTGGTGGTCCAGATTGTGCGGGTAATGTTTCAGCCATCATCATGGCGGCGTCAGAAGTAGCATCAATATCAACAACTGCGCCGGTATCAAGGTTCATCAAAACTTTGCGGTGGTTAGTTGCAGAACAGACTGTGAGTTCAACGAAATTACCTTCGTTGTCTCTTGAGAGCATCAAGCCGGAAGGAATAAGCGCGGGCAAAATTAAACTGGCAAAGAAATATAACTGAACAATACCGATGATCGCAGTTTTTATATTCTTTGTGATTGTCTGGCTGGCGTGCTGCATCAACTGTATTTGATCGACCGTATCTTCTTCGATAGTTAAACTTAATTAAGTTTTAGGAGTTTAACATGATGCTGGCAGCCAATTGAGGCTTAGTTAATCTCAGATTACATTGCATAAATTGTATTTATGGGACTCAAAAAAACGTGATGGAATTGTTCGATCTCGACAATTCTGCGCCCTGTGGTAGCGCGCTCAATGAACGGATTGGCTCGATAATACAGATTTACGCGCTAAGGGCGCGCCCTTGGCTTACCCGTGATCGGATCTATTCGATCCATCGAAGGGCCAGCATAGGTGCCCTTGATTAACGCGATGGCCTGTTCGCCGTATTGTTCGAATCAAAAATCGCCAAGACTTTTTAACCGCGTGATGTTTTTCCTGCTGACGTCATCCATTGCGTCATCTGGCGGTGTCTGGAAGCCAGGTTGTGTCTGCAGTTCAGCGTTGACGCGAATGTATGCGCCACGGTTCAAAATTGCCATGGCCTGATAGGCAACGACGCGTTCATCCGACAGTACATCGAGTATATGGCCGTGGGTCATCCACTGAGCGGCACCCCACTTTTTTGAGTCAGGGCCGTTTATCTTTCGCGTCATGAAGCCGGTGCCGATTGAAAGCACGCGAATTTGGTCCATTTCGATATGCGGCCAAATATTCCTAACCTCACTTACAGCACACATAGTCGGGTTGTTAGCAATGACGCCGCCGTCTACAAGGAAAAAGTCATCCTCGGATTGGGCGGGTATATCCATTTCATGGGTTGGGAAATAGGTGGGTGCAGCGCTAGATGCATCAGCGACATCGCTGGCGAGTAAGCTGCGATGCGCTTCGATGGTTGATTTGATCGCCATCGGAGCGCGTTTCTCGATGGCGTAGCTAAGAGCAAGAACATGTTTGTCTTGACCAACATTGTCCAGCGTCGCGTTGCCCATACTTTTTCTGAGCAGGTTGGTTTTACCGTTAACCTCGTATTTTGGCGCGTTTATACCATCAATCTCAAACAGCCCTTTGTTTGGTTCGAAAATTTCCTGTGCGTTTTCAAAGTTGTATAGGTCGTTAATCTCACTCATGGTGAGGTCTGTTGTGGCGAGTGCCAGTGCGATAATACTGCCCGTACTTGTGCCTGCATAGAAATCGACATAGTCCCGGATCGACTGGTTCTGCTGCTTCAGTTCGGTTTCGACATGCGATAGGAATTGTGTGGTCGCTGCGCCGCGGATACCGCCGCCGTCCAATGAAAGAATGAGCTTGCTCATAAGTGTGCCCTACTGCCTGAGATTAATTTTGCCTGAGATTTTGACTAACGACATTGATACGCTAATTTTTCGTCTGAGCAAACCACTAATTACATGGTCTGCAAACCAAATGGGTATTTCAGTCGTCAAATGACAATAGTGGGTTTAAGGTAAAGCTGAGTCTCACGGCTAACGAGTACCTATCGTCACTCATTCATCGTTAAGGAGAGGGAATTGGCAAATTTAAACTGGCGCCTGTCACTGATCTGTTTTTTTGTGTTGTCTTCAATCACAACGCCTTTGTTTGCGAAGAGTTGGCAGCATTATGGTGCTGACGGAGCTAGGGGTCACAGTACCTCTGGTACAACACTTTGTGATTATGTTGTCAGTTTTGCATTGCCCGATTAATCGTTTTCTTTAGACGCTGAGCCAGAACAGTAAGGGCTGTTTACTCAAATGCCGAATGTGAAATTGTGTTCTCGTTGTCATTCGATTATGTTCGTATAGATTGTGAATTTCTGATGAGAAAGCGATATGAGTTTAAAGTCCGAAATTGAGACTTCTATAAAGCAAGCAACGATTGGCCTAGATATCCCGTGGATGCTGGCTGAATGGGCGACCCGCCAACCTGATAAATTGGCTTTGGTTTGGGAGCCCTTCGAAGGTGAGTCGAAAAGTTGGAGCTATTCTCAGCTGCAGTCGGATGCAAAGTCCGTTGCGGCCGGTTTGGTTGATCGTGGTGTAACGGAAGGGGATTTCGTTTTAATTCATCTGGACAATTGCCCTGAGTTTGTTATTGCTTGGTATGCCTGTGCAATGCTTGGCGCAGTGGCGGTGTCTACTAATACCCACTCCGTTGCG
>Ga0302130_1001130_pt1 | contig 14103 bp, 17 predicted proteins | sample CB9_surface_MG_FD_203117 | JGI IMG/M metagenome (GOLD analysis project Ga0302130, IMG submission 203117) | Marine microbial communities from Western Arctic Ocean, Canada - CB9_surface | ecosystem: Environmental > Aquatic > Marine > Oceanic | place: Canada: Western Arctic Ocean | collected... | reverse complement strand
GTGTTTTCAGCGTTTCTTACCCTAAGCTCAACAGCGACTGCTAACCTTGATCGGTAGCAGATCAATCAAATAGCAGACTCTTTAGGCTCAGCCAGCTTCGATAATTTTTCAGATTTCCTCTATGAATTAACAACCACGTCAATAACCGACGCCTCAACAAAGGATATCGCTCGTAGCTATACCTCTGATCAGCCATTAGAGTCCGGTCAAAGTAGCACGCTTTATCGCTTGCTAGGCATCTACACGCGGCTTCAATATGGCGAACAAGCTATTGATACTTTAAAACAGCTTGTCGCGATTCCAACATTTCAAGTTGAAGGCGTTGAACAGCACGAAAACCCTAACTTTCTCTGATTCGCAGGGGTTCTTGAGGGCATCGCCAATGACTTTAATCTTAACTTCCGCAATATTGACCAGCGCGTTTATGAAGTCACCCTTGAAGGACGCAGCGAAGAGCTAGTCGCCTTTCATGCTCACGCCGATATAGTGCCTGTTAATCCTGACTTGTGGGTGCTGCCCGATGGAACGCATTTGGACCCATTCGACGTTACCCAAATTGGTGATCGGCTTTATGGTCGCGGCACTCAGATGACAAAAATGGCATCGTCGCTTCACTGTATGCTATGAAGGTCATCCAAGAAGAAGGTCTGTCTCTCCTGCGAAACATTAGACTATTAGTTGATACCACTGAAGAGACTTCATCCACAGCAATACCCTATTACTTCGAAAAAACCCGCTTCCTAACTTTAACATTGCCCTTGATGGCAATTATCCAGTGGTTATCGCCGAAAAAGGTTATGGCACTGTAATGGCCTCATTTCCAATCCGAGAAGGCTCAGGCGAAGGGGCCGAGATTCTAAGTGTTTCCGGCGGCCTGGCCACCAATCAAATACCTGCCGCATCGGTTGCACGAATTCAATCTAGCCGGCCTAACCAATTGGTTTCACAACTGAATGAATATGGCGCCCTCTAGATTGCTAGCAACGGGGGCAACTTTGCGATTGACGCCGTTGCTGAAAACAGCGCTGTTGTTCTCAGGATTACCGGCATTTCAGCGCATTCCTCTGAACCTGAGACTGGCGTTAACCCCGTCTCCCGGATGCTGGGGTTTCTGCACAATCTCAACCAAGAAGGTATTTTTCAAAACAACCACATTACCGATGCTGCGAACTATGCTTCGGTTAACTGGGGGTTGGACTACCTTGGAAATACATTGGATATAGCTTACGCGGACGACTTTATGGGCCCGCTAACTACCTCGCTGACTTTTATCAATCTGGATCAAGCGCGCCTGCACTTGGCAGTGAACCTTCGATTGCCAATCGGCCGAGAACCGGAGCAATTAATCGCCGAGGTATCTGAAAAACTTGATACCTGAGTTAACAGTTCTAATACCAATGTAACATTCGACTACAGCGTCGGCGCTCCGATGTATAGAAACCCAGAGGGAGCTTGGGTAAATGCCCTTCTAGACATCGCAACACAAACCTTGGAAATGCCGAGGGAATTCGGGTCATCAGCGGGAGGCACTTCAATTCACAATCTGCCTAACAGGGTTCAATTTGGATTGGCAATGCCTAATCGTAAATATACTGGCCACAATGCGAACGAATTTAAAACTGTCGATCAGTTTTAAATCGACTTGCAAATAGTGACTGAAGTTTTTGCACGAAGGTCGTATGCCCAAATTGTAGCTGACATGACCTGGGGCAGGCTAAGGTAAAATTCTGATTCTACCTTAGCCCGACCGTCCCTGCTTTTTTCAAGAAGTAGAAGGTCACCGCCGCATATATTGCTAGTTCGTAAATTCTCCCAACGCCAGTCTCAGTGGTCTCGCTTTCAATATCTCGGTGACCGAAGCTGAATCGCAGGTGGAGCAAAAAGCTGTTTGAATGATCGCTGACTTGAGTCGATGATATTTGTTCATGCTTTGTTATGTCTCGCTCTAAATTATGACAAACTGGGCGCAATCTTGTCGGCTCATTGAAAGGGTTGCTGTTTTAACGACGATCCTCCTGACCGTTCCTTTAATAAATATCTATACAGCTTATCGACTAATTTTGAAGGCTTTATTACTCAGCTTTCGCCAGACATCCGCTAGCTTGTCGATAACAGTAGGGGTGTTGCAAGACAGCCGTGACGCTGTATCCTTGTATTTAAGTTAAAAAAATTGCCAACTATGCGCTTGATTGAACCCTATACCTCATTACAAAAATCTGTGCTGGTCATGGTGCTATTAAATGCACTCTCAGTGCCGATTATGCTGTCCTCCGTCAATGTGGCCTTACCCTATATTGCCGCAGACCTAAAGCTCTCGGCGCTTAGTGTAAGCTGGATTCCCACCGCCTTTTTGATGGCAAGCGCGATGTTTATTCTCGTCTTTGGTCGCCTCGCAGACATGTTCGGTCGTAAAAAAGTATTTCTTATCGGCGCGGTTTTTGTAGTATTTGCATCGTGCCTAGCCGCGGCAGCAACCGGTGCTATTAGCCTGCTTGGCGCTCGATTTTTACAGGGGCTTGGCGCGGCTATGCTCTACGCAACGCAGATGGCCATTGTATCCTCAGTATTCCCGGTGGCGACCCGCGGGCGTGTAATCGGCCTGGTTATTGCGTTCATCTATATTGGTTTAGCCAGCGGCCCGCTACTAGGCGGCATTATTGTCGACCAGCTTGGCTGGCGGGTAAATTTCCTTCTACAGATTCCCTTGGCTGTTCTGGTGTTCTTTATCGGCGTCTACAAGGTAGAAGGCGACTGGGCGGCAGATGAAAGAGGTTCATTCGACTTTACCGGAGCGCTGATTTATTGCTCAGCTATATTCATTATATGCATCGGAGTTTCATTCCTGCCTGGCCCAAGAGGGTATGTGTTGATAGCAGCAGGCCTAATCGGCGTAGGGGTTTTCTTTCAACAAGCTAGATCAAGCAAACATCCTCTTATGGACGTGCAGCTTTTCTTTAGCAATAAAACCTTCACTTTTTCATGCCTTGCCTCTCTCATCATGTACAGCGCTACCTTTATGAACGTTGTCTTGCTGAGCCTCTACCTGCAGTACCTTAAAGGCTTATCGCCCACCGCAGCAGGGCTTCTAATGATGGTTCAGCCACTGACAATGGCCATTTTTTCACCACTTATGGGCAGATTATCAGACCACACCGAACCACGGGTTCTAGCGTCCGCCGGAATGAGCATCACTGCTATGGGGCTACTGTTGCTTGCTATGCTGAGTAGCGACTCTGAGACCATAAGTATTGTAGTCGCGCTGGTTGTGACCGGCCTTGGATTTAGTCTCTTCTCGTCGCCTAACGTGAACGCCATAATGAGCTCGGTGTCCCGAAAACATCTAGGCGCCGCCTCCGCCGCTGTCTCGACAACGCGCATCCTTGGCCAACTAACGAGCATGGTATTGGTTACTCTAGTGATGGCTCTCAATTTTGGTACTGCCCAGATCGAACCCGCTAGCTATATTGAGCTGGAAAAAACCATTAGCTTTAGCTTTTATTTGGCAGCCGCAATTTGCCTTCCCGGGCTTGTACTGTCGGCGGTACGCGGAACAATCCACAAACCGGAGTAGAGTTCGATGACTGAGAAATTGAAACAGGGATACGGTTGTTGGGCTTCGCCACTGAGCGCCCAAAGTGTCAGTCTCGATTCAGGGGACATTAATTTCCTGCGCGCAGATTCTAGCGGAGTCTGCTTCATTAACTCTGTAGATGGCGAAAAAGATAAACAAGCTGTTTGGCACATGTCCTCCAAAGGAGAGCTAAATAGACTTACCCCAAAGCGTTTCAATGTTAGAAGCCGTGTCCATGAGTACGGCGGCGTCCCTTTCTGCGTAGACGGCAACACTCTTTGGTTTTGCAACCTCAGCGATCAGGCAATCTACAAACAAGATCTCCCTAGCGATAGATTACCTCAATCGGATGCTGTAACAGAGACGAAACAATTAACGCCCGTTCAGCCGGCCCTAGCAGCTAAACTAAGGTATGCCGATTTTCTGATCGATCATAGGTTAAATCGCCTAATATGTGTTCGGGAAGATCATCGGCTAGTTGACCCGAGCGACTTTGATGCCAATTGCGTGGTCAATAACCTAGTATCTATAAACCTAGAATCCGGTGGTGAAGGCCAAATCTTGTACGCAGATTCCGACTTTGTCTCATCCCCGCGGCTGTCGCCTGACGGTAAAACTCTAGTTTGGCAGACATGGTCGCACCCCAATATGCCATGGGATAACACTGAAATCAGGATTGCCAATTTCGATGACCAAGGTAATTTAACGAATATCAAACAAATTCAGCAACCGAAACCCGGCTCACTAATTCAGCCATTATTTGATAAGTGGGGCCAGTTATATTTCATTGCTGACTGGTCCGACTGGTGGAATTTGTATCGGATCAGCACGAAAGAGCTAGAGACCACTTGCAAAGCCGAGGCCGTCTATCCATTACCGGCCGACTTTGCTCCGCCGCAATGGTTGCTCGGCCATCGTAACTACATTCCATTGGATGATGGATCGATACTGGCAAGCTTTACGCAGAATAGCCAATGGCAACTCGGCTTGCTTAGATACTCATCAAGCGGCACTTGGAAAATGCAAAATATAGCAGATGGCTACGGTCAAATTGAGAATCTTTGCGGCTCTAACGAAACCATATTTTTTTCGGCGGCAACAGCAACGCAAGAAAATGCTATTCACTGCTTGCGCCTAGAAGAAAAAACACTACCCGCTGACATGACTATCAAGCGAATGTCGTTAAGCGAAGATTCTTATGCAGAGATTTGCGGGTTCTCTAGTGCCACAACAATCTGTTTTAAGACAGCGAACAATGAATTAGCCTATGGAAATTATTATCCACCGCGCAATTCGCTATACACCGGCTTGGCAGATTCTCTGCCCCCGTTAATTGTCAGCGTACATGGCGGACCCACAAGCAGCGCTAAAACTTCACTCAATCTTAAGCTGCAATACTGGACCAACCGTGGCTTCGCAGTTATCGATGTCAATCATCGCGGCAGCAGCGGATTTGGGCGAGAGTTTCGTCAGAGCCTCTACCCCAACTGGGGATTATTCGACCTTCAGGACATTGAGTTTGCCGTTCGCCACCTCATTCTCGAAGGCTTGGTGGATCCGGAGAAAGTCGTTATACGTGGTGGCAGTGCTGGAGGCTATTCCGTAATGGCCGCCTTGAGTGAGAGCGATCTTTTTGCTGCGGGGGCCAGCTACTATGGCATAAGTGATTTGGAAGTGCTGACTCAAGGAACCCACAAGTTCGAGTCCCGCTACCTCGATCAACTGATTGGGCCCTACCCAGAAGCTCGGGATATCTATATTAGCCGCTCTCCGATTTACAACATTGATAAAATAAACGCCCCGCTGCTTTTACTTCAAGGTCTAGAGGACAAAGTCGTTCCCCCTGACCAAGCAGAAGGAATATCCAAAAAATTGAAAAGCAACGGTGTTGACGTCCGTTATATTGCATTCGAGGGTGAAGGGCATGGCTTCAGGCAATTGCAAAATCAGGTATTGGCTCTGGAAACCGAACTTAGTTTTTATCAAGAGGCCTTAAGGTTGAAGCCTTAGCGCTATTGACGAGGATTTTTTTCTGACTATTTAATTTAATTAATTCAATAGCTTAAAAATATCCGCAGGGAGAAGGTCATCTGCAAAAAATCGCACCTTATTGGTGCAAAATCGGCTCAGCACAAAAACCTTGTCTATCTGCCCTAGCAGCGGTGGTACTGGCAAATGTTTTCTGCTAGTTTCAATAGTGTTGTAACTAATACAACATTTAACTAATCTAATTATTAGCTCGGAGATTAACGATATGTGGACTAAACCTTCTTATCAAGAACTGCGCCTTGGCTTTGAAATTACTATGTATTTCAAAACTCGCTAAAGAAGGAAACTTCTTTAACGCGTAACGCTAAGTGAAATTGGCTTGTATTTAGCCCGCTAGATCTTCTAGCATCGCTGAATAATTAGCTGGTTTAGAAAAAACGCCCGACTCAGTCTGGCGTTTTTTTTGACTTATTTTTAAGTCAGCACAACAGTCACTTCAACCTTTCCATTAGATAGCGGTATCAATCGATGTTTGTTAGAGTTTTAGGTTCAGCGGCAGGCGGCGGTTTCCCACAGTGGAACTGCAATTGCCCCAATTGCGATGGCGTGCGCAACAAGACTATCAATGCCGTTACAAGAACCCAGTCATCCATAGCCGTGAGCGCCGATGGGATAGATTGGGTACTGTTCAATACATCCCCTGATCTACTCACACAACTTGCCGCCTTTCCGGCATTACAACCCGCCCGCGCAATCCGGGATACGGCGATAAAGGCGATCGTCTATATCGATAGCCAGATCGATCATACGACTGGCTTGCTAATGCTTCGCGAAGGTTGCCCTCACGAAGTTTATTGCACCGACATGGTTTATGAAGACCTAACTACCGGTTTCCCTCTATTCAGCATGCTGAAACACTGGAACGGTGGAATTAATCGACACCCTATTCCACTCAATGGCAGTAGTTTCAATATCGCCGGCATTAATGGCTTGAGCTTCACTGCTATCCCAGTTACCGGTAAAGCGCCACCTTATTCGCCGCATCGAAACAACGCCCACATAGGCGACAACATAGGCATCAAGGTAACCGATGAGAGTAGTGGTAAAAACCTTTTCTATTCGCCAGGCCTCGGAGATCTTACCGATCAGACACGGCAACTTATGAGCGAAGCCGATTGCCTTTTAGTCGACGGCACATTTTGGCAAGAAGATGAGATGCAGGCCGTAGGCGTTGGCGATAAAAGAGCTGAGGACATGGGCCACTTACCACAATCCGGCAAAAACGGCATGATCAATGTGTTGAAGCCCATGAACAAACCTAGAAAAATCTTAATTCACATAAACAATACCAACCCAATACTCGATGAAGATTCCGAACAACGGAAAATTTTGGCAAGTGAAGGAATTGAGGTCTCGTTTGATGGCATGGACGTAGAATTGTAGGCCGCCGATCAATAGACCGACTGGCCGAATAGACTTTAACTAACGAGAAGCATTTATTTCCTATGAGTGAATTTAATCTTGAGACTGCGACATTCAAACTGAATCCTAGATATCAATTCCAATGGGAAGAGGCGCAGCAGTGCCATGTACTACTTTATCCTGAGGGTTTAATTAAATTAAGTGGCAGCGCAGCTGAAATTTTGCAACGCTGCGTGGCACCAACCACCACTCTCAAACTCATAGATGAACTCAATAACCAATTCCCCGGAGCGGAGGGCTTGGCAAATGATGTTAGAGAGTTTCTAACCGATGCTCAAAATCAATTATGGATAGTTCCGGCAGGTGAATAAAGAAATGGACAAAACCAATTCCCATATCCCAATGTGGTTACTAGCAGAACTGACCTTTGCATGCCCCGTGCAGTGCTCCTATTGCTCCAACCCACTCGAGCTTTCGGCTTCTCGTAAAAACGAGTTAAGCACCGAGGAATGGATCAGTGTCATGCGCCAGGCGCGCAAGTTAGGCGCCGTGCAATTAGGCTTCTCCGGCGGCGAACCATTGGTGCGAAACGATCTCGAGGAACTAGTCGTCGAGGCAAAGTCATTGGGTTTCTACATTAATTTGATTACGTCCTCAATAGGCTTAACTGCCGAAAAAATAACCACGTTAAAAGAAGCCGGGCTTGGCCACATACAAATCAGCTTTCAAGGCAGTAACCGCGAGTCAAATAAACTTTTAGGCGGCACCGATAGTTTCGACCACAAAGTAGCGATGACCAAAGAGGTCATTAAACAAGACCTCGCGCTGGGTCTCAATTTTGTGCTGCACCGGCAGAACCTGCACCAAGTCGAAGAATTCTTAAATATGGCGCAATCCGTAGGTGCAGAGTTTGTAGAATTAGCTAACTGCCAATATTATGGCTGGGGCTTACACAACAGAGAGCACCTGCTGCCCAGCCAAGACCAGTTAATCGAAGCTGAGCGGGTAACCAACGAATTTAGAGAAAAGTATAAGGGTGACATGGATGTTTTTTTTGTCGCACCTGATTACTACGACGATAGACCTAAAAAATGCAGCAACGGTTGGGGGACAACCTTTATGACGGTTAACCCCGACGGCGAGGTACTACCCTGTCAAGCTGCCAAAGTAATCCCAGGCCTGGAATTCCCGAATGTTCGCGATCATGAGCTAAAGGAAATCTGGGAAAACTCAGATCTCTTCAACCGCTTTCGTGGCACGCACTGGATGAAAGAGCCCTGTAAAAGCTGCCCGGAAAAAGAAATTGATCTGGGCGGATGTCGCTGCCAGGCGCTTATGCTTACTGGCGATGCGACCAATGCCGACCCAGTTTGCAGCCTCTCGCCACATCATGACGAGGTGTTGAAAATCACCGAGAAGGCGCAGAGACCCTTCCGAGAAGATGAAACCAGACAGCTGATATTTCGAAACCCCGGAAACTCAAAAAAAATACAGAAAGAAAAGTCCGAATTGGCCAGTGCAACGGATCTTCCCAATAGCAGCACACAACTAAATTGAGATCGACATGACTGTAGCTTGGAGTAGAGAAGAGTTCGAGAAAAAACTCAAAGACAAGGGCCGGCTATATCACATTCACCACCCCTTTCAACTGAACATGAATTCGGGCAAGAGTAGCAAAGCGCAAATTCAGGGATGGGTGGCTAATCGCTTCTATTACCAGACCACAATCCCCATGAAAGATGCCGCTATCATGGCTAACTGCACCGAGCGCGATGTGCGCAGGCATTGGGTCCAAAGAATTCTAGATCACGACGGTGCCGATGGCGAGGACGGAGGCATAGAGGCGTGGCTGCGGTTGAGCGAAGCGGTGGGCATGAACCGTCAAGAAATAATCTCTCATGAACACGTGTTACCTGGCGTCCGGTTCGCCTGTGATGCCTATTTAAATTTTGCTCGCACGGCGAGTTGGCAGGAAGCAGCCTGCTCATCACTAACCGAACTCTTCGCCCCGGAAATTCACCAAAAAAGATTGAATACCTGGCCAGATCACTATGACTGGATTGATATTCAGGGCTACCAATATTTCAGGAAACGCCTCTCGGAAGCCCGACGCGACGTTCAACATGGGTTAAATATCACCCTAGACTATTTTAAAACTAGAGAACAACAGGAACATGCATTGGGTATCCTTCAATTTAAGTTGGACGTACTTTGGTCTATGCTCGATGCGATGCAAATTGCTTATGTTTATGCCGAACCTCCCTTTCATAGCTGCCCAGAAGTCTGACCGATAGGGACTAGAGTAAAATGGAGTAACGCCGACGAGGCTTTAGATAAAAAGCTTCAAGCTTTGAGAAACACCGCCTAATTTACTTCCGTCACTACTGCCTGCTCTCAAATACAAGAGTACGAGTTCTGAAATACCTATGCTTTACTGCTGAAGTTAAACAGTGCTCGGAAGTGGGTGCCTATTAGGAGTGGGTTGAACACGCAGAAACCATTGCCATGCTTTGTTGGTTATTATTTCTATTTCAGCTTCCACATGGCCTTGCCCTTAGATTGCTTCTTAGACTTCAGTGCTCAGCAAGAAAGATTGCCAATCGGTCTATCACGAACGCGGCTCTCAGGTTCACTGCGTCATAAATCTGCTGATTCAAAGTTTGATTCATCGTCGGGGCTCCTTGTTCTCTGTGTTTATTTTGCTTTTTTACGTTTGTTTTACCCATTACTAGGCATAACCGACCTTCAAATTATTTGAGGCCATTACTCAGAATCTCTTTAGCCGCTAAGGAAAATTTCGCATTCCTTCTGAAGAGATGTCAACATAGAAGCGATTCACACAAACACCTTAACCGTTTCGTCTTTTGTTTATTCATTTTTACTAGAGAAGTACAGTAGTGGCAAAGCAAAAGTATTACGTCGTGTGGCAAGGGAGAAAGACTGGGATCTTTACGGACTGGCCTTCTGCGCAGGCATCAGTCGCTGGCTTTTCTGGAGCCTCCCATAAGAGCTTCTTAACTCGGGCGGAAGCAGAAGCTGCTTTTCAGGCAAAACCTGCACCGGCACGAAGGCTTTCATCGCCACCAGCTAAGGCCACACAATCAACTACTTCAACACCCTCATCTTCATACATTTTCGATCCAACTTTTGAAATCCATATTTTCTGCGATGGGGGCTGCGATCCCAATCCCGGAAAATCAGGTTCTGGCGTCGCTGTCTATGAATCAGGAAAACTCAGTAAGATGTACCATGGCCTGCACGCAGTTAAAGGCACTAACAATACTGCTGAGCTAAATGCCTTGCATCAGGCCATGCTGATTGCAACAGAGAAACTTAAAGAGTGCAAAAAGGTTCAGATTTTGTCAGATTCAACCTATTCAATTAAAGCGATGACGCAGTGGGGACAAAGCTGGAAGCGAACTGGTCGAATGGATGGCAAAGGAAAACCTTTGGCTAACGCTGAGCTTATCAAGGAGATGTTTGATGTCTACTGCATGATAGGTTCAAAAATCGACATAACACACGTGTCAGCTCACATCGGTATTGAGGGTAATGAGCTTGCAGATCGATTATCTACGCTGGCGATCCGAGGAAAAATAACAGCCTTTGTAGAATATGATGATTTGAGCGTGAGCGAGTTGCTGGCAATTTAAAAGCCCAGTGGCCAAACTAGAACTGCCAGCTGGTTTACCAAAGACTCGGGATCGTAATTTATCTATTCAAACACAGATTCGCTCTGAATTTGTGAAGCCGATACTTTTCCCATAGCATTTTTAACCTTCCCCGACTGTCTATTGCGATTACCTATTGCCATTACATTTAGCCCAGCAGGCTTAAAACATTAATAGTATTTAATAATGCCTTAGGCTAAATAGGAAACTTTCGTCTGGATAAAATCATCAAAAGCCTTGTCAACATGGTCATCGCTGAGCGCGTATTCCCAAACCTGCAAATAAATACCTCTTACAAATAGGTACTCGTATCCTCGAACGATAGGGAGTCGGCACGTCTATCAGTGTCCTTCTTTGCCCACTAGCTGTTGCGCGAGGGCAAGTGATCTATTTCGGGAACCGAGTCATATTTCATCTACACCAAGACCGAAAGCGTCACGGGCCGTGCTAGGGCCCAGAAAAAGATCAGCACATAAGAATGCTCGATTTTAAAAACAACTAGGACATGTGTGCAGAAGATAATAAGCTAAACCTATTCGTCATTCGCAGGTGGGTTTTAGAGAGCGTTGAAGTAACTCCTAAATTCTACCAACGAAACCTTCTACACCTCACAGCATTGATTTTATTGAGTTTATCAAGCCAACACACTGCTCCAAGCTTCTGAATAATGACGCGATTTTCATTATCAAACACATTGTCATCAACAAAATAGTTTGTCATTGACAAAGGAGGGGTTATTATGGCGCTGTGAAATTATATAAATCAAAAATACTCGCGCTATTTTTACTGGTCGCCATGTGCGGCCAAATTGCCGCGTACCCTTTATTATTATGCCCTGACATGGAGTCCAACCCTGTCACGACTGACCCTGCGCATGCTTCAAGCATGGATCATCACGCCGGTCATATTGCGGACAATACGTCTCAAAATGAAGAAGTAGAAAACCATATTTGCAAACTATGCGTCAGCTGTAGCTCCCTTTCAGGTACTGAATATGGGACAGCTAACGATCAATTAGCCGCCAACATCTCAGTTACAGGCTACACAAACCCCCTTCCCAACTCAAACCTTGAAATTCCATTTAGACCACCAATCGCGGCCTAACATAGGATTAGTGCGCCTGCACTTTCTCTATAGGCATTCCTATTAAGAATAGCTTTTCGCTCTAATCCAGTGCTGATTCTCCGTTAGTCAGAAGTTTTTTATGCTGTGGATTTTTTAAGCGAAGAGTATTTCAATGAATATTTCGAAATTACGACTATTTTTAACTGCCTATTTTTCACTTTTTTTCTACCTTGAACCAAATATTAGCTGGGCTCAAAATGAACTGTCGCTGGAGCAAGCGGTCTTGCGAGCGGTGACAGATGATGATTGGATAATAGCAAATGAGTTAATTGAACTCTCGTTATCGCAGGAGTCAATATCGGCAGGCCAGCTTCCCGACCCTAGGATGTCTATTGGCTTATCAAACATGCCTCTTGATACCTTTAACTTGAGCCAAGAGCCGATGACTCAACTTCGTATTGGCATCAATCAGACATTCCCTCGTGGCGACACGCTCGCATTGCAACAACGCCAAAAAATGCAGCAAAGCGAAATAAATCCTTACTTACGGGATGACCGCAAAGCCAATGTAGCTGTTCAGGTTTCTATTTTGTGGCTTAATACTTTCTTGGCTCAACAGTCGATTAAGCTAATACAAAATGACAGAGAATTGTTCGAGCAGTTGGTTGATTTAACCGGCGTCAGATACACCTCCGCAGCAGGATTAGCGCGACAGCAAGATTTAGTAAGATCTGAGTTAGAGCTGACCCGATTAGATGATCGGCTCGCTATGCTTCGTCAACGGCAGAACACTAATAAACAAAAACTATCACAGTGGCTGCCCTATCAACTGCTGGGCAACTCGCTTTCTTCAGTAACACCAGACATCGAACCTCCCGCAACTCGCCTAACTAGTTTAGGCCAAGCAACCGATTTTTTTGCCAATCACCCCACAGTTCGTGCCCACGACAAACGAATACAAATTGCTCAGACAAAAGTTTCGTTAACACAACAAAGCTTAAAGCCAGCGTACAGTGTAGGGGCGTCTTATGGCTACCGAGAGAACGCTCCAATAGGCATACATCGAGCAGACTTTATCAGTCTCGATTTGAGCTTTGATATCCCATATTTCACTGAAAAGCGACAGAAACCAAAGATCAGAGCTAGCCGCTATACCGCTTCAGCCAGGCAAACCGAGCGAATACTTCTGTTTAAGGAACTTTTCTCTAACTACCAGCAAGCAAACGCCCAACTCGACGTACTCGATGAACGAAAAACACTTTTCGAAGACGTTTTGTTAGATCAAATGAGCGACTTAACCGAGACGACATTATCAGCATACACTGCGGATGAAGGGGATTTTGAAGAAGTAATGCGAGCTTATATCGGCGAGCTAAACATCAAAATCGAACTTCTTGAGATCGATGTAGAGCGCCAAAAGGTAATCTCTAGGCTTAACTATCTAACAGCAACTTCAGAAAATTAAGGAACTTGGAAAATGACTAAGACAATAACATTGGTGATTTTAGCTGGAGTTACAGGCGCAATTTTAGGTGGCGGCGGAAGTTTCCTTTTGACAGGCTCTAGCAACACAGCCGAACCGCAAGAGGCAAAACCTGTTTATTGGGTTGCACCCATGGACCCTACTTATCGCCGAGACCAACCGGGGAAGTCACCTATGGGCATGGAACTTGTCGCTGTTTTTGACAGTGGGCAAGAGGATTCAAGTGGCAAGGGCATAGTTTCTATCTCTTCTGTGGTTGAAAACAACCTTGGGGTTCGCACTGGAGAAGTTGAACTCGGGCCTTTCAAGAGCAGCATCAGAACAGTGGGGTACGTCCGCTTTGATGAAGACAAGCTTATACACATGCACCCAAGAATAGAGGGCTGGATAGAGGAGTTAAATGTTAAAACAGAGGGAGAGTTTATTGATAACGGCCAGCCAATCTACTCAATATACTCACCAGAACTTGTCAGTGCTCAAGAAGAATTATTGCTAGTCATGGATCGTCAAAATCAGCGATTGCGCCTTGTACAATCTGCCGAGGAGCGCTTATTAGCATTACAGGTACCTCAAAGCCTTATCGATCGAGTAAAAAGCGAGAAAAAAGTGTTTAGAAACGTCACCGTATATGCACCTCAAGGCGGCCTTGTCGCTGAGCTGGGCGTGCGCGAAGGACAGTTTGTTCAACCTGGCAATCCTATACTCTCAATTGGTGTTCTTGATGAGGTATGGGTCATAGCGGAGGTATTTGAGCGTCAGGTGTCTCTTGTATCCGAAGGAGACCCAGTGACGATGACATTAGATTATTTGCCGGGTCGAACTTGGCAAGGGGTAGTGGACTTTATCTACCCCACGCTGGATGCAGACACGCGCACTGTAGCGGTGAGATTACGATTTAGCAA
>Ga0302130_1001129_pt1 | contig 14105 bp, 13 predicted proteins | sample CB9_surface_MG_FD_203117 | JGI IMG/M metagenome (GOLD analysis project Ga0302130, IMG submission 203117) | Marine microbial communities from Western Arctic Ocean, Canada - CB9_surface | ecosystem: Environmental > Aquatic > Marine > Oceanic | place: Canada: Western Arctic Ocean | collected... | reverse complement strand
ATACACAAGGAGGAGGAAATACACAAGGAGGAGGAATTACACATCAAAAAAAAGGCTCGGTCAACATAATCGTATTAAAAGAAAATATAAAATTCACTTAACTAGAAAACACAAAAAATAATCCAGATTATATATATATAATTCGACTACTTAAAGACCCTTTTAAAACATTTTTATTTTATTGACGTTAAAATGGTTTTCTTATATATTTTATAATTTCTCTCCAGATTTTTTCTACATAGGGAAACTCTATAACATTTTCATCTGTCTTTTCTTTTTTGTGTACCGCTTTGGGGATTATCTCTTCCCGTTTTATTTTCTATATAGGGAAACTCTATAACATTTTCATCTGTCTTTTCTTTTTTGTGTACCGCTTTTAGGGATATCTCTTCCCGTTTTATTTTCTATAAATAATATATACATTATGGCAGGGGTAGAATATATATTAGATTACACGCCAGACCAAGGATTGATCGGCCGCGGCGCTGCCGGCGGCGGCGGCGCTGCCGGCGGCGGCGGCGCTGCCGGCGGCGGCGTACCGCCGACCGTCAACAACGCCAAACTTTTAAAAGGATTCCCGCGCGCGGCCCGCCCCGACTCTCCACCGTGGCACATAGCACTTCTCGCGTTCCTCAACGGCCCCGGAGGCCTTCCCAACGCAGTTATGCTTACGCAACTAATGATAAATTATCTAGATTGTATTAAAGATGGTACGCCGCGGGATATGATGCAGGGTTTACAAATTTTTCCACAAATATATCAGAGCCTGGGCGACTGGCCGTCTTTCGCAAGCGCTCTTCCCCTAATAGAAAAATGGATTATTCAAGCACACTCTGGACATATAGAAACAGTATTTTGGCGCAAACTCAAACCCTCGGGCAGCCCCAATGAATTAAATCAACCCGTCCGGGTCGAGCAAGTATTTTGGGACGCTGGTCTTGGCCCTATATGGTTTTGTGTAAACGCCCTCGGAGGAACTCCTCTATACATGAAAACATTTGGTTCATTGATTGATCCTCTTATCAAAACCAATGCTGATCAAGATTGGCCTACACGCGGACGCACTGTGACAATAACCCGGGCAGCTATGAACGCTATGGGTTTTCCTGATTGTGAATTAACAGCAACAACTCTTCAGAACGACGATTTTCGATTTAGTCTGTCTATTGGAACAGGACTAGGCTGCAGCGCTGGTGCGCCTTGTGTAATTACCAACGACGAGGTAGGATGGCAGGAGTGGTTTAAAGGTAATGCAAGCAAGAATGCTAGAACCAGTGCTGGTGCAGGAAATGGAGATAAAGTAAAATTGATTATCTTGAAAGAATGGGGTGATAAGATGCAATGTCTAATATATTTATTAAAACAAATGAGTGAACCACACATCACATCTGTAATGTCTTCTTGTGATAAAGTCGTATATATTCTGTGTTTGTTATTAAAGGTCCCTGTTATTTATACTGGACCAGTGGAGAACGCACCAACATATAAACATTATGCAATATCACATTTTCAACCAACCACGATGGATTCTGTAACGTATATGGCAGGCCAGCTTACCAAAGCGAGGGAGGCTATAGCAAGAAATAATGATGGCTTTGTGGAATTTCTTCGAGTTCATTGTGTACTAAATAAACAGATTAAATTAGCAGGTTATTATGATGTTAAGCTGACTGACCCAAGAGTTGGTTTTATACCTGGCTGTATCGCTGATGTTGAAGAATATACTCGTGATGCTGCAGCCAGAGTGGAAGGGTTGAGGGGCAACCTCACCACGCTGGCGGCGGCCCCGGGGGGGTTCGACGCGGTGCAACAAGAAGAGATGGAAAGAGAGATTGCATATATAAAAAAGATTTGTACTGTTGTTCCTTTTATAAATGTTAAAAAAAAAGGTACCGACGCATATTTAGCTTGCACTCAAACTTGCCACTACACTCTTAAATCACATCCGGAATTAGGACGCACCCGGCCCAACTTATACAGCAGCTGCGCAGTTGCGTATGGTTTTCTGCCTGGAGTGCAAATGACCGAGGACGACTTCAGCGGCATCGCATTTTATCATCTATTTAGAGGAAAGGGCCGAGGTGGTGGTGAGTTGTACGCCAGCGCACCCTCGGTGCCCGATGGGCAGGGGGGAGGATCAAAATGCCGGACAGCGCAAGCGGGTGGATCAAAATATAAACAAGTTGGTGGTCGTGTTGATAAATATTTCAACTTCATCGGGAGGCAGCAGCGCCGCGACCACGGCCGCCTCCAACTCCATCGCCTTCGCTGGAAGGTCGCCGCTCTGATAGGATATATTCCTGACCAAGACGACTCCCAGACTTGGGATCTATACATCCACCTCAATAAGGAGGGGGACGCCGATCGGGAAGGAAGTGAGGAAAATCTTGAGGAAAATCTTATAAATGGAATAAAGGCGTATTGTAAGATGAGAGCGGCAGGACCCACAGAGAATGATGAGGATGCCCTTTTTGATACTTTATATACTACATCTATATATCAAGGTGTTTTAACTGCTTCTCCAAGCGCGTGGCAAGACCCTGTCAGCGTCGCCCCCCTCCCCTCCCCCACCGCCGCAGCGGCCACAGCGGCGGTGGTGCTTGCGGCCGCCCAGCCGGCGGATGTCGCGCTGGCGCAGGCGGCGGCGGCGGCGGCGGAGGCGGCGCGGCGCGAGCGTCTGGCGATGCTTCTTGATCCATTCCCTGTCGATGATATTGGTATTAACCAAAATTTTCGCGAAGCATTAGATGAATTAATTCAGCAGAATGGCATTATAGAGGAGGGGGAGTTGCGCGGGAGGGTGCGGGCGGCGGTGGCCAACAGCATCGTGGCGGCGGCGAGGGCGAGGGAGCGCGCAGGTGCCGACAATGCGGAGCAGTTCGCCAAGGGCACGGCGGCGGCGGCGGTGGTGGCGAGGGCGGGCGAGGGCGGCGGCGAAGATGATTCGCCAAGGGCGAAGTGGCGGAGAAGAATGCGAAAACAAAAGGAGAGGAAAAGAGTGGCGCAGCTGCAGCGGCCGCGGCTGGATGTCACCCATCCTGACCCAAAAATCGACTTTGCCGCCACCGCCGCCACACCAGTCGGGCAGCAGCAGCAGCAGCAGCCTCCGACGGTCTCGCCGGGCGCCTTGACGAAGAGCTGGCACGGCGGGGGCCGACGAAAAAAATCAAAAAACAGGCGGAGAAAATCGACACGCAAGAAAATCAAAAAGCGTAAATACACAAGGAGGAGGAAATACACAAGGAGGAGGAATTACACATCAAAAAAAAGGTCCCGTCAACATAATCGTATTAAAAGAAAATATAAAATTCACTTAACTAGAAAACACAAAAAATAATCCAGATTATATATATTAATCCGACTACTTAAAGACCCTTTTAAAACATTTTTCAAAAAGTTTGCAGCTTACCTTTTTCAGTATTATACATTAAATAACATATACCCTTTTAACACCATAAATAAACTTTTTGAAAATTTGAGGTGTTTTCATTCTCTAATTTATTTGTTTTTTTTATCATTTTTCTTTGAAATCTACCAAAATGGATCTGTTAAAAACTTCAAAAATTAAAAAAAATACGGTCCTTACCATAAAGCTCTAAAACGAAATCGTGTTTTTTTAGCTCCTTACCATAACTTTTTTAAAAAAAATGGTTTAGAAATGATTTATTTTATATATCTATAAAATAAATGGAACTAATTGGAACTAATAATCTTGCAATTTCGACAACTAATTATTTTTGCAAAAAATGTCAATACAAAACCAGTAACAAATATTATTTTTCAAAACATTTGAGGACACCTAAACATTTGATGGAACTAAATGGAACTGCAAAAAGTGCAAGAAAATCGCTCCTATATAATTGCGAATTATGTGGCTTCTCAACCAATAACAAACATAATTTCACAAGGCATAAAATGACACCTAAACATTTGACGACCGCTAATCTTGCAAAAAGGGCAACTAAAACAACTAATTCTCGCGCGGGTAATAAATACGAATGCGAAGATTGCGGGAAGCAATATAAGTATCAATCTGGTTTATGGAAACATAAGCAAAAGTGTAATATTTATATGCAATCCTGCTCAAACACTGAAAATACAATTATACAATCGGACAATGAACTTATTAAAATTATAATGGAAGAAAATGCTAAGCTGCACGAGGACATTAGAACGCTTATCCCGAAAATTGGTAATAATAATAGCACAAATAGCAATAATCAGAGCTTCAATATTAATTTCTTTCTCAATGAAACGTGTAAAGACGCTATGAATATGAAAGATTTTATTGAGAATATAAAACTCACATTAGAGAACGTGATATACGCCTCCAAAAACGGTGTTCTAGATAGCTCCCGGAAACTTATTGTGCAAGGTCTACAAGATCTAGAATTAACCGAGCGACCCATACACTGCACGGATGTGAAGAAGAATACAATGTATATTAAAGACGAGGGATTTTGGAATATGGATAAGGAAAACGAGAACTTAAAGAAAATCCTCCAAAACGTCTCGGTGAAACATATGAAGGGTATCTCCGAATGGATTATCAACAACCCATACTATATGAACACGGAGGGAGGACAACAAGAGTATGTGCAGATGGTTAAGAATATTACACAAGATATTTCCGGATGCAAGAGAGATTATAAATTAACAATAAAAAATATATGCGAGGAAACACTAGTCGATTGATTAGTTCCTTTTAAACGGTGCTCTTTTCCAATCGAAGAATTATGTCGCGGTTACCCCTTCTGTATCTGCTAATGAATGATTCAGCTTCTTCTCTATTTCAATCTGTAATTTTTCTAGAAAAACTTTTATCCCGGCGTTATCTTTTTTTGCTTTTACAGCGTGAGCTTTAGCCACCTCACAATTTTCTTTCTTTGCTGCCTTTCCACGGGCCGATTTGTCTAATCTGGACGGGTCTAATGTTGACAAACCCTTTGTTTTATTGCAAAGCTTGGAATACTTCTCAGCAAAATCTTGATTATACCCCCCAAAACTTGTCATTATTTTTAGAGCGTCTTTATCTCCGTCTTGAGCCTCTTTTTTTATTTTATCAAAAATAAACTTTGCATTATTTAATTGCGTAAACTTATCGCTAATGTGATGTCTATATGCATAATCATAAACGCGTTTAAGTAACTCCTCAGATTTTGCACCTCTCGCATCAATACAATCTGTTTTAAGATTATATAATGTCGGTAAATTTTCTGGACCAGGCGAGGAAATAACCTTCTTCGTGCTATCAGTAACAGGTTGGTAAAGGTTATATATTATACATACTATTCTGGGGATTCCTTTCATTTTTTGTTCGATCTCAGAATTTTTTCCAGACGCTGACGAAGCGATTTTTATGGTGTCTCCTATAGCATTCCCAACCAGATTCTTCGCGGACGCACCAACCCCGGTTTTTTTTGTTTTTTCTATTTTGGAATCTCGATTTGTCATCATTTGTCCCGTATTATACATCCCTCGTGGAAATTCTATAAAATCCCTGTCTTTCGCCAATATAATATTTAATACGTTTTTCGCCTTCTCTTCTAACGTTTCATCGTATTTAGATGCGGGGAATATTTTTCTATACAACTCAAGCTCCTCTGGAGTGTTTCTCCCGGTTAATAAAGTGTTTTTCCCAGTTATTGAATCGGAATTCGAATATAATGATTTAATCTTCTTCAGTAAATGCAGGTGGAGCTCTTTCTTATCTAATTCTGTTTTTGGAAATGTTTTTTTTTCTTGGTCAAACATTAAAAGGCTGTCGAGGATCTGGTTTGTCTTCATTTTTGTCGCCTTGTTAATACCAATTTGTCCGTACTTGGCATCACTGCCTATTTTTCCAAAGGTGAGCTTTGATCCTACACCCGCCAGCACGGCTTTTTTACTTTTCATATCGTAGGCGGTCATTTGTTTTAATTCAATACCAACTGTTTTTATTTCGTTATATAATACACTTTTGTATTTATCAATTGTGTCTAATTTTCCATCAATTAATATTTGTGGTGGTGCCTCGATATAACTTATATATAGCATCTCTTTTGTTGGTCCCATATGTTTTTCAACGAACTCGTCGCTTTTAGGCTGGACGAGTGGGTCGACTCCATCGGTAGTTGGTTGTTTTTCTTCTGCTGATCCTGCTGCTACTGCTGGTGCGCCGGCTGCTGCTGGTGCTGGTGCTACTGCTGATCCTGCTGCTGAAACTGCTGGCGCTGCTGCTGCTGATCCTGCTGCTTCTACTGCTGCTGGTGCTGCAGGTGCTGCTGCAGGTGCCAATCTAGGAGATGTAGTTTTTTCGGTCTCTTGGGCCATAATATATATATATATATATATCCTAATACATTATTCTAAATATTGAATAACTTAACAAAAATAAATAGTGCAAACATTTAAAGAGAGAATTAAAGTATATGTAATGAACATAACAAACCATCGTATCGTAACGTTTTTTAAGGAGCATCCAAATTTAGATGCGGAAACTATATTTCTGCGATTTATTGATATTATGGAGAATTTACAAGATAATATGAATAATACGATGAACAATACAATGGTTGTTGATATACTTGATAAACTAAAACAGATGAATACGAAAATAGATAGCGTATCTTCTAGTGTTAATAAGATTACCCAAGATACACAAGACCAGTTTACTCTTAAGATGACCGAATTAAAAAAGGACTATATCGCCGAAATGAATATGGTGCTAACGTGCAATGTTTCAGATAAGATTGCGCCTCTACTAAAAGAACAAAACGAGGCCCTCTTTCATAAAACAAATGCGATGATTAAAGAGGTTATTCCTAATAATGAGTCTTTGGTTACGAAGGGCATTGAGAATATGGTGAAAGGTTTCCAGGCGAATGTGAACAAAGAAACACAAGATTTACTTTCTAAAACAATCGATCGGGAAACATTCGGGAAATATATGAGTGAGTTCAACCAGAGGATTGGCGGAGTGATTTCTCATTCACAGAATCTTTTGAATGAGGCTATATCGCGTTCTGGAGAGAAACTAGAGAATAAAATTAGTAATATACAAGAAATTTCAACAAATAGCAATCATAATACGGTCTCACTACATAACTCTGTAGGAGACCTTCTGAAGAAATTCGAAAACTCGAGCGCCAAGGGTAAAATGTCGGAGAACCTGATTATAAATATAATGGAATCATTATATCCAGCGGCTCAGATAGAATCGGTGGGACAAACCAAGGAGACGGGCGACATCATTTTGGTGCGTTCGCATAAACCAAAGATTCTTATAGAAAATAAGCTATGGAATAGGAGCGTGGTTCAGGCGGAAGTGGTGAAGTTTATTAGAGACGTAGAGACACAAAATTGTTGCGGAGTGTTTCTCTCACAGGGAGGAAAAATTACAACAAAGGAGAATTTTGAGATTAATATTCATAATGGGAACGTCTTAGTATATGTGCACGATGTGAACAACGACCCTGATAAGATTAAGCTGGCTGTGGATATTGTGGACCATCTTAAGTGTAAATTAGACGAGTTTTCTACTGTGGGTGATGTGGATAATATTTCAAAAGAGATGTTAGACAATATTAATATGGAATACCAGAATTTTATGATGAGCAAAACTTCTCTTATCAAAATAACAAAGGAATTCAATAAGAAGCTGCTGAAACAAATCGACGAGATAAAGCTTCCGGTGCTTGACGATTATTTATCATCGAAATATGCGTTTGCTTCCAATAAATTTGTGTGTGAATATTGTAATTTTGTCGGTAAAAATCAACAATCCAAATCGGCACATCTTCGTGGTTGTGGAGAGCGTAAAAGAATTATCGCAGAGAAAGGTGGAGGGAAGGAACAGGTAATTGTATGCGATACCTAATATAGAATGAGTATATAGAATGAGTATATAGAATGAGTATATAGTATGAGTATATAGAATGAGTATATAAGTATAAATATAAAATGTAAATATAGTTTATATGAATAAGAAGAGTAGAGGGGGTGAGACCCCAATAGTATATAAAATAGTTTTTATGGGTGACAGTGGGGTGGGTAAGACATCGCTCGCCACCCGTATCTCTTGCGACACATACAACTCTCACGGTGACGCGACAATTGGTGCAAGTTATTTTTCAAAATTCATAGAAAAAAACAACAGAAAATATAGCTTTAATATATGGGATACTGCGGGGCAGGAAAAATATCGGTGCTTGGTCCCGTTATATTATAATAATGCAGATGCAGCAATAATAGTATATGATATAACGAATAATATAAGCTTTTCTGAAGCAAAGAAGCGGGTATCTGAATTGCGAAAAGAGACTTCCATATCAGTAATACTATTTATTGGTAATAAAAGCGACTTGGAAGATAAGCGACAAGTTTCTATGAAGGAGGCGACAGAATATTGTGAAGAAGCTGATATTCTATTCGATGAAACATCTGCGAAATTAGACGTAAATGTGAACAATATACTTAATAATATATTAGATAAGCTCCCTTTTCAACCAGAATGCACAGATGGGTTGGTTTCGATTATTCCTCCCGTAAATATTGACCAAAAATATTGTTGTTATTAATGTATTAATGGGATTTGCGAAAACGATTGTAATCGTATGTTTAATTTCTGGTATTGTAAAGATTATAATGGAAATAGAAATATAATAGAAATATAATATATAATGGGCAGTAAACATTTAGCTATTATTGGTGTTATTTCAGGTATTATTTTAATGTTGTTGGCCGGCCATAATATCTCAGACGGAGACAAAGGTTTTTGGGTAGTTATAGAGATGCTTTCGGGAATAGGATTATTTGTATCAAGTATTACAAAAATAAACTAGTTTAATGTATAATACATATTATAAATATGTATTATACATATAATGGAAAAACAAGAGCGCCCGTGGAGCTTTTATATAATTTATAATAATAAGTGCACATATGCTGGTGTGTCACCGGACCCCGTTAGACGGCTGCGACAACACAATAGTGAAATAAAAGGTGGGGCAAAATATACTACATCAAAGGGTCCGGGATGGAAACACTTTTGTCTTGTTTCCGGGTTTCAGGATAAAATCCAAGCTATGCAGTTTGAGTGGGCGGTGAAACACGTTCCTCCGAGAAATGCTGGCGGGATATATAATAGAATACATAAATTGCACCAGGTGCTGTGTAAAGAAAAGTGGACTTCGAAAGCTCCTCATGCAAGTGGTGTGCCTCTATGCGTGGAGTGGTGCGAACCAAACCCGTGTTTGGATATGTCGCTGCCGGAGTATGTTACCTCTTAATAATTATCTTTTTGATGAGCGGCGACGCCTAAATGATTTCTTGCGCTTACTTTTACGCGCGCGATGGTGCTTACTTTTACGCGCGCGATGGTGCTTACTTTTACGGGACTTTGAACCTTTTCTCCTTGATTTGCGACGAGGGAGCGCAGGGAGAGGGAGAGCGGCGGCCGCGCCGTGGCGCCCCGGGTCCGACCCTTGACGAAGACTGTCGATACGAGTTTGTAACTCCTCAAATGATGGGGGCGGTGTGGACATATATATATAATAATTTACTAAAGGGGTTTATTTACCGACTTTTTCCGGTCGACGCGTCTGTTTTGGCGATTTAATAGGAGTATATGGTAATTCCACTTTAATCATCGTCGTCTCGTGTAATAATTGCGGGCTTGGCTTTGGGTTTTTAATTTTAGAAGACGTAAATAAATTTGTGTATATATCCATACATATGTTATGATAAAATATTTAATATCTTTTAATTAAATATTGCAGAAAATTAGTATTTATATAGATGACTTACTATTATGGAGCAGTGCCAATCACTATTATTTAGATTAAGTATCTGTCCGCGGTCATCATATAATTTAATGTGTAGCCGGGTAATAGATACCGGACGGAAATAGTTGCGACCGTTCGGATGTAATAGAGAGCCTCCCCATATTAATAAAGGGTCGGTTGGGTGTGTTACTGGAATAATTGCTAAGGAATTCGTTATGGCGGGATTAGGGACGTTATGGTTTTTTTCCTTATGTGTTTCTAATATCGAGTTTATTGTGGTTAGTTGACTGTTGGTTAATGTGCGCGGAAAATTAGGATTTTTTTGTATAGACGGGTGTCGAGTTCTAGTTAGGTCTGTAAAACATTGGTTTTCGTCTTGTGCGGCTGCGGCATAATAATCTGGCATAGAGACCTTTTCTTGTAATGACGCCGACATAACAATTGTTTTATTCATATGATTTTTATTATAATCGTCGACTGCTAATACTAAATATTGGGGGCCATATATATCGAGAGGAGTATCTGCCACAGCAAGCGCAGCAGCTCCACCACTTGCGTCCAACTCAATATAGGACTCGTTGTCCTCATTTATTTTAACCGTTGTGCGAAAACCCATATACCACCCTAAATTATTATTCTTATATGTTGTATTTGAACAAGATGTGGAATGGTCGCATATTAATCCTCCCGGTTTAAAGAAAATAATACGTAGGGGCCTTTCTGTTTTATTTGTAATTGTGACATACTTTGACCCGTCCTCACTAGTAATGTCTATACAACTACCAAACTTCTTATTTAATTGCTCAAGGAAAGTCTCTTTTCTATATGACCCGTCAGCAATATGGTCACAGCAGCTGAATGAACTTGGGAGTATATCGGAGGAACTACTATCGCAAACACCGCATAAAGGGTCTACGTTACCAGAAAAGTCTATGGTTTCTATTTGTAAACTAGTATTTCCTTGTTTCTGTGAGAACGTATCCCACGTGCTAGGAATGCTAATCGTATTTAACTTAATAGAAACTACGTTGGTTAAAGTTGATTCTAGTTCTACGATAAAATCTGTAGTGCTTGAACCGAGGTCTTTCCTATGGCGGGTATCTATTAGGACAAGTCGTTGTAAAATTTGTTTGTCGATCTGCCCCATATCGTCTAAAAGAATAGAAACAGGCTTTGACTTACGTATATTTTGGTCTTTTGATTCTTTAAAAAAACTAGCTGCACCCTCAATATTTTTTATGCAGGTTTCCTTCTCTGGGGTTGATAAATTAGGGGCGTTGTTGATTTTTTCTTCGAGACTCTGTGCTGCTTGGTCGGCGGCTGGGGCGTGTGCGTCTGGTGATATTCCCAGAACATCGGCGGCAACTTGTATTGTCCATTCTTCGGACTTTATCACTTCTGTGGCTTCATCAGATACTTTCTCGCAATAATGGTCGGGCATATATATATATCAATAACTTATTTAAGCTGTTGCGTCAAGATGAAATATTTCTTTCATTGCCGTAATAAAGTCAATATGTGAGTTTTTGCTGATCCATTGTGGAACCACTTTAATCCCCTGTCCGCGTTTAAGGTGCCGGCTCCCCTTGAATACCAAGACATCTAGGATTCTGATTGTTTTCTTTTGTTCTTTTGTTAGCTGTTTACGAGAGACCCTGCGGACGCTTTTATACGTATATCGATTGTAGTTTCCATCACTATAAATTTTATGATACTTTCCAATAACAATACGGTTTTTTACTAGACCTATCCCTTGTATTTTATTCTTATCATTATTCATCTCTAATACAAACATTTGTGCATTTGGCATATAGGAATCAGACACTCGGACGGGGGTGCCGTACACACAGCCCGACCAATCGTTCTTTTCCCGCCATTTACAATTCTCGGCCCACGTTGCGGCGTTAAACCTTGTTGTAGCTAGATAAAACATTTATATGGATATTATAATGGTTACTTAAATATTCAATTTTATAGATAATTATTGCACATTCCAAGATATATATTTTTTACCTACTCCGTCGAATAATATAAGATTTCCCATATTTCCGAAAATATGTATTAGCATATGCCATTTGCTGGCCAAATCAAAGTTGGGATGTTTTCGACGACCATAACTCCTGGCGTTTATATAGCACAATATACAAGCGATGGCGGAAGCAGTATACATTGTGCGTGCGATGAGTGGTAAATCTTGCGCAGTAACTAAAAGTTGGTAAGAAATAAACCCGTTTGCACATACCATATCGGTTTTTCGGCGGAATCCGTCAACAGGATTTGACCAATATAATAAAGATGTTAAAAGAACGATGATTGACCTCGCCAATCCAAAATATAGCTCATTATGCCACGCAGAATATACAGAGATAATTGTCGTTGATGAACTCCAGAAAATACGAGAGCTGTATTCTGGATTTTGTGATACTTGATTTTGTGATACTTGGTTTTTCATACAACAGTTATAGAAGTGTATAAGCAAACTTTTATATTGCTTGCGTTTATAGAATAAATCGAGATGCTTAATTGTTGTATATAGCCTTTATTGCGAATTATTATATTTTTCGTTAGTATAAACTGTCGAAATAATTTATTAATATATGTTAATGAATTATACTTATATGACCATTATAATAATTTTAATTATATCTTGCATAGCAATATTTTTGTATCACTATAATCGAAAACCACAATATAAAGGTAGGGGATATTGCGATATTACTGCTGAATATGTTATGCCTCAAATATATGAGAATTTTGTTACAAATGATGAGATAAATCATTTAATAAATTCTGCAACACCCAAGTTTATTGATAGCACAGTTCTTCACCCCGAAGGACCGAGTCAGGATGATGGTCGTAAAAGTAAAACTGCGTGGTTACCCAAAACCGATCCTGTTATTTACAATATTATCAAGCGAGTTTGTGACATTGTAAAAATTCCTGTTGAAAATGCCGAAGAAATGCAAATTGTTAAATATGACCCCTCCGGGTTTTACAATGAACATTTTGATTCTTCGTGTGAAGATAACAAAGAGAGTGTTGAATTTGAAAAATTCGGTGGTCAGAGACCGGTTACTATGATTATCTACTTGAATGATGATTTTACGGGAGGGTTTACATCATTTCCAAAATTAAAACAGGAATTTCAACCAAAAAAAGGGAATGCATTACTTTTCCATTCATTGCAAAAACACGGTAATAAGGGACATCCTCTTTCTTTGCACGCGGGAATGCCTGTTCTAACTGGACAAAAATATATTGCGAATATTTGGTTGCGGGAAAAACCATATAAAAATATTATTACTTAATTATTGGTTACATTCATACGGTTTTTTATGATAAGCTTGAATATTCTTTATATCCAGTTCGTCAAAGCCGAAATACTTGGCAATACTAGAATCATTAATATCTTTTGGGAAATCATCTAATTTGGTAATATCCGGAATGAATTCAAACGCATATTTCTCGAGATATTTCATTCTATATCTGGCGGACTCAAATAAATATAGTGCGGTCTTCGTAGACAAGAAGTCTTTTATTTCCCGCAATTCTTTTATATTTCTCTCTACAACTATATAATTATCCCTATTTGATATACCAAAATCCCCTTCCTCATCCAGATACGGGAACCCATACATCTTATGAGCCAAAACCAACTTTGTCTGACCCGAATATACTTGCCGTATATTACTATAGTTTACTACTAGTTTAGGTCTTAGCTTATCCAATATGCACGTTTTTATGTTTTTATATGGATGCTTTTTTGAAGGAGATGTCGAAAACAAAGATTTTTTGGAAGGCATATTCGTTTTGATTACTTTTATATTTCCCGCCTTTTTCACGAAAGATTGAAGTTTATTAATAATGGATGATGCAAACAGCGGGATTGCACCACCCTCTTTAAACGCGTAATTAACATACATTTGCTTTTGGTTATCATACAACGCTATACTATGATCCGTTGGTTTTTTCTCAAGGGTAAAATAGCAAGTGGGGGTTTGGGCCTCCTTGTTGAAATACTTGTTTGTTTCTGTATTGGTTAGGCAACAAAGCTTGTGTATTTTGAACTGGGTTAGGTAGTGATATGTCTTTGCTCTATCAGGCTTCATCCAGATGGAAGGGATAATAAAAAGTAGTCTCCCGTTTTGTTTCAAGAGAGAAATAGACTTTTTAATAAAATCAATCCAAATGGTTCTTCCATCTTGGGTCTTTTTTTTAAGTTTATTGGTGGGCACCTTTTTAATCCCGTTAAAATTATATGGGGGGTTTCCTATAATATAATCAAATGGAGGTAATTTAAAATCCGATAGAAAATCTTGATGATAAATATTGGCGTCTTCT
>Ga0302130_1001124_pt1 | contig 14156 bp, 12 predicted proteins | sample CB9_surface_MG_FD_203117 | JGI IMG/M metagenome (GOLD analysis project Ga0302130, IMG submission 203117) | Marine microbial communities from Western Arctic Ocean, Canada - CB9_surface | ecosystem: Environmental > Aquatic > Marine > Oceanic | place: Canada: Western Arctic Ocean | collected... | reverse complement strand
CCTCAGAGCAGGTGATCTACGTGGCCATTGGAACTACGGTTGAAGACGCTGCAAACAATGCAATCAGTGCTGCAAGTGCCACCTTCACCGCCACAGATACAGCTGCGCCGACGGTTTCTTTAACCACGACCGCTTTAGTTTTTTCAGGCGCCTTTACTGTGACAGCAACATTCAGTGAGGCTGTTACAGGCTTCGTGGTTGGAGACGTCACTGTTGCAAATGGTATTCCCTCTAACTTCGCCACAACATCATCAAGCGTTTATACCTTTGACGTCACCCCAGCAGCCAGTGGGGCAGTTACAGTTGATATAGCAGGATCAGTTGCCGTTGATACTGCAGGGAATAACAATACAGCAGCCACACAGTTGAGTGTCACCTATGACGGGGTTGCGCCCACGGTTGCCTTAACTGGCCCCAGCGGCATTGTTGCCGCTGATTTCACGGTAACTGCCACGTTCAGCGAGGCTGTTACAGGCTTTGCGGTGGGTGACATCACAGTCGCCAACGGCACTGCCTCTGCACTCGTAGCAACTAATGCATCTGCCTATACCTTCACGGTTACGCCTACACTTGGAACAACTGTGTCAATCAGCATTGCGGCCAATACCGTCACTGACAGTGCAGGTAACGCAAACACAGTCTCTAATACGTTCTCTATCCAAGCTGGCAGCCCAACTACAGCATTTGAGGAAAAGAAAGAGGTCGTAGAAGTCGCTGTTAAAGCCGAAGTTCAAAAGGCATTGACCACCAACCTTGCTGCTAGCCAACGGATGTTAAGTGCTGGTATGGGCCGCTTTGCTGCAAAGAAACAATCAACTTCATCAGGACAACCACAAGCCAATCTATTCGTCCCTTTTGATGTGGACGGGAGCGCCTCGTATAGCGATCAACAACTCAAGACAAACGGGGACTTCTTTGCGTTCTCACCCATGAATGATGGCAAGGCACAGAAGGCCATCTTTGGGGACTTTGATTTTATCAGTGACAGTGCCGGTAACTTCAGCGGATATTTCAATGGTAGGGTTGCCGTTGAAACAACAGTCGCCAATGATCTGATGCTGGCCTACTTTGCAGGAGTAAGTTACGGACGTGCTCTGATGGATGGCTCCTTCAAAGGCTCTCAACACAGCTACGGCCTTAGCGTTGGCGGATACTTTGTTCGTTCGTTCAACGACAAGGTTTACGTTAATGGCTTCGCCTCACTTGGGCACAGCAGTCACCACCTAGAGATTGCCGATGATACGCTGGACCTGAACAGCAACTACAGCACTCAGACGGCGACACTAGGTGGGACTTTGACGGGTGTATTACCACAGCCTGGCTATGAGATTTGGCCTGAATTGGGCGTCACCTACGCAAACACCGAAGTCGGAACGATGGACTTCACTGGAGCAGCCTTTGGGCTAACAGAAGACAATCTAAGTTTGGATGGAGGTTCAGCCAAAATGAGCAATGTCTCCTTCGCACCTCAATTTAAAGTCCAGTTCAGTGAGGTTTTGATTGAAGAATATGCGTCCACCTTCTCAATTGCGCCAAAAGTCACCTGTGTGTCAGTACGCAACACGACCACGACCAAAGGCTGTGGCGGTGGTGCAACGATGGGGCTGGAATCAACGTCAGACGATGGGATGAGCAAGTTCAATGTTGGATTTGAGTATGGGGACGTCAACAACCTAAAGCGCCGTTCACTTAAACTCAGTGTAGAACACAGGTTCTAAGATAAATAAGAACTGGCGGGAGGCTAGTGTGTACGGAATATGTGACACGAAAGTCTCCCTCGACGATTAAACTCGAAGGAATTACAATAAGTTGATACAGAGTATCTGGTGCGGTCGGCGGGACTCGAACCCGCACGAGTGTTACCTCACAGCGACCTCAACGCTGCGCGTCTACCAATTCCGCCACGACCGCTTGCCACAGTGAATATAGTGGCGCATATCGAAACGATGAAACGGACTCAAGGGCTGTAACGCAAAATGATGCCACTAGACGGAACTTTTTTAAATGTAGAGTGGAAAACATCCACTGAACTTGTGCCCTACGCCCAGGCAGTGGATTGGATGGAAGGCCGCGTAGCCCAAATTTCAGCTGGAACCGCCCCCGAGGTTATATGGTTATTGGAACATCCGCCACTTTATACCGCTGGCAGCAGCGCTGATGTAAACGATCTTATTGACCCTGATCGTTTCCCAGTCTTTCAGTCGCAGCGCGGCGGGCAGTATACCTACCATGGCCCAGGACAGAGGGTAATATATGTATTGCTGGATGTCGGCAAACGCGGACGCGACGTGCGCAAATTCGTAAAAAGCCTCGAAAATTGGGTGATCAGCACTTTGGCTGAATTCAATGTGGTGGGCGAAATTCGTCAGGGCCGGGTAGGCGTATGGGTGCAGCGCAAAGACAAGCCATTAAGTGCCTCAGACACAATCATAGAAGATAAAATCGCCGCGATTGGCATTCGCTTGCGCAAGTGGGTTAGCTTACATGGCATTTCGATAAACTTAGAGCCAGAACTTGAGCATTTTTCTGGCATAGTGCCCTGCGGCATCGCCGAACATGGAGTGACATCCTTAGTAGATTTGGGTCTACCAATTACGATGGGTGATCTCGATCTCGCACTCAAGCGCTGTTTTGAGCAGAACTTCCCAAACCCGCAACACTCTGAAGTCTAAAAAGGGCGGTCATCTCTCTGTTTTGTAATTATTTTGTGATCAAATTGTACACTCTTACACATCAATTTTAAATTATTTTTTGGGCATTAAATGGAGCTATCAAAGAGCCTAGTCTTCCAAGGCCTTTGCCTGCGCCATTTTAACCCATCAAAAACACGGATCTGCGCGTTGCGCTATAGGCTTGTGGGGGGTAGAGACTAATTCAGAAAGAAATAAGATTGCTGCGAGTCGGTCGTTTTGTTTCAATAGTAAATAAACGGGAGAGCCTGATGGGCGACGCAGCCGTAAATGAACACGATCACGAAGATAGCCGCGGGTTCTTTACGCGTTGGTTTATGTCAACCAATCACAAAGACATTGGTATCCTTTATTTATTAACAGGCGGTTTGGCCGGTTTTATCTCAGTTGCCTTCACCGTATACATGCGGATGGAGTTAATGGAGCCTGGCGTACAATACATGTGTCTGGAAGGCGCACGGATGACAGCCGCTGCCGCAGGCGATTGCACTCCAAACGGGCACCTATGGAACGTTTTAATCACCGGCCACGGTATCTTGATGATGTTTTTTGTAGTTATTCCTGCTTTGTTTGGTGGGTTTGGTAACTATTTTATGCCCTTACAGATCGGCGCGCCAGACATGGCTTTCCCGCGGATGAACAATCTGTCTTACTGGATGTATGTTGCCGGCACCACAATGGCAGTATTGTCAGTAGTTATGCCAGGTGGGAATGGGCAAGCGGGTTCCGGTGTGGGGTGGATTTTGTACCCACCGCTGTCGGTGAACGAGGGCGGCATGTCCATGGACTTTGCGATTTTTGCGGTACACTTATCTGGTGCTTCATCAATCTTAGGTGCGATCAATATGATCACAACCTTTCTAAACATGCGGACGCCGGGCATGACATTGTTCAAAGTGCCACTGTTTTCATGGTCAATCTTCGTAACTTCATGGTTGATTTTGCTGGCGCTGCCAGTTTTAGCAGGCGCGATCACCATGTTACTGACCGACAGAAACTTTGGCACGGCATTCTTCGATCCAGCTGGTGGTGGGGATCCGATCCTCTACCAGCACATCCTATGGTTTTTTGGACATCCTGAAGTTTACATCGTGATTTTGCCAGCCTTTGGTATTGTATCGCATGTAATCGCAACCTTCTCGAAAAAACCAGTTTTTGGTTATCTACCAATGGTATGGGCCTTGATCGCCATTGGCGCTCTGGGATTCGTTGTTTGGGCACACCACATGTACACAGTCGGCATGTCCCTGACCCAGCAATCCTACTTCATGTTGGCTACTATGGTCATCGCTGTCCCAACTGGGGTTAAAATATTTTCATGGATTGCCACAATGTGGGGCGGGTCTATCGAATTTAAAACACCTATGCTATTCGCTGTTGGCTTTGTTTTTATGTTCACCGTTGGTGGCGTAACAGGCATCGTTTTGTCCCAAGCTGCTGTGGATAGAGCATATCACGATACATATTATGTTGTGGCTCACTTCCACTATGTAATGGCGATTGCGGCGGCCTTTGGTATCTTTGCAGGTGTTTACTTTTACCTGCCTAAGATGGCGGGTCGCTGGTATAATGAAACTCTCGGCAAAATTCACTTCTGGATGTTCTTTGTCGGAACAAACGTCACCTTCTTCCCGCAGCACTTCCTCGGGCGCCAAGGGATGCCACGTCGATATATTGATTATCCTGAGGCCTTTGCTTATTGGAACTATTGGTCAAGCTGGGGTGCATTCCTGTCCTTCGCGTCTTTCCTCTTATTCATCGGTATTGTGTTTTGGGCGGTCTTCGCTGGCCGCCGCGTAAATGCAAATAACCCATGGAACGAATGGGCTGATACGCTGGAGTGGACTATCCCATCACCGCCACCAGAGCACACCTTCGAAATACTAGCAAAGCAAGAAGACTGGGATAGAAGTTCCTCCCACTAAATAGTTGCGCAAATAAAATTACTGAAAAGGCTCTGAATTTTATGGAGTCTTTTCAGTGGTGAATACTCATTTCGTATCGCAACACATATTCTAGGGTCTGGGTTGTATTTGATCACTCGTAACTATTTCAGCTCTGGGCTGATTTTGTCTATTTCATAGCAATTACTGTTATTCTGATAAGCACCCCCCAATTTTGGCATGCATAAAAGGTAATATATTGTGGCTAACGGCAAAGGTCCTCGGAAGATCTCGACTGCTCTGTGGTTGACGCTGAGGGTTAGAGCTGTGTTGAACAGAAAGCACGAGCCGAAGGTTTACGAAAATCAGATGGAGCGCCTATCTTTTGTCGCTAGTACTTTCAGGATAAGTTTTGAACAGCGTTAAACAGTCAACTCTTGTTTAACTCAGCTGCGCCTTAACAAATCCACCAACTTTTCCGAAATCCAACTGGCCGGTATACTTAGCCTTAAGAACACCCATAACTTTACCCATATCACGAATCGAATTAGCATCAGATTCAGCAATGGCATCGGCAATCACTTGATCAGTTTCTGCAGCGCTCAGTTGACGCGGTAAAAACTCTTCAACGATAGTTATCTCAGACAGCTCTTTTTCAGCCAATTCGAGTCGTCCGCCTTCTTCATAAGCGCGCGCGCTTTCTTGGCGTTGTTTAACCATTTTGCTTAAAATAGCTAATAAAACATCATCAGAGACCCCAGTTTCATTGCCTTCGGCCCGTGCATCAATGTCGCGATCCTTGATGGCAGCATTAATGAGACGCAAGGTCATCAAGCGTGTTGCATCCTTGGCTCTCATCGCGTCTTTCAGCGACGTGCTCAACCGTTCCCGTAAACTCATGTTATGTTTATCTCCGAACTATTCAAATTGCATTCTATACTAGTATAATAAACGATTTACAACGTTAGTAGGCCTCCCTAACCCTTGACCACCACCGCTTCTAACTTTACCACCTCCGCAATATGCCAGAGGTATTTTCATGACAATGTCATCAAACCAAAAACCGACTGCTTGCCTCGTGCTTGCGGACGGATCCATTTTTTATGGCCATGGGTTTGGCGCTATAGGAACCACCGTCGCTGAGCTTTGCTTTAATACAGCTATGACGGGCTATCAGGAGATCATGACTGATCCCTCCTATGCTGGCCAAATCGTAACCTTCACATTTCCACATATTGGAAATACTGGCACCACAGCAGAAGATGATGAAACCACAGATCCGTTTGCGGCTGGCATGGTTGTAAAATGGGATCCAACAAATCCATCCAACTGGCGGGCGCAAGATAAGCTGGCACCTTGGCTCACAGCCAGTGGCCGCATCGCCATTGGTGGCATCGACACCCGAAGATTGACGCGCACCATCCGCCAACAAGGTGCGCCACACGTTGCACTTTGCCATAACCCTGAGGGTTATTTTGATGTAAAAGATCTGCTCTTGCAGGCACAGGCTTTTGCCGGGCTGGAAGGGCTGGATCTCGCAAAAGATGTAAGCTGCACACAGCCTTACAAATGGAATGAAAAACGCTGGGCTTGGGGTGAAGGCTGCGTGAAAGAAAGTGCACCAAAATACAAAGTTGTGGCCATAGACTATGGTGCAAAGCGCAATATCCTGCGTTCCCTTGCCTCAGTTGGGTGCGATGTGACTGTCCTGCCTGCCTTCGCCACGGCTGAGGAGATTTTGACATATAAACCTGACGGCATATTCCTATCCAACGGCCCCGGAGATCCGGCAGCAACCGGCATCTATGCCGTCCCAATTATCCAAGCAATCTTAGCTCAAACCAATATTCCTCTTTTTGGCATTTGTCTGGGGCATCAAATGTTGGCCCTGGCGCTCGGCGCCAAAACAATAAAGATGAGCCACGGCCACCATGGCGCTAACCACCCCGTAAAGGACTTGGAAAGCAATAAGGTCGAGATCACTTCAATGAACCACGGCTTCACAGTAGATAGTCAAACCCTTCTAGCAGGTGTTATTGAAACGCACATATCACTTTTTGATGGATCAAACTGTGGTATTCGCATGGTAGATCGGCCCGTATTTTCTGTTCAATATCATCCTGAAGCGAGCCCTGGCCCACAGGATAGTTTTTACCTGTTTGAAAAATTTTCAGCGGCAATGCAAAGTACGCTAACCTCATAGCATTTTTAACCATCTTTAAAAATTTTTCCTAAATGATCTGACAGTTTATTCGATTAGCTCTGGCTGACATTGTTGCTGATATACAAAAAAACTTTCCAAAGTCGCTGCTTACGTGCCATCAAATGGGAGATTTTGTTCCCATGCTCTCGTTTCATTTTCTGGGCTAAAATGGCTCGATTTCTCAGACCGATGTCAGCGAAGACTATCCGCCAGCATCATGCTGCAGGCGGGTAATAAAAGCTTGGCTCAAGTGTTGCCTAACCGCCAGATAGGCGGCAGCTCCATCGCGCTCTGAGATCGCTGTAACAATCGCTTGATGCTCATCCAATGCGACTGGGCCACGTCCCTCCACCGCAAGGGATGTAGTGGCCAAGAGCGCCATTGAGCGGTGCACAAGATCCAACTGCTGGACCAGAAACCGGTTATGTGAGGCCAAATGTAATTGCTTGTGGAACCTTTTGTTGGACCGCGACAAGGCAGATGCATCATGTGTCCACGTCCGGTCAGCGCCTACCATCTGTTGCAATACATTAATCTCTTCTTCAGAGGCATGTTGCGCAGCCAAACGCGCTGCCAATCCTTCAAGCTCAGTGCGTACTACATAAAGTTCAGCCATCTGATTATGATCTAAAGACGCCACGATCAAGCTGCGGCCGTCACGGGCCAAAAGACTTTGGGTTTCCAACCGTTGCAGCGCCTCACGGATTGGAGTGCGTGACACGCCAAATCGTTCGGCTAATTCACTTTCAACCAAACGACTACCAGGTTTATAAATGCCCACATCTATTGCTTCTAGGATCAACACATAGGCATCGCGTTGTTCGGGTCGTAAAGAGATTGTTGACGTCATAATAGGCTCTTTTTTGATCGGTTATTAAAGTATGAGCTAGGATGTCCGGCCTAGCAAGCGTTTCGCCATTGATCCCACTGCGCCATTTGGTACCACTACCCCATGAACTTTGATGAATTCCGTAATATCGACACATGGATCTTTGATCTCGACAATACACTGTATCCACCAGAGGTGCGACTGTTTGATCAAATTGAACAGAAAATGCGATACTTTGTGGCTAATTTCCTTGATATTAGCCTCGCTGAAGCAGACGTGATGAGGGCACAATATTGGCGTAGCCATGGCACAACCCTCGCTGGCATGATGGAAAATCACGCAATGCCTCCACATGAATTTTTGCGCACTGTGCATGAAATTGATTTCTCAGTCCTGCCATCATCCCAAAATCTGGCTCAATTAATTTCGGCACTGCCCGGTCGTAAAATCGTCTATACTAATGGCACCGAACCCTATGCTAGGAGCGTTCTTACGGCCCGCGGATTAGAACAAGAGTTTGAGTCTGTCTACGGCATTGAACATGCCAGCTACCAACCAAAGCCTCGAGCGGAGGCGTTTCACGAGGTCTATGCACGTGCAAAAGTGATCCCAGATACGGCCGCAATGTTTGAGGATGACCCTCGCAATCTGGAGGTGCCCGCACATTTGGGGCTAAAAACTATTTTTATTTCCCCAGACCTTATATTTCCAGATTATGTAGACATGGCCCATTCTGATCTTGAAACGTTTTTGTCACACTTGGTCGCAGCCTGCTTTTCAGAACGGTTTTCCAGCTTAGGTAGCGCGGTATGATAGATCATAAAGATATCGTAATTTCAGGCGGTGGCATCGCCGGTCTGGTGGCTGCCGTAGCCTTTGGCGATGCAGGGTTCGACGTGCTCTGCGTCGATCCAACACCCCCCGTTACCAACCGCGACACGGCTGGCGCAGATCTGCGCACCACCGCCTATTTGCAACCAGGGCAAACCTTTCTGCAGGCGATTGGCGTCTGGCCTTTGGTCGCAGATCGTAGCACACCGCTGCAAATCATGCGGATTGTTGATGCAGCGGGCCCAGATTTGGTCACCAAGGATTTCAACGCTACAGATATCTCGGATGCGCCGTTTGGCTGGAATGTGGGCAATTGGGATATGCGAGATGGGCTGTTGAGCCGGATTGCGGCGCTTCCCAATGTCGTCTTCGAGCCGGGCCTGTCCACGATCTCCACAAACACCCGCAGCACCGAGGCTCGTGTCACGCTCAGCGATGGGCGATTGATTTCTTGTCAGCTCTTGATTGCCGCCGATGGGCGCGACAGCGCAATTCGTAAAGCTGCCAGAATTGCAGCCAAACGCTCAGAGTTTGGCCAATTGGCCTTAAGCTTCGCTGTGACCCATGCCATGGGCCATGATAATATCTCAACAGAGGTCCATAAAGGCGGCGGGCCATTCACGCTTGTGCCCCTACCAGACTTTAAGGGTCAACCCTCTTCGGCAGTGGTTTGGATGGACAAGATCTTGGACATTCAAGCGATGCAGGCCTTGTCTATCGATGAGTTCAACGCCGAGATAACCGCGCGTTCAGCGGGCGCATTGGGGCCGCTCAGCCTAATCACCGCCCGAACAGCTTGGCCGATCATCAGCCAGTTGGCCGGCAGCTTTTACAGTGAACGGACGGCCTTCATCGCGGAAGCTGCCCACGTGGTGCCCCCCATCGGGGCGCAGGGTTTGAACTTGAGCCTTGGCGATATCGAGACCCTGTTGGAGCTGGCAAAAGCATCCCCCGGCGGCATTGGTGAACTTCCAGTGTTGAAAAAATATCACCAGGCCCGCAGGCCCATTGCACAGTCACGAGTGATCGGGGTTGGCGCGTTGAACCGCGCGTCTATGCCTGAGGGGCCGGCGGCCGCACGCGCGCGGGCTTTGGGATTGGACGCAATCCACCGGATTGCGCCGCTCCGCCGTGCTTTGATGCATCTTGGACTGGGAACGCGTTAATCGGCCATAATTTGATCCAAGGCGTTTTCCAATCGGGCCACGCTGGCATCCACATCATAGAGTTTGTCCAAGCCAAATAGTCCCAAACGGAAACTGCTGTAGGCCGGACCTTCATCGCATTGCAACGGCACGCCCGCTGCAATCTGCAAACCCAAGGCTGCAAATGGCTTGCCGGTTTGCATTTCAGGGCTGGAAGCGAAGCTGACCACAACACCCGGCGCGCCAAAACCATCGGCGGCCACAGACGCAAAACCACGTTCAGCCAAAGCCGCACGAACACGATTGCCTTGCTCCCATTGCGCGGCTGCAAGTTTTTCAAACCCGTAGGCTTGCGTTTCAATCATCGTATCCCGGAACGCAGTGAGGGCGTCAGTTGGCATCGTCGCATGATACGCATGGCCGCCGTTTTCATAGGCTTCCATGATCGACAACCACTTACCCAGATCCACAGCGAAGCTGTTAGATTGGTTCGCTTTCACTGCCACCATTCCAGCCTCAGACATCATCACCATGCCCGCAGAGGGCGAGGCGGACCAACCTTTTTGCGGCGCAGAGATCAAGAGATCAACGCCCGTGGCGCGCATATCAACCCAAGCACAGCCAGAGGCAATACAATCCAATACGAACAACCCACCATAAGCGTGCACCGCATCTGTAACCGCTTTGATATAGGAGTCGGGCAATATCATTCCAGAGGAGGTTTCCACATGTGGGGCAAAGACCACATCGGGTTGATCGGCAGTGATCTTGGCCACCACCTCTTCCATGGGCGCGGGGGCGAAGGCCGCTTGCGCATCATTGCCAGTGCGCCGAGCCTTCATCACGGTTTCGCTTGCAGGGATACCACCCACCTCAAAGATTTGTGACCAACGGAAGGAAAACCAGCCATTGCGCAGGACCATCACGCGCTTATCAACCGCAATCTGCCGCGCTACAGCTTCCATACCAAAGGTGCCACCCCCGGGAACCAAAGCCACCGCATCAGCGGCATAAACCTCTTTGAGAGTCGACGAAATATCGCACATCACGCCTTGAAATTTCACGCTCATATGGTTCAGTGAACGATCGGTAAAAACCACAGAATATTCTAACAGGCCATCGGGATCGACTGTGTTTAGCAAAGCGGGCATTTGGGGAACTCCTATATCGTTAACCACAACATAAATTCCTTCGCCCCGGTATGCACGGTCTATTTTCGCATGCCGTGCACGGCACACCAGTTTCATAACGGGCCGCTCAGGCGTTCCTCACTAAGCAGCACATTGGCCTCAACATCGCCCACGCCCGGCAATGCCATGATGCGACGCCGCAAAACCCGCTCAAAATCAGAAATATCACGCGCCACAACCCGCAACCTGTAATCATAGAGACCCAATACATGCTGCACAGTTTGCACTTCGGGAATAGCCGTCACCGCGCGTTCAAAGTCTTCCAAACTCACCCGCCCTTTGGTGGCCAGTTTTACGCCAAGAAAGACCGTGACCCCAAATCCAAGTGCCTCCGCATCCAAATCAATCCGCCGGCTCGCCAAGACACCAGCCTCTTGCAACCTTTTGATGCGCCGCCATGTCGCGGGTTGGCTTAGACCCAAGCCCCGTCCCAAAGAACCCGCAGATTGAGTCGCATCTTGCGACAGAGCCCGCAACAACGCAAAATCTAGATCATCCCAAGGTGTCATAACGGCAGGGTCTCCGCTGTTTTCAGCGTGGCCACATGCATCAGTGCTTCCAGTTCCGAGATATGGGGCAGGCTCAAAATTTCATTTCGGTAAAGCTTTTGGTAGTCAGCCATATCTTTGGCAATCACCGATAGTCGCACATCCACGCGGCCCAGAAACGTTTGAATTGCGGTCACTTGCCGAATTTCACGCGCCGCGGCTAAAAATTCATCAAAAGCTTTGGCATTGGTTTTATCCAGCGTGAAACGCAGGCTCACCTCTACCGCGTAGCCCAAAACCACCCAATCTATCACGGCATATTGCCCGCGTAAAATACCCTGCGTCTTCAATCGCTCCAAGCGCCGCGCCACAGTGGCGGGTTGCGATTGGCAGCGCTCCGCCACCTCCGCAATGGGGGCCGCAGGGTCAGATTGGAGAAAGCGCAAAATGCGCCGATCAAGATCATCAAGCATGAATATTTCATAATATAAAATATATACGAATACGACCCTTTAAAGTTTTTATTAATATAAATAAATATGCTCTAATTTTACCCTTTAAGGGCTGATAGAATCAGCGCAGGACAACAAACCATGAAAGGACGCCAAAATGCGCGTTTATTATGATCGTGATTGCGATGTAAATCTTATCAAAGACAAAAAAGTAGCGATTTTGGGCTATGGTAGCCAAGGGCATGCTCACGCATTGAACCTACGTGATAGCGGTGCCAAGAACTTAGTTGTGGCTCTGCGTGAGGGCTCTGCTTCGATTCCAAAGGCTGAAGGTGAAGGCCTAAAGACGATGGGCATTGCAGAAGCAGCAGCTTGGGCTGACGTAATCATGTTCACAATGCCAGATGAATTGCAGGCCGAAACCTATAAGAAATACGTCCATGACAATATCCGTGAGGGTGCAGCCATCGCATTTGCACACGGCTTAAATGTACACTTTGGTTTGATTGAGCCAAAAGCAGGCATCGACGTGATAATGATGGCGCCAAAAGGACCAGGCCACACAGTGCGTGGCGAATACACTAAAGGTGGCGGCGTGCCTTGCCTGGTAGCAGTTGACCAAGACGCATCAGGAAAAGCGCTGGAAATAGGCCTTTCCTATTGCTCAGCCATCGGTGGCGGTCGTTCCGGCATCATCGAAACTAATTTTCGTGAGGAATGTGAAACTGACCTGTTTGGCGAGCAAGCTGTTCTCTGTGGCGGCTTGATTGAGCTGATCCGAATGGGCTTTGAAACTTTGGTTGAAGCTGGCTACGCGCCTGAGATGGCCTATTTCGAATGTCTGCACGAAGTGAAATTAATCGTCGACCTGATCTACGAGGGTGGGATCGCAAACATGAACTACTCAATTTCAAACACTGCAGAGTATGGCGAGTATGTCTCTGGCCCACGTATCTTGCCTTACGATGAAACCAAAGCCAAAATGAAAGCGGTTCTGACCGACATTCAAAACGGAAAATTCGTGCGTGACTTCATGCTGGAGAATGCCGTGGGTCAACCATCGTTCAAAGCAATACGTCGGATGAATGACGAGCACCAAATCGAAGCCACCGGCGCAAAACTTCGTGGCATGATGCCTTGGATTTCTGCTGGTAAAATGGTTGATAAATCTAAGAACTAATCTTGCGATGGGCTTTGGCTCATTCTAGGCAGAGGGGCACGGCTATAATGGCTGGGCCCTTTTGCCCTTCCGCACATGAAAGCACGCGCATGACATCTCCTGGATTGATCAACTGGCTCCGCATTGCCTTCATCGCTCTGATTTGGGGCGGGGCGTTTATGGTTGTGCGGGTGGCTCTACGTGATTTTGCGCCGCTGTCCCTAGCTACGGGGCGGATCACCATTGGCGCACTGTCACTGTATATGCTCATGCGCTGGCGCGGGGTTGCACTCCCGTCGTTCGCCGATGCTCGGCTTTGGCGCTTTGTGGCATTGGTTGGCCTTCTGTCCAGCGCAATCCCCTTTGCCTTGCTCAGCTGGGGCCAACAGCATGTGCCTTCAGCTTTTGCCGGGATGACAATGGCGGCTTTGCCGATTTTTGTTTTGCCGCTCGCCCATTTCTTGGTGCCCGGTGAACGGGTCTACATGCGCAAGATCATCGGATTTAGCGTTGGATTTCTCGGAGCCATTTTGCTGATCGGTACCAGTGGCTTGGGCCTCGCGGAAGGTCCGCTGGAGGCCACAGCCCGCTTTGCCTGTGTAGCGGCGGCCTTTTGCTATGCCTGCGGCTCCATCGCAACGCGCCAATGCCCACCGGTGAATGAGCTGGCCCTGTCCACCGCCTCACTGATCGTGGCGGCTTTGATTTTGGTACCGATTGCCTTGGTGGTCGACGGCTGGCCTGCCATGCCAAGCGCCACCGGCTTATTGGCTATTCTCTACCTCGGGCTGATCCCTACTGCGCTTGCCTTTATCATCAAAGTTGCGGTGATCCGCAGCGCCGGGCCATCTTTTATGACTCTTACAAACTATCAAGTGCCCGTTTGGTCTGTCCTCTTTGGCAGCTTATTTTTAGGGGAAACTCTGCCTGCCACCTTGTTTGTGGCACTGGCATTGATCCTGCTCGGCGCAGCGATCATCCAAGCGGGGGTTCTCCACTCAATTTTCAACCGCGGACAGCCGCCCAAAGCTTAAGCGCTTGGACCGTTGGCAACACGTCGTGCACGCGGATGATTTGAGCGCCCTGCGCCACCGCAGCCAAAGCCACAGCCACAGATCCCGGCATGCGGTCTTCTGCCTGCTCGGCACCAGAAATTGTACCAATGAAGCGCTTGCGCGACGCGCCCAACAAGATCGGGCAGCCAAGTCCATGGAACAGAGCCAATCCGCGCAACAATGCCAAATTATGCTCTAAGGTTTTACCAAAGCCGATGCCCGGATCCACGA
>Ga0302130_1001123_pt1 | contig 14158 bp, 9 predicted proteins | sample CB9_surface_MG_FD_203117 | JGI IMG/M metagenome (GOLD analysis project Ga0302130, IMG submission 203117) | Marine microbial communities from Western Arctic Ocean, Canada - CB9_surface | ecosystem: Environmental > Aquatic > Marine > Oceanic | place: Canada: Western Arctic Ocean | collected 2017-09-19 | reverse complement strand
ATTTTTGTGTTTCTTTAATTCCGATGATTTCAATTTCTTCACCAGTCTTAACTTGTCCTAGTTCAATTCTACCTGTCACTACTGTTCCACGACCGGAAATTGAAAAAACATCTTCAATCGGCATTAGGAATGGTTTTTCAATAGGTCTAGCAGGCTGAGGAATAGTTTCGTCAACAGCTTTCATTAATTCAAGAATTGGTTTAATTCCCATTTCAGCATCACCTTCTAAAGCTTTTAAAGCTGATCCTTTAATAATCGGAATAGTATCTCCTGGATATTTGTAAGAAGTAAGAAGTTCTCTAATTTCCATTTCAACTAATTCTAAAAGTTCTTTGTCATCTACTGTGTCACATTTGTTTAAAAATACTACCAAAGAAGGAACTCCGACTTGTCTTGCAAGTAGAATGTGTTCTCTAGTTTGTGGCATTGGTCCATCTGCTGCATTCACAACTAAGATAGCGCCATCCATTTGAGCGGCACCAGTGATCATGTTTTTTACGTAGTCAGCGTGACCTGGACAATCAACGTGCGCATAGTGTCTTGCTGGTGTTTCGTATTCAACATGTGCAGTTGAAATTGTAATTCCTCTTTCTTTTTCTTCAGGAGATTTGTCAATCTGATCATATGCTGAAAAAGTTGCAGTAGATCCTTCTGCTGTAGATAAAACTTTTGTAATTGCTGCAGTTAACGTTGTTTTGCCGTGGTCGACGTGTCCGATTGTTCCAATGTTACAATGCGGTTTGCTCCTGTTAAATTTCTCTTTTGACATTTTTATTTTAATCCTTCTTATTTTTTTTGTTTAATTTTTTGGAGCGGGTGAAGAGAATCGAACTCTCACAACCAGCTTGGAAGGCTGGAGTTCTACCATTGAACTACACCCGCAGTACCAAACTGTTTACCCACAACAGCCAAGTGCTTATAGCACTAAAGTCTAAATAATCAACTATTAGAGAGAGATAAAAAAGCTACTTAAATAAAGCTTTTTATGGTGGAGGGAGAAGGATTCGCACCTTCGAAGGCCGGAGCCAGCGGGTTTACAGCCCGCCCCATTTGACTGCTTTGGTATCCCTCCAAAATTAGCCTCGATAGATATATTTAATTTAAGATTTTTACAATATTATAATGATCAAATAGAAACATAATAAATATATGAAAATTTTTTGGATATGTGGCCAGCACACTGTTAATGAGTCAATAAAAAATCCTAAAAGAAAAATTGCTAAAGTCATTTGCAAACAAGATAGTTTGACGGAAAAACTGTGTATCAAGCATAATCTTAAATACCAACATTACAAACACAAAGACGAAAACAAAATTGTAAAAAACAATGAGCAGATTGCTCACCAAAACACCTTTGCCCAAATTGAAGAGCTGCCCAATCAGAACCTTAAAGACGTTTCCCAATCTAGTAAAATAAATTTTATAGCATTGGAAAACATTACAGACGTCAGGAATATAGGATCTATCATACGGACCTCTGTTTGCTTTGGTATACAAGGATTAATTATTGAAAAGAAAAACTTCAAGTCAGATAGTATGGAAATCTTTAAGGCTGCCTCAGGGGCAATGGAATATATTAATATATACATAGTGTCTAATCTCAACCAATCTTTAAGAAATATTAAGAAAAAGAATTTTTTTATCTATGGATTTGATTCAAATGAAGGGGAAGAATTTAATGAAAAAACAATTGCAAAAATAAACAATGTTTTTGTTTTAGGTTCTGAGGGGTATGGATTGAAAGAATTAACAAAAAAAAATTGTGATTTTTTAATTAAATTAAATATGGCAAATACGATAGAGAGTTTAAATGTAGCTAATGCCTGCAGTGCAGCGCTTGGAATTTTTAATTATATTTCAAATAAAAAAAAGGCCCAATAAAAATTGGGCCTTTTTAATTTAAAAGTTTTTATTAATTAAAACTTAGTAACAGTTCTAACTTCAAACATTTCTTGGTCAGTACCTACAGTACCACCATCGTTATCAAGATTGTATAGAGCTGCAGTAACACCTAAGCCACCGAAGTCATAACCAACTTGAATAGATTGATATTCTTCATTTTGTGCTTGAGATGACACTCCAGAATCATGTTCACCTTCGTAGATACCGATGTTAAGTGCATCGTTAACTGCGTAAGAAATACCATAAGCATGGTTATTTGATGTTACAGTGCCAACCTTGTTTTCATTGAAACCGCCACCAAGAGTTATTCCGCTTATAGAATACTTAATACCCATAGTTGTTCCTTCTTGTGTGTCTGCAGAAGCTGAACTGTTAAGGTCTGATACACCATAACCAATTTTCAATCCTTCGATTCCAAAGTTACCGTGAATCGCTAGATCGTAACCAGATCCTGATTCAGCAAGACCGTTTGAAGAAGGGCCTGTTGATGATTTAGCATTTGTGTTTGGACTATAAACACCTTCAACAGTAAACATATCCTGTTTATTGATAAGATATAAACCATTGCTACCGTGAACAGTTTTAACACCAGATATTGAACCTGCTGAACCTTCACCATGAAATGGATTTGCGATAAATGGTGCAAAGTCTTCTTGAGATACGTTATCTGCAACACCAGAAACATCATTTCCAACTGCAAATGTAGTGCTTCCCATAGATAGTTTTAAGTACTGATCAGCTGCAGTGCCATCAGTTAAATCAAAACCAGCAGTAAGGCCAAGACCATTATCTAGCTCTTTAGAAGTACGTAAACGTATTTCAGTTTCGTGACCGATTGTACCACCAGTTGAACCAGGGGAAGTCGTTGCTGTTTTTGAGGTTTCTGAGTTGTAAGTAGTCTCAAGTATACCACTTACTTTTGTTTCAGCAAAAGAAGAACCTGCAATTAATACAGATGCCGCTAGAGCAGAACCTAACAATAGTTTTTTCATTGTTTTTTCCTTTGTTTAAGTTTAATTAACCAAATATATATATTTAAACTTAATTAATTTAAGAGAAATAAAAATATTAATGAATTTAGTCACAAGATGTTGTATTTTTGCAACAAAAAATAATCCAATGAAAAAACTAATAAAATATAGCTTTTTGCTTGTTTTTATTTCCATTTTTTTAAATGGGTGTAGTATTTTAAAGGGAAAAGACAAGGAAGAAGGAACTATAATCAAAAAAAAAAAGAATCAAACCGTCAACATTAAAGAAAGAATGGAGCAACGAGATGATCCTGGCATTTTTGGATTAGGAACGAAACCCTCAGGAGGAACTACCTACGAATTCGCAACCTCTAATGTTCTATGGAGAGCTAGTTTGCAAAGCTTACAGGATGTACCTATTGCATCAGCAAATTATTCAGGGGGCATTCTGATTTCAGACTGGGTTGATTCTAACGGGACAGGCACTTCTTATAAAATTCAAGTAAACTTTAAGTCCAATGAATTGGCCGTAACATCTTTGGATGTCAAAACATTTTTGAAAAAATGCACTGCAAACTACAGTTCCTGCAAACTATCTAACGGATCTGCAAAAACTAATGTAGAAATAAAAAATAGAATCTTAAATATTGCTAGAAATCTAAAAATCGAAGACGAAAAGAAAAAGAAAAACAAAAAATAATTTTTTAATTTTGGCGGGAGTGACGAGACTCGAACTCGCGACCTCTAGCGTGACAGGCCAGCGCTCTAACCAACTGAGCTACACCCCCGAATGTTGGTGGGCGATGAGAGACTCGAACTCCCGACCCTCTCGGTGTAAACGAGATGCTCTACCAACTGAGCTAATCGCCCTTTTTAAATTCAGAAAATTCTTATAGCAGGAAATCTAACAGTCACAAAGCATTATAATTAATGCTTACTCTCTTGGGAGGTTCCCTTGTTATTATTGGAGGGAATTTGCTCTATTTCCACCCACTCGACTGACTTAAGACTTTTAGTAAGTGCGATTTTTAAAACTTCTTCCACGTGTTTGACCGGAATAATTTTTAGGCCTTGCTTAACATTATCAGGAATCTCTTTTAAATCTTTTTCATTTTCTGCAGGAATAATTGCTGTTTTAATTCCACCACGAAGTGCTGCTAATAATTTTTCTTTCAAGCCACCTATGGGCAATACTCTGCCGCTTAGTGTAACTTCACCAGTCATGGCCACATCTTTTTTAACTGGTGTATTGGTAAGCGCAGAAACAATAGCTGTCACCATTCCAATTCCAGCAGAAGGGCCGTCTTTAGGAGTAGCACCTTCAGGAACGTGAATGTGAATATCTTTTTTTTCAAACACTGGAGGTATAATTCCAAATTCTAAACATCTCGATCTCACAAAAGATTTCGCAGCATGCATAGATTCTTTCATTACATCTCCCAGTTTTCCTGTCAGCTCTAATTTTCCTTTTCCAGGCATCACTAATGTTTCTATAGATAAAATTTCTCCACCGACTTCTGTCCAAGCAAGTCCAGTAACAGTCCCTACTTTGTCATCTAATTCAATCTCTCCATACTTAAACTTTTTAACACCAAGGTAATTTTCTACTTCATTATCTTTCAGATCAATCTTAGTAGATTTGCTAGTAACAATTTCTTTAACTGCTTTTCTGGTTAACTTAGAAATTTCTCTTTCCAAACCTCTCACTCCCGATTCTCTTGTGTAATGTCGAATAATACTTTTGATAGACTCGTCATCAATTTTCCATTCCCCTTCTTTTAAGCCGCTGTCTTTGATTTGTTTGGGAATTAAGTATTTTTTAGCAATCTCTGATTTTTCATCTTCTGTGTAACCAGATATTCTAATAACTTCCATTCTATCTAATAATGGGCCAGGAATATTAAGGGTATTTGCTGTAGTAACAAACATAACGTTGGATAGATCGTAATCCACCTCTAAATAATGATCGTTAAAAGTATTGTTTTGCTCTGGATCTAAAGCTTCTAATAAAGCGGATGAAGGATCTCCTCTATAATCATTTCCTACCTTGTCAATTTCATCTAATAAAAAAAGAGGATTTTTGGTTCCTGTTTTTTTCATCATCTGAATAATTTTTCCTGGAAGACTTCCTATATAAGTTCTTCTGTGACCTCTAATTTCTGCTTCATCACGAACACCACCTAAGGACATTCTAACAAATTCTCTTCCAGTCGCTTTAGCAATAGATTTTCCTAAAGATGTTTTTCCTACTCCTGGAGGTCCTACCAAGCAAAGAATAGGTCCTTTAATTTTTTGTATTCTAGACTGAACCGCAAGAAACTCTAAAATTCTATCTTTTACTTTTTCAAGACCATAATGATCTTTGTCTAAAACTTTTTGAGCTACATTAATATCCGTGTTCACTTTAGAAGACTTGTGCCATGGTAAAGCAACCATCCACTCTAAGTAATTTCTTACTACCGTAGATTCTGCAGACATGGGACTCATCATTCGTAATTTTTTCAATTCTGCAAAACACTTTTCTTCTGCCTCTTTAGACATTTTTGCTTTTTTAATAGAATCTTCTAGAACTTTGGTTTCATCTTTTCCTTCTTCAATTTCACCAAGCTCTTTTTGGATCGCCTTTAATTGCTCATTAAGATAATACTCCCTCTGAGTCTTCTCCATTTGATTTTTAACCCTACCTCTAATTCTTTTTTCTACAGATAAGACATCAATTTCATTATCTAAATAACCTAGAATTAATTCTAATTTTTTCTGAATGTCGACACTTTCTAAAATCTTTTGTTTTTCAAAAAGATCGATACTTAAATTTGAGGCAATCTTATTGGATATAACTACTGGGTCTGTTTCATTTTTAAAATTGATGTTATTTTCATCATTAAATTTTTTTGAAATTTTCGAAAGCTTTTCGTATTTTCCAATAATAGCTTTGGACAAAGAAATTGCTTCAGGCTTTTTAGGATCGAGTTTAACTTCCTCGCAATCTGCTAATAAGAAATCTTCATTCTTTTTAAATTCTTTAATTTTAACTATAGACTTTCCTTCAACTAGAATTTTTACAGTGCCGTCGGGTAATTTAAGCAATTGGAGTATTTCTCCTAAAGTTCCGTAAGCATAAATATCTTTATCCTTAGGATCGTCTGTTTCCGCATCTTTTTGGGCTACTAAAATAATTTTTTTATACTTAGAGGCCACAGCTTCTAAAGCCTTAATGGATTTTTCTCTTCCAACAAATAGAGGGATAGCTGCATTCGGAAATACCACAATATCCCTAAGTGGTAGGATTGGGTATTCATTCAAATTTATTTTTGTAGTGTCTGACATAATTACTTTATTAAATAGGTATTAATTTAATGAATACAAGTATGATTTGTGAGGGCTGTTAATAAACTAATTAGCTATTTTTTCTTCTTTGACAGATTTTTTAGAATAAATAAGAAGTGGCTTAGATTTTCCTAGGATTACTTCCTTATTAACCACTACTTCTTCTACGTTCTCTATAGAAGGAAGGTCAAACATGGTTTCCAACAACACTTCTTCAATAATAGATCTTAATCCTCTAGCTCCCGTTTTCCTCAGAATAGCTTTTCCAGCAATAGCCTTGAGTGCATCTTTTGAAAAATTTAATTTAACACCTTCAATTTCAAAAAGTTTAGCATATTGCTTAGTTAACGAATTTTTAGGCTCTTCCAAAATCTTAACCAAAGAATCTTCATCTAAATCTTCCAATGTGGAAATGATAGGAAGTCTTCCAATAAACTCTGGGATCAAACCAAATTTTAACAAATCTTCAGGTTCAATGCTTTTTAACAATTCACCGACTTTTTTTTCTGCCTTAGTGTTTAGTTTAGAACCAAATCCAATGGAAGATCCTTTGTCTCTTGATGAGATAATTTTATCAATGCCTGCAAAAGCACCGCCACAAATAAAAAGTATGTTAGTAGTGTCTACTTGTAGAAATTCTTGTTGAGGATGCTTTCTTCCACCTTGGGGAGGAACACTGGCAACTGTACCTTCCATAATTTTTAATAAAGCTTGCTGAACTCCTTCACCAGATACATCTCTAGTAATAGATGGATTTTCTGTTTTTCTACTAATCTTATCCACTTCATCAATATAAACTATTCCTCTTTGTGCTTTTTCAACATTGTAGTCTGCAGCTTGAAGAAGTTTTAAAATAATATTTTCCACGTCCTCACCAACATAACCAGCTTCAGTTAAAGTGGTAGCATCCGCCATAGTAAATGGAACATCTAAAATTCTTGCTAAAGTTTGGGCTAATAAAGTTTTTCCACAACCAGTTGGCCCCATTAATAAAATATTTGATTTTGCAAGTTCTACATCGCCTTTATTATTTTTTCCTTCATAGTTTAGTCTTTTGTAATGATTGTGAACTGCTACTGATAAAATTTGTTTTGCTGTTTTTTGACCGATGACATATTCATCCAGTGTGGAAAAAATTTCTTTCGGAGAAGGAACTCCCTCTTCATTTTTAGAAAAATTACTTTTACTTTCCTCTTTGATAATATCCATACAAAGCTCAACACACTCATCGCAGATAAAAACCGTCGGCCCTGCAATTAGTTTTCTGACTTCGTGTTGACTCTTTCCACAAAAAGAGCAGTACAATGTATTTTTAGTTTCTTTTGTCATAATCGAATCAATGAACAGATAATAATATGCTGGCCATACCAATATCAAGCATTAGTTGTATCTGTGGATGTAATTGTTAAGAATATTAAGGTTTTGAATGATTAAGAAGGTCTTTTTTCAACAACTTTATCTATTAAACCAAATGCCTTTGCTTCTTCAGCGCTCATAAACTTATCGCGTTCTAAAGCTTCTTTAATTTTTTCTACACTCTGACCGGTGTGTTTGGAATAAATTTCATTTAACTTTTTTTTAGTTTGCATAATTTCATTAGCATGGATTTCAATGTCTGTTGCTTGACCTTGAAAACCTGCGGAAGGTTGGTGTACCATAACTCTAGAATTGGGTAATGACATACGTTGACCTTTTTCACCAGCCGCTAAAAGAAAAGAACCCATAGAACAAGCTTGTCCAATGCAAAGAGTTGCAACAGCGGGCTTGATGTATTGCATGGTATCATAAATAGCCAAACCATCTGTGACGATACCTCCAGGGCTATTAATATACATAAAAATTTCTTTGGAATTATTTTCAGATTCTAAAAAAAGAAGCTGTGCGGAAATTAAACTAGATACCTGAGAGTTGATGGGACCAACTAAAAAAATAATTCTTTCTTTTAAGAGTCTAGAATAAATATCATAAGCTCTTTCACCCCTAGGAGTTTGTTCAACAACCATGGGTACTAAGGTATTCATGTAAACATCAAATGGATCTTTCATACGAATCGGAATTTACTCTGTTTAGCTATTTTTTACTAGTTTTTTTAGGAGTGGCTTTTTTTGCAGTTTTACTAGGTGCTGCTTTTTCTTTTGTTTTACTAGTGGAAGTCTTTTTTTTCTCACCTTCTTCACCAATACTATTGAACAGCTTCAACAATTCTTCTTTGGACATAACCTTGGTCACTATTTTACCCTTGCTTTTAATGAGCTCAACAACCTTGTCTTCAAAAACAGGTCCTTTTAGCTTAGTTAATTCAGCAGGATTTTTTTGGTAAAAGTCTCTAATATTTTTTTCTTGTCCTGGATAATTTCTTAACTGTTTTTCTAATTCCATCTTTAGTTCTTCTGGGGTAACTTTGATATTGTTTTCTTCACCAGTTTTATTTAACAACAAAGCAAGTTTCACTCTTCTTTTTGCAATCTTTAAAGCAGTTTGTTTATCGCTATCCGATAGTTTGATTTTATCATGATCGTGTTCGTGTTTAAATTTTTCTCCTTTAGCTTTTAATTCGTTCATTTTTTCATGGACTAAAGTATGTTCAACATTTTGCACTTCATCTTCCAACAATCCTTTGGGTAAATCAAAAGTAAATTTCTTATCTAAATCATCTAAAATTTCTTTTTTTAAAAGCTGATCTGTTACACTCTCGTATTCTTTAGAAATTTGATTGCCAATCATACTCTCCAAATCCTTGAGATCTTTGGCGCCAAAATTTTTAGCAAAAGCATCGTCAATTTTCTGGTCTTCTGGCTTTTTTACTTCTACAATTTTACACTTAAACTCCGCTGGCTTACCTGCCAATTCTTTATTAGGATAGTTTTCTGGCAACTTAACTTTTGCAACTTTTTCATCTCCCTGCTTGGAACCAACTATTTGCTTATCAAAACCTGGAATAAAAAGATCTTTACCTAAAACAATTTGAAGCTTTTCACCTTTGTTTCCTTCAAATGGCTTTCCATCAACTGTAGCTTCAAAGTTAAAGACTACCATATCGTCATTTGCTGCTTTGTCTTTTTTATCAACGTATTTCTTATTGCTTTCTGCAATACCTTTTAATCTTTGCTCAATTTCTTTCTTATCTGATTTTACCTCATATTTATTTAACGTAATTTTTTCAAAATCTATTTTCTTTATTTCTGGTATCTGCTCAACTGAGACCGTAAATTCTAAGTTTTTATCTTCGCCTGATGTTTGGACATCAATTTTAGGCTGACTAGCTGGTGTGATGTTTTTTTCTTTAAGTGCTTGGAAGGTAGATTCTTGAAGCAACTTTTCTGCCACTTCTCCATACACAGAAGGGCCAAATTGTTTTTTTAACAAATCCATGGGAGCTTTACCTGGTCGAAACCCTTTTAAATTAATTGTGTTTTTTAATTCGGATAATCTCACTTCTATTTTGGCATCTATCTCTTTTTTCTCAACTATGATTTTTAAAGTTGATTGAAGATTTTTGGACGATGTTACAGTTACTTTCATAATTCCTTATTTGGTGCGGAAGAAAGGACTTGAACCTTCACGAGTTGCCTCACTGGTTTCTAAGACCAGCGCGTCTACCATTCCGCCACTTCCGCGATTAATTTCTGGCTATTTATAGTGCTTTTTAAATATTAATCAATTGAAGATAATAGCGATATTTGTAAGCACTACTTATTGTGCTGTCCAAGCTCCATCTAGGGATATGTTAGATCCAGTAATTTGATCTGCCTCTTTGCTGCATAAAAAATATATCATGGTGGCGATATCTTCTTTTTTAACAAATTTTAAAGATGGCTGTTTTTCTCTCAACATCTCAACACCGGCTCTATTAATTGGAATATTTTTTTTCTTTGCAACGACCTCTATTTGGTCTTGGATTAGTTCCGTGAGCACAAAGCCAGGACATAAAGAATTACATGTAATTGAATCTTCTGCAGTTTCTAGAGCTGTTACTTTTGTTAATCCAACCAAGCCATGCTTAGAAGCCGTATAGGCAGATTTATTTATCGAGCCAATTAGGCCGTGGGTAGAAGCTATATTAACAATTCTGCCCCATTTATTTTTTCTCATGACGGGCAAGAGTTCCTTTGTGAACAAAAAAGGAGTTGTTAGATTAATATCCATCATCTTTCTCCAAACCTTTTCTGGATACTTTTCAATAGGCATCACAAATTGAATTCCAGCACAATTGATCAGCACATCAATTTTTTTAAATTTCTTAAGAGAACTAGCTATTACTTTTCTAACATTCTTAGAGCTTGTGAGCTCTGTATTGATAGTTAAAGATCTTTTTGAACTAAATTTTTTTTTAAATATTTTTGTATTATTGGCTTTGCTTATTCCAGCGGCTATTACATTAAATTTTTTTTTATAAAAAAGCTCAATGATAGAAAGTCCTATAACTCCAGTACCACCAGTAACTAATATAGTTTTTTTCATTGAGATTTATTTTATATGCTTTTATTAAGATATTTGCATTTCTTAAGTATATTCAATCAAAAGTTGTTTGTTGGTATGAACCTTTATTATCAACAATATGCATATCAGGCATGGTATAAAAGCATTCAAAGATATCTTTGAATGGTATTAATTATTCATTTGTAACTTAAGAAATAACAGGAGCTAATAAAAATGACTGCAGAGAATATTTTAAAAACAATTAAAGATAAAGAGATTGAATTTGTAGACTTGAGGTTTACGGACCCTAGAGGAAAACTTCAACATTTAACTCAAGATGTCAGCACCGTTGATGCTGATTTTTTAAACGATGGAACTTTTTTTGATGGCTCGTCTATTGCTGGATGGAAAGCTATTAACGATTCAGATATGATTTTAAAACCAGATTTAACGAGATCTTTTGTTGATCCGTTTACTTCTCATAATACCTTGATTATTTTTTGCGATATTATGGATCCCATTAAAAAAGATTACTACGAAAGAGATCCAAGATCGATTGCGAAAAAAGCAGAAGCTTATTTAAAAACAACGGGAATTGGTGACACTATTTATTTTGGACCTGAACCTGAATATTTTGTTTTTGATGATGTAAAAATTTCTAACTCCATGAATAAAGTTTCTTTTGAAATTGATAGTTCTGAAGGTCCTTACAATTCAGATAAAAAATATGAAAATGGTAACATGGGTCACAGACCGGGAGTAAAAGGTGGATATTTTCCAGTGCCACCGGTTGATAGCTGCCAAGATCTAAGAGCTGAAACTTTAAAAGCAATGAAAGATATGGGTGTGAAAGTAGAAAAACATCATCATGAAGTTGCCCCTTCTCAGCATGAACTGGGAACCATGTTTGATACAATGGTTACCAATGCAGACAATATGCAAATTTATAAATACGCAGCTCATATGGTTGCGCATTCTTTCGGAAAGACTGCAACGTTTATGCCAAAACCAATTAAGGGAGATAATGGTTCGGGAATGCACTGTCACCAATCTATTTGGAAAGATGGTAAGCCAACATTTGCGGGAGACAAGTATGCAGGTCTATCACAAGAGTGTCTTTATTATATTGGTGGAATTATTAAGCATGCTAAAGCTCTTAATGCATTTACCAACGCTACCACAAACAGTTACAAGAGATTAATACCCGGATTTGAAGCTCCGGTTATTCTTGCTTACTCTGCAAGAAATAGATCTGCAGGTTGTAGAATACCATTTAGCTCTAGTCCTAAAGGCAAAAGAGTTGAGGTAAGATTCCCAGATGCTGCTGGAAATCCTTATTTAACTTTTGCCTCTATGCTAATGGCAGGACTTGATGGAATTAAAAATAAGATTGATCCAGGCAAGCCTTTTGATAAAGATTTATATTCTTTAAGTGCTGAAGAGCTTGAAGGTGTACCGCAAGTTTGTGGTTCCCTAAGAGAAGCCCTAGAAAGTCTTGATAACGATAGATCTTTTTTAACAGCGGGCAATGTATTTACTGATGATCAAATATCAGCCTATATTGATCTTAAAATGGAAGAGGTTTACAATTTAGAACATGCTCCCCATCCAGTAGAATACCAAATGTACTACAGCTGTTAAGCTAAGTTCTTTTTAAACAATTAAAACCCCGCATGAAAATGTGGGGTTTTTTTTATTCAGAATCACATAAAAATTAATCTGTATATTTTTTTAAATTAATCTAATGATCTTAACGTGGTAACAAAAAAAAAAAACTATTCAGCAAAAGATATTGAAGTTTTAGAGGGTCTTGCTCCGGTAAGAAAAAGACCAGGAATGTATATTGGTGGTACCGATGAAACAGCTTATCACCATCTAGCAAATGAAATTATAGACAACTGCATGGATGAAGTGGTTGCAGGGGAAGCTTCCGAAATAACAGTAATATTAAATAAGAATGGCTCCTTAACTGTCATGGATAATGGACGTGGAATTCCAATAGACAAGCATCCTAAAAAAAATAAAAGCGCTTTAGAGGTAGTAATGACCACTCTTCACTCTGGGGGGAAATTTATAGAAGATGGAGTATACACAACTTCGGCTGGACTGCATGGAGTGGGCTTATCGGTAGTCAACGCGCTATCTTCTAAAATGAAAGTGGAAGTTTTTAAAAAGAAAAAAATACACTCTCAGGAATACTCTAGAGGTAAGCCTCTAAATAAACTTGCTCAAAAAGGAACCTACCCTTCTCCACACGGTACTAGAGTTACTTTTTTACCTGACGATCAAATATTTGGAAAAGATTTAAAATTTATTCCAATAAAAATTTATGAAACTTGTAGAAATAAAGCCTTTTTATTTAAGGGCGTAAAAATTCACTGGGAGTGTGACAAGAGCCTATTAAGTAGAAAAGAAAACACTCCAAATAAAGATACCCTGTTTTATCCAGAAGGATTGGAACAATATTTAAAATCTGAATTATCAAATGCCAAAAAGGTTCACGATAAAATTTGCTCTCTTAAAGGAGAGTTTCAAGATAAAAAAGGTAAAGTAGAATTAGCTATTCAGTGGCATGATAATAAAAATAATTTTACCAGGTCTTTTGCAAATACGGTTCCGACTTCTAATGGTGGAACTCATGAAAGTGGCTTTAGAGGTGGTGTTGCAAAAGCAATCCGAAAATATGCTAAATTAAAAAATAATAAAACAGTAATTAAAGCCTCTCAAGAAGATATTTTTAGTAACGCTAGTTATATAGTTTCTGTTTTTATAGGAAATCCAGAATTTGAAGGACAAACTAAAAATAAGCTATCCTCTTCCTTTGTGCTAAAATACTGCGATCAATCAGTCTCCATTCTATTTGAAGATTGGCTCAACAGAAATTCAAAAGCTGCAAAAGCTATTTTAACTTTTATTGAAGAAAAGATTAGAGAGAGAAATCTTTACGAATTAAATGACAATGTTGAAAGACAAACTTCTTTCAGAAAAATTCGGCTACCAGGAAAGTTAGCAGACTGTGCTAGCGACAAAACCGAAGGAACAGAGCTTTTTATTGTTGAGGGTGATTCTGCGGGTGGGTCAGCTAAACAAGCAAGGGACCGCTATACTCAGGCAATATTGCCACTAAGAGGGAAAATTTTAAATGTAAAAAATTCTAATACTGCAAAAATTCTTGCAAATAATGAAATTGGCAATCTTCTTCAAGCATTAGGATGCCAAAGAGGAAATAAATATGTACGAAAAGATTTACGTTATGAAAAAATTATCATCATGACGGATGCCGATGTGGATGGAGATCATATCTCTACATTGTTATTAACTTTCTTTTTTATTGAAATGCCTGAATTGATTAAGGATGGTAGATTATTTATGGCTGTTCCTCCTTTGTATAAAATTAGCTCTGGAGCCCAAACCTTTTATGTGAGGGACGATAAAGCTAAAGATAAGATTGTTAAAAGTTTTAAAAAAAATGCTAAAGTTGAAATAGGTAGATTTAAAGGTTTAGGAGAAATGATGCCAGCTCAGTTAAAAGAAACTAC
>Ga0302130_1001118_pt1 | contig 14204 bp, 11 predicted proteins | sample CB9_surface_MG_FD_203117 | JGI IMG/M metagenome (GOLD analysis project Ga0302130, IMG submission 203117) | Marine microbial communities from Western Arctic Ocean, Canada - CB9_surface | ecosystem: Environmental > Aquatic > Marine > Oceanic | place: Canada: Western Arctic Ocean | collected... | reverse complement strand
GGTGATGATGTCGGTGATCACCGGTGTGGGTTTTTTGATTCATCTTTTTTCCACCGAATTTATGGAAGAGGATAAAAGCTATGCACGCTACTTCGCCTATCTGAATATGTTTGTCGCCGCAATGTTGATTCTGGTGATGGCGGACAACCTTTTACTGCTCTATCTGGGCTGGGAAGGAGTGGGTGTTTGCAGCTATCTATTGGTCGGCTTCTGGTATCAAAATTCCGCCAATGGTCAGGCTGCACGCAAGGCATTTATTGTCACCCGCATCGGCGACACGGCGATGGCTCTGGGACTGTTTTTGCTGTTCAGTGAGCTGGGCACATTGAATATTCAAGCCTTAGGTGTGGCGGCAAACGAAACCTGGCAGGTGGGCGACAAGCTGCCATTGATAGCATGCCTATTATTACTCGCTGGCGCCGTGGGCAAGTCGGCACAGTTGCCACTGCACACCTGGCTGCCGGACGCCATGGCCGGTCCGACGCCGGTAAGTGCACTGATTCATGCGGCGACCATGGTCACCGCCGGTGTCTATCTGATTGCCCGCACCCATGAACTCTATCTGCTGGCACCGATCGCCATGATCGCTGTGGCACTGGTGGGTTTGACGACTTCCCTAATGGCGGCATTTACGGCTCTAACTCAGCGGGATATTAAACGCATTTTGGCCTATTCAACCATTAGCCAGATTGGCTATATGTTTTTGGCCTTGGGCGTGGGGGCCTGGAGTGCCGGCGTCTTTCATCTGATGACCCATGCCTTCTTTAAGGCGCTGCTGTTCTTGGGCTCGGGGGCGATTATTCACTGCCTGCATCACGAACACGATATCTTCAAAATGGGCGGCTTACGCACCCGTATGCCGGTGACCTTTTGGAGTTTTATGATCGGCTCTGCGGCGCTGGCGGCACTGCCCATGACCTCCGGATTTTTCAGTAAGGATCAGATTTTACTGCAGGCCTATCAGGTCGACGGCATTGGCCCCTGGCTATGGCTCGGTGGCCTACTCGGGGCGCTGTTGACCGCGATCTATAGTTTCCGACTGGTGTTTGTGGTGTTCTTCGGCAAAGCCAATACCGAGCCAGACCGAGACACTGGCTGGCGCATGGCGCTGCCCCTCTGTTTGCTCTGCGCGTTGGCACTGTTTGGCGGCTGGATTATGCTGCCGGTGGCAGAGGTCTTCCCACTGGCCAGTGGCCTGCACCCAGCCCACTGGGTTGAGTATGTCTCTATCGCGGTGCCAGTTGTTGGCGTAGTTATCGCCTATCTGGTGTTTTACAGCGGCCAGTTGCGAGTTGACGGCCTGTTGAACAGGCCATCGATGCAAAGTTTGCAGCGCTTTTGGCACAGCGGTTGGGGCCTAGACCAACTCTATGATCGGTTGTTCGTGCGACCCTATTATGGCCTCGCGGCTCAGCTTAAGGGAGAGCCGGTGGATGCGATCTACAGCCTGATTGTGGCGATTAATCAAACCTTGAATGGTTGGTTGGCAGAAAGGCAGAGTGGGCAGATGCGCCGCTATCTGATCAGTATGGTGTTTGGCTTGATTGTGGTACTGGCGATTTTGTTGGGAACACTTTGATACCAACACTTTGATATGAATACTTTAATGAGAACAGCCTAATGGGAAGCCTTTGATGCTGATGATTAATCTGATACTTATCCTTTTAGTAGGCGGCCTTTTGGCCATGCTGTCAGAGCGTTTTGGCAGTCAGGTGCCGCGAAGGGTGGCGCTCGCTGTGGTACTGATTGATTTAGCCTATTTGCTGGTGTCGCTCTCAGGGCTACCGGAACTGACTGGGTTGCAGGCGACAGTGCCCGGCGATCCCCAGACCTGGTTGATGCACTATCGAGCTGAGTGGATTCCCGCCTTTGGTATCAGTTTTGAGTTTGCCCTCGACGGCATCAGCCTGATGATGGTTTTACTGACTCTGGTTCTGGGTGCTGTGGCAGTGAGTTCCTCATGGACCGATGTCACTATCAAGCGCGGTTTTTTTGAGGCCAATCTGCTCTGGACCCTGGCTGGTGTACTGGGCGTGTTTATGGCCCTCGACCTGTTTCTGTTTTTCCTGTTCTGGGAAGTGATGCTGATTCCCATGTACTTCTTAATCGCTATCTGGGGACACGAACAGCGCGCCTATGCGGCGATGAAATTCTTTATTTTTACGCAGGCCAGCGGCTTGCTGATGCTGGTTTCGGTGCTGTGTTTGGCGACCATCCATCAGGGCAATACCGGGATCTGGAGCTTTAGTTATTTTGATCTGCTGAATACGCAGATGGCGGCGCAGACCGCCTATTGGTTAATGCTCGGCTTCTTTGTCGCCTTTGTGGTGAAACTGCCGGGCTTTCCCTTTCATACCTGGCTGCCCGATGCCCACACTCAGGCACCCACGGCGGGCAGTGTGATTCTCGCTGGAGTCCTGTTGAAAACCGGTGCCTATGGTTTGATTCGCTTTGCTGTGCCGCTATTTCCCCAAGCATCCATGGAGTTTGCTCCCATTGCCCTGTGGCTCGGCGCCGCAGGCGTGGTTTACGGTGCCGTGCTGGCCTTTGCCCAGACCGACTTTAAGCGTCTGATCGCCTACAGCAGTGTCAGCCATATGGGCTTTGTGCTGCTCGGTGTCTATGCCTGGAATCAGCTGGCGCTGCAGGGTGCGGTGATGCAAATGGTCGCCCATGGCTTTAGCACGGCGGCGCTGTTTATGATTGCCGGCTCACTTCAGGAACGCCTGCACACCAGAGATATGCGAGAGATGGGTGGCCTCTGGCACAACATGCCGCGCATGGGTGCGGTGGCGATGTTCTTTATTGTCGCCTCTCTCGGGCTGCCCGGACTGGGTAACTTTGTCGCCGAGTTTTTGGTCTTGCTGGGGCTCTTCCAAGTGGATCGGTGGCTCACGGTGGTTGCGGCCCTTGGCCTAATTACCGGTGCCGCCTATTCCCTGCTATTGATGCAGCGATCGTTTCAGGGGGAGCCGGACGAAAGCCGCCAGTTAACTGATTTTGGCACTCGGGAGATGCTCACTATGGCGCTGATGATGGTTGCCCTGATTGTTCTTGGGCTCTACCCGCAGCCGGTTTTGGATATGGCTCAGCCGGTTCTTGAGGGACTATTACAGTTCTCGTTGACAGTCACGGGAGGCCCGTTATGAACCTCAGTCAAATGCAGGCTTTGATGCCACTATTAATCTTGAGTCTCACCGCTGTGGCGCTGATGATTCAGGCGTCGATAAAACCTGATCAGGCCGTCGCTTGGGTGATTACCGCCATAGGTCTAGTGCTGACAATCTGGGGTGCAAACTATGCGCGGGACTACAGCCAATCGGTAACCATACTCTTGGATGTGGATCCCTGGGGACTGTTTTTTTCCAGCTTGATGGTGGTCGCTGCTCTGGTGACTCTAATCCTTTCTCGGGATAGTTTTGCCAATGAGGGGCAGCGCAAAGAGGAATACTACCTGCTGCTGGTGCTCTCCCTATTGGGTGCACTGGTGCTGATCCAGTCCAGTCATATGGTGTCATTGTTACTGGGCATGGAGCTGATGGGGGTGGCGCTCTATGTGATGATCGCCTTCCCAGAAAAGGGCGAGCTGCCAGTGGAGGCGGCAATTAAATATCTGGTGTTGTCTGCCTGTGCCTCGGCGATTTTACTCTATGGTTTTGCACTCTTATACGCGGCCACGGGGGAACTCAGTTATGCCGGTCTCGGTGCCAAGGCCGGCGCGGCCTATGCACAAAACCCTCTGCTGATAATGGCTGGCACCGGAATGGTGATCTCGGGTATTGGCTTTAAGCTGTCGTTGGTGCCATTTCATATGTGGACGCCGGATGTCTATCAGGGCGCGCCAACGCCGGTCACCGGTTTTCTCGCCACTGTTTCCAAGGGCGCGGTGTTTGTGGCGCTGACCCGGATGTATCTCGACGGGCAACTTTATCAGTACCCTAGTCTGATCAGTGCTCTGGTGGTTATCGCCATTGCGTCCATGCTGATCGGCAACTTGCTCGCCCTGCGCCAGAACAATATCAAACGTCTGCTCGCCTATTCGTCGATTGCTCACTTTGGCTATCTGCTGGTGGTGTTGATCGCACTCACCGGCAAAGGGTTGGCCAGCTCTGCTGTGACCTATTATCTGACTGCCTATGTAGTGACCAGTCTCGCTGCCTTTGCGGTGATTGCGCGGGTCTCGGGAGAGGATGCAACTCAATGTCAGATCAGTGCTTACGAGGGGCTGTTTTGGCGCGACAAATTCCAGGCCACATGTCTGACTGTAGCGCTGTTGTCTCTGGCGGGAATTCCCCTTACGGCGGGATTTATCGGCAAGTTTTATGTGATTACGGTGGGGCTTCAGAGTTCACTTTGGGCCTTGTTGGCGGCAGTGGTTGTGGGCAGCGCCATCGCCATTTATTATTACCTGAGAATTATTTTTGCCATGAGCAAAGTGCCAGCTGAGACTGTTGAACAGAGCGGCTACTCGGGTCGAGTATTAGCACTACTCTTAACCCTACTAGTTCTAGCTTTGGGTAGCTGGCCAGAGCCTTTTATAAACTACGCCACAAGCCTTTGATATATCAATACCAGCCGCGAGATGGCTGAGAGTTTGACTGACTGAGGATAAAAACTATGCTGCGTTCTGTTGATTTAAGTGACTACATGCTGCACAACCCAGTTACCGTATCTGCTGATGAAAATGTCTTTGTTGCCATCAATCTGATTGTTGAGGAAAAGGTTTCCGGAGTCTGTGTGGTTGATGCTGGGGGCGCTCTTCTCGGTGTCCTGTCTGAACTCGACTGCCTGAAAGCCATACTGGGTGCGACTTACAATGAGCACGGTGATGTGGGTAATGTCGCCGACTATATGACCAAAGAGGTGGACTGCTGTGAACTGCACGCTGATCTGGTGGATGTTGCCGCCGACATGATCAAGAAGGGCCATCGCCGTCGACCGGTGATCGATCATGGCAAGTTGGTGGGTCAGATAACCTGTCGCAAATTGCTCTCAGTAGTTAGTCAGTTTGCCCACTCTTAAAGCCTAGGGGTTAATTTTCGGCTTCGAGTAGTCAATGATTTGACGCTGGCTGTCGAGCTTAAATAAGTGGTCTGCTCGCGGGGGCATTTCCCCGAGGCTGTGTTCGGTGATACGCTGATAGTGGGCGATAAACTCGCCAATTTGGCTGGCTGTCATAATCCCTTGGTGCTGCTCTTTGGTGGCCGCGTTACCGAGACGGGCAAGCATTTTTTCTTCCTGCTCAAGACGCCAGTTAAACACGGTTTCGAAAGAGGGCGCCTGCAACATAATCAACTGGTCTAATAAACCAAATAATCTCTGATACTCTCCTGCCAGTGCCTGATTGACAGTGCGGCGCCAAACTCCGTCGGCGTCTCGTTCAGCTTCAAGGCTATTTAGCGGTTCAATTAATGGCTCTTCTGTCTGGGCCTGTGCCCCCACGCACCAACCTTCAAAAACAATAATATCCACTGGGCCGCTAATGGAATCCCACTGCTCTAGGGGCATACGATCGTCGCGGCTTTTATCGAAGCGCGGAATAACTGTTTCTGTGGTGCCAGCGACAAGCTTTGCAATAGTCTCCAGGGCTAGGGGAATATCGTGAGTTCCGGGCACGCCGCGAGTTACTAGCAGCGGATGAACCTTATTGGCCAACTGCTGACGCTCTAATTTAGTCAGGTAAAAATCATCCAGGGACAGAGATACACAGCGCAATTCGAAACGCTCACTGAGCATCGTGCAGAGATAGTCGGCAAGGGTCGATTTACCTGAACCCTGAGAGCCATTAATGCCAATAATCCATGGCGTATCTCGAGGGGTTTTGTATTCCTCGAGCAGTGGCGAAAACCATTTTTCCGCACTGCGTAAATAGGTCTCGGGCAGCTTGTTGCGGGTTAAGAACTGTTGCTCTTCAGGGCTCATATTAGGGGCTTATGTTAAGTGCGTATGTTAAGTGCTCAGATTAAGTGCTTTGGTTCTGATAAATATTAATATTGAAGTGGATCAGGGTTTCAAGCTTATCCAGTTTGGCCAACATTTCCTGCTGCTCCGGACGGCTGTGCCAGTAGTAGGGAGTCATCTTCAGGAGGTCGAGAATATCGCTGCCGCTGACCACAATCGTCTGTTTGATCTCAATCTGTTCCAGCAGCTTAAACTGTATCGCGTTATCGAGACCCGCGGTGTTGCCGCCATGGGGCAGAGACTGTTCATAGATTAAGGCAGTGAGTCCGGACAAATGCTCTGCACCTGGGCCGACCATAATCAGTTTGCCGCCGGGCTTGAGCACGCGGGCAGTCTCTTCGACACTGATCGGTGAAAACACTGAAATAGCCGTATCTATACGGTTTTCAAAGAGCGGGATATTGTAGACACTGTCGACTGCGAGACGGGCATCCATCTTGCGTTTAGCGGCGAGGCGCACAGCAAACTTGGAGATATCCATACCCAGGAGCTTAAGTTTGGTTGGCGTCTGTTCAGAGATGCTTTTGTCAGAGGCCCTGTCCTCAGACGCTCTTTCCAAAGATGCCAAGTGCAACTGCTGCATATAGTAGCCTTCGCCACAGCCGAGATCTAAGACCGTCTGCTCAGCCCCAGTGTTGGCTTTGGCTACAGCTGTAACAATGGCATCGGACAGGGGCTGATAGTAACCGGCATTGAGAAAGCGCTGGCGGCTGCGAATCATATCGTCGCTATCGCCAGGATTGCGACTGCGCTTGTGCTGCGCCAACAACAGATTGAGATAACCCTCGCGGGCCAGATCAAAACTGTGCTGATTGTTGCACCGGTAAGTCTGCGGTTGCGCATCCTCCTGGAGGATCAGAGCTTGATCGCAGTTGGGGCATTTAAAATTGTCGCGGGTTGAGCGCAACGCTGGGTAGACAAAGGCTTTGGGCAAGGTAATCTCAGGGCAAAATCAAACGAGGTCCTAGCTTACAGCGGTTAATATCAGAGAACAATTGTTTGATGCCAACTGTGGCTGTTGAGCTGAATTTCCCGTCTGTCTTTTCCTAGCTACATTTTTAGGTATACTGGTTTGGCAGCTGTCCACCCAGCGCAGTGAACTGCCCTATAGAGCAGTAGTTAATCTTTCCTACAAGAGTCTCAGCTATGTTGACTGTCCATCATTTAAATAATTCCCGCTCGCAACGGATTCTCTGGTTACTCGAGGAACTCGGTTTAGAGTATCAGTTAAAAACCTATCAGCGTGACCCAGAAAGCAATCTTGCACCGCCGGAATTGGAGCAGATTCATCCTTTGGGTAAGTCCCCTGTGCTGACCGATGATAGCGCCACCATTATTGAGTCCGGTGCGATTATTGACTATATCTTACGCCACTATGGCGCTGGGCGTTTGCAGCCTGAACAGGGTACTCATGGCTATGAACAGTATCTGCAGTGGCTGCACTATGCCGAGGGCAGTGCTATGTTGCCGATGATGCTAAAAATGTATACAGCGCGCCTCGGCGATGCCGGCGCGCCTCTGCAACCGCGCATCAGTGACGAACTGCAGCGCCATCTCGGCTATATAGAGAATGCTCTGCAGGGAGTCGACTGGTTGGTGGATAACTGTTTTTCCGGCGCCGATATTCAGCTCTCATTTGTGGTTGAGATTACACCGCTGCTCTACTCCCAGGAAGCCTTGCCCAATATCACCGCCTATCGTCAGCGCCTGCAGCAGCGCCCGGCCTATAGAGCCGCACTAGAGCGCGGCGGGTTTTATGCTTATGGTTCTGATACGGCTTAGCTTGGTCTAACAGGCCTAGAAGATAAGGCCGAGCTAATCGCTGAGGCATCTTCTGGTGCGCTTAATACAGGGCTGACAGTCATCGGTGGTTAGAGGACAGGTCTTGATGCAGATATGGTAGTTGTAGGCACAGTGGCGCTGCTTGTTGCTGAGACTGTCGATTTGACACTGTTGTGGCCGATTATCCTGAGACACATAGATTGCTCCCTGAGCGATCAGGTCACAGTAGCTATTGAGTAGTGCATCTCGGACTTCAGTATTGATGTCGGCGGGGTCCTTGAGTTGCTCGTTAATCAGCTCACGCTGGGTAAATACTGAGCTGCGACCCAACGTGTAGCTGTCCAGATTATAGTTTGGTTGCGACGCGTTGTTGGTGCAGCCGAGTAATGTGCCGGCAAGCATCAGAATGCTGAGGATCAGTTTGTTCGGTCGTTGTTGTGTCACGGGTTGTGATTCCTTGTGCTTAGCACTTTTAGGTGGGATTTGTTGAATAGCGTCTAATGCATGGCACCTAATCAAGAGCACTTAATGCATAGCACCTAATCAAGAGCACCTAATTAATAGCTCCTAATTAATAGCTCCTAATTAATGGCCCCTAATTAATAGCTCCTTGGCTAGCCCTCGAGAGAGCTCCAAGATTCCTGCAGTTCAAATCATTTACTTTTTCGTCACGGAGGACGTCAAGCATGGCGTGTTGCTGCGATTTCGAATATGCCAACCTTGGCGGCATAGGTCAATAGATATCTGAGCAAACTGTTATGCAACGCCCAAATGCAGACTCCGCTTATTACGATGAATTTTTGCAGTTACAGGAAAAACTGCAGAAGCGCATTGTCTCGTTGCGTAAAAATGGGCATCTAGTGCAAGAAGATATGGCCGACTACGAATTGTCTCTGCGTCAGTATCAGAGAATGGAGCAGGATCCCCAAGCCATTGTGTCACTCTGGCAACTGTTCAAAATAGCCAAGGCTCATGGCTTGGATATTGATGAGATTTTGCGCTTCGACTAAATCCTGCGCTCCCGCCCCGACTTAGTGTCACAATGCTGTCGCAAAACAGGCTTAGCCTTCTACGATATTTCTCGCGACCGGATAAATAGTATGCCCAACTTCACTCTGCTGTATTCTCGCCCATTGAGTCTATCTGGACTCAGCCTAGTTGTTCTGTTGTTAACGGCGTGCATGCCGCCCGAAACCTCCCTTGAGCCGCCCATAAAGTCGTCACTAGCGCATCAGGCGCTCCTCGGAACTATTAATAATCAATGGTATACCGAGTCTGCTGCAGCCGTGGCCGAGACCAATAAGCAGGTCCAGCGTCTGGCCTTGCAGTCGGGTTCGGCGAAAAATATTATTCTTTTTGTCGGCGATGGCATGGGTGTCACCACTGTGACTGCAGCGCGCATTTTTGACGGTCAGCAGCAGGGCATGTCCGGTGAGGAGAACAGTCTCAGTTTCGGTAAGTTTCCCTTTGTCGGCCTGTCAAAAACCTACAATGTCGATTCCCAGACAGCGGATTCGGCGGGTACCATGACGGCTTTAATCAGCGGTGTTAAAACCAATATTGGGGTACTTGGCCTCGATGAAGATACACGCAGAGGTGACTGTGCATCCGCCGCCGGCAACCAGCTATTTAGCGCACTGGAACTGGCTGAAATAGCCGGACTGTCCACGGGCATAGTATCGACGGCGCGAATTACTCACGCCACTCCCGCGGCAACCTATGCTAAATCGGCTGATCGGGATTGGGAAAATCCCTCAATGATGCCCGCAGCTGCAATCGCCGCTGGTTGTGAAGATATAGCCTCGCAATTGATTAATTTTGAACGCAACCTTGAAGCCCGCTACCCAGGTAGCGATGTCAATGGTATTGAAGTTGCGTTGGGCGGCGGGCGCCGAGAATTCTTACCCAATGACGCTGCAGCCAATAGTGCCGATGCCTCGAGTCCAGTAGAGGGCGATCGCAACGACCAGCGCAATCTGATTGAAGAGTGGGCTGCACTCTATCCCAGTGGTGACTATGTGTTTGATCAGGCCGGTTTCGACGCTGTCGATGGCGCCAGTAGTGAGCACCTGTTCGGTCTATTTAATGAGTCGGAGATGCACTATGAGGCCGATCGCAAAAATGATTTGGCGGGCGAGCCATCGCTAACGGAGATGACCACTAAGGCGATTGATATTCTCGATAACAACGAACAGGGGTTTTTCTTGATGGTGGAAGCAGGGCGCATTGATCACGGTCATCACGCCAACAGTGCCTTCGCCGCTTTAAGCGATACCGTAGAGCTGTCTCGCGCTGTGCAGGCTGCACTGGATGCCACCAGTCGCGAAGACACGCTGATCATTGTCACTGCTGATCACAGTCATGTGTTTACCATGGCCGGCTATCCAAAGCGCGGTAATCCGATTTTAGGCAAGGTAGTGGAGGTGGGTTCAGATACGCCCGTTCTGGATGACGATGGCCTACCCTATACAACCTTGGGCTATACCAATGGTCTCGGATTTCGCGATCTGGGTGATGAAACCAATGCTGATATGGCCTATTACAGTAAGGCAGTGGCAGGGCGTCAGGATTTAACCGCAGTGGACACCGAGACTGCAGGATTTCATCAGGAGGTGCTGGTGCCGCGAGAATCTGAAACTCACGGCGGTGAGGATGTGGCAATTTATGCACTTGGCCCCGGCGCTCATCTGGTCACCGGTTCTAATGAGCAGAGCATCGTTTTCCATGTTATGAACCATGCCGGTAATCTATTCGAGAAAGCCGCAGCGGCGCTAAAGTAATCTCGCTATCAGCTCTTGGCTTTAACTAAGTCGCTGTCTCAAAGGCGTTGGGTTATGGCCCGCTTCAATTGCTGCAGGCGGGGATTTGTCGGGTCACTGGCCAGTGCCCGATCAACTAACTGCATGGCTTTTAACCATCGCTGCTGCTGGCCATAGAGGCTGACCAGGCCATTGATAAACTCTGGGTTGCCGGGCATCAATTGCAGCGCTGCAAGATAGGCTTTTTCGGCCTCGAGTGATTTCCCCGACTGTTGGTGGAGCACGGCAAGGTTGTACCAAGCCCGTGGGTTATTGCCGGTGGTGGCGGCCTTTTCCAGAGACAGTGCCGCTTGGTCGACGTTTTTCAGTTCGGCCATCAGTAGTCCCAGTGAATAGTGCGCATCGCTGGCCTCTGGCTCAAGTGCCACGACTGTCCGGTATAACTTTTCCGTGTCGCTTAATTTTCCTTGGCTGTAATACAGCTGGGCCAGATTCATGCGCGCAGCGTTATAGCCATTGTCTATTTTCAATACGGCCAAATATTCTTCCGCGGCCCTGTCGAGATTGCCGCGGCGATGCTGATCCAGTGCCATGCGCATGCGACCCGAAGGGAAGTCGGCATTCACTAAAAGCGACGTTTGGTACTCTTGGTTTGCTCGGCTAAGCGCATCGATCAGTGGCGCAGGTATTCGATTACTGGGTACATCAACCAGACCTTCAGCAGCGGCAATACGCACCGCACGAACTGGATCATTTAAACGATCCAGTAGGGCTGAAACCTTGTTGCCGCTGCTATTGAGCGCCTGAACCGAGATGGTTCTCAGCAGCGCGCTCTGATCATCGGTGGCGCTGGTCATGGCGCGCTCAACCACTGGCAGCGAGATTGCCGGCGCCAGCAGAGAGGCGGCGGTGGCGCGGGCAATGGCCGGCTGTGAAAGGTCATTTAGCAGCGACACTAACGGCTCGACGGAATCATTGGGTTGACTGGCAGCGGCGCTGAGAATTTCGGAAAAATGCGCCGCTCGCTCAGGGCCAAACCATTCCACTACCTTCTCCGCAGCCCAGTCGGCTGACTCTTTACTGTGGCAGTCATTACAGGCATTGGGCGTGCCATGGGCAACACTGAGATCCGGCCGCGGAATACGAAAGCTGTGATCGCGACGGTAATCATTACCCATATAGAGCCGCCCCGGCATATGGCAATCAATGCACTGAGTACCTTGCAGATGGTCCTTGGCGATTGTTAGTGACTGGCTAGGATTGGTGCCGTGATGGTGGTGCTTTGGCGTATCAAACTGCTCACTGCTGTGGCAACCGACACAGAGCTGATTGCCCTCGGCTTTAAGTTTCACACTGTGGGGCTGGTGACAGTCCACACAGCCGACACCCGAGTGATACATTTTACTCTGTACAAAGGAACCGTAGACAAACACCTCGTCGAGAATCTGTCCATCGCTGTGATAGGTTGGCGGGGTCAACAGTTGGGGTAAATAGTGATCCAGTAACTGGCTGCTGCCATGTTCAAATTTGTTGGTGAGTTGCTGGCGGCGGGCATGACAGCGACCGCACTGATCGACCACGGCCAGAGAGCTCTCTCCAACCGTCATGCTCAGGTGCAGTTTGTCTATGGCTGCGTCAAAGTTGGCGGAGCTGACTGCTGCGATATGATCGCGGCCGGGCCCATGGCAGGACTCGCAGCCCACATCTAGCTCAGCGACAGTGGTGCTGTAACTGTTGCTGGCAAGATCAAAGTTTTTCTCAACATTATTGCTGTGACAGTCGGCACACATACCGTTCCAGTTTTTGCCCCCCTCAGACCAGTGCACCCACTCACCGGGCTTTGCCAGCAGATCTGGCTGCGGATCAAACCACTGGTTAGTCAGTGTATTCCAAGCTACTGGAAGCTGCTGTAGGCGGCCACCGGGGAAGGCCACCAGATACTGCTGCAAGGGTTCGGTGCCAAAGGTGTAGAGAATTTTGTGTTCGCTGACCTGGCCATTGGTGCCGGCCAAACGGGCATAAAATCCATCGGCTTTCGTGGAGAATACCGCGTTGTTGCCGGGCGCCTCGAATGAACTGTTATTGAAGTCGCCTTTTACGCTGGCATTGGTGGCGTGCTGCATAGCCTGGTCGTGATGGGAACCCTGCCAATCTTGGTAGGCCTGAGTATGGCATCCTGCGCAGCTGCTGCTGCCAACAAAAGCCTTATTACTGCTATTGGCCTCGATGCCAGTAAGGGTGATTGGATCGCTCGGCGCTTGCCAGTTGATGAATGCGTTGCCAATAAACACGATCAGCAGAGTTGCAGTGATAATTAGGCTGATGCGATTGATAAAATTGGCGCGCTGGGGTGGATTCATTGCTTATTGGTTTTTTGTCAGTAGTCTAAGGCCAGTTTAGCGATTTGATTCTTGGGTTACTATTTAAAATATTTTAGTCCAGCAGAATGTATTTTCAATAGCGCAGATTTACCGCTTAAGTTGTAACTCAGTTAATTTTTTATTCTGATGGCACAGTAGTTTGGTCTGCACGATTGAGCGCCTCGAAAGCCGTGGCCCAGGGCGCCTAATTAAACGGTCGCTGGAAGCTCGGTATTGCTCCAAGAATAGGTTTCCAAGACACTGTTTGAAAACAGCGAAGCCAGTAATATAGGGGTGATCGGGCCGAGTTTTTGAGCACAGTTCTGGCGATGTAATTCAACCGTTCTATGGCTTAGTGTTCGAGATGCGGCAATTTTTTTGCTCGAGTGGCCCTGGTATACCAGATGTAAAATATCCCACTCTCGCTGGGTTAATAGAGATTCAACTGGAATCCAAAACTCTTCTGATAGCGGTATTTCAGGCAGAGCTGATGCTATGACAAAGGTGCTAAATTCTTCGAGATTGGCTATGTGTTTTGGGCTTATAAAACTCAGCTTATCACGACCGATTTTACTGGGTGATTGCATAGCTTCTGGGTCAGCCGAGTCGTCGAAAACCAGATTGAGCACGTTCAAATTTGAGGTTTTATTTTTGCTCTTAACGTCGTTCAGTGCCTTGCGCTTAAAAAAGTTAAAATTCGGAGTTAGGCTCATGACGGCTGTATTCACCGAAAGTGAATGCGTATTGATCCCCTGAATCGCCTTCAGAGCCTTAGCTGGGGCACCGAGGATTTTTACGACAATGACATGGTGGTTTTCACTAAGCATTGGTTGCTCCCAAAACGTCTGTTAATCAAGAGGACTTCTGCTTGTGCAGCCACCTCAGAACTCTTAGGTCCAGTATTTAAGTAGTTTTGACTACTCATATAGATTGTAATTATGCATTATTGAATGGATGTTAGGGTGCCTGTTTTAGTGAGTCTGTCTATGCCTATACGACTTATATTAAAGGTAGGGGATTTAAGTTGGCGCTATTGGTTTAGTTTTTGGATTTTGGATTTTGGCTTAAGAGATAGATTGTAGGTGAGAAACTGGAGTGGCTTGTTAGGGTTTAATTAAGGAGGCTGGGAGGACTTGGGGCTTAGGAATTAGGACTTGTAAGCCCGCCACGCGCCGTTTATTAAAGGGCGCGTGGCGGGTGAATTGGTGGGCCCTCCGTGACTTGAACACGGGACCTGCCGATTATGAGTCGGATGCTCTAACCAACTGAGCTAAGGGCCCTTAACTTGTCTTTTTGTCCCTATGCGTCGTCGCGTGCTCACAATCTTCGGTCACATACTTTG
>Ga0302130_1001111_pt1 | contig 14234 bp, 9 predicted proteins | sample CB9_surface_MG_FD_203117 | JGI IMG/M metagenome (GOLD analysis project Ga0302130, IMG submission 203117) | Marine microbial communities from Western Arctic Ocean, Canada - CB9_surface | ecosystem: Environmental > Aquatic > Marine > Oceanic | place: Canada: Western Arctic Ocean | collected 2017-09-19 | reverse complement strand
GATGAAGTTCTAGAGTTTTTAACTATTGATCACTTACGTGACGAAAAAGCGGGCAACCTGTCTGGTGGGCAGAAAAAGCTTCTCGAGCTTGGTCGCACCATGATGGTTGATGCACGGATCGTATTTTTAGACGAAGTTGGCGCTGGAGTAAACCGGACACTACTTAACACAATTGGTGACGCTATCTTACGTCTAAACCGCGAACGCGGTTATACATTTTGTATGATAGAACATGACATGGAATTTATAGGCCGTCTCTGTGAGACAGTTATAGTTATGGCCGAAGGTAAAGTGCTGGCGCAGGGCACAATCGACGAAATCAAAACCAATGATCAGGTTATTGAGGCTTATCTGGGTACCGGATTAAAAAATAAAGGGGCGGCATGATGGTTGAGCCGTTTTTGATTGGTGAAGGTATGACTGGGGGCTACGGCACTGGTGCAGATATCTTGCATGACTGCACAATTGCAGTGAACCCCGGAGAGATTGCAGTGATTGTCGGGCCCAACGGCGCAGGTAAGTCTACTGCGATGAAGGCGATCTTTGGAATGCTGAACATCCATAAAGGTACCGTTCGTTTGGCTGGTGAAGATATCACGAGCATGTCGCCGCAAGATAGGGTTGCTAAAGGTATGGCCTTCGTACCTCAAACCTCAAATATTTTCACCTCACTCACAGTTGAAGAAAACCTCGAGATGGGCGCTTTCTTGCGACGCGACGACATACAAATCACCATGGATCAAATTTTTGATCTATTCCCGATCCTGCGCAATAAACGAAAACAAGCTGCGGGTGAACTATCCGGAGGTCAACGGCAGCAGGTGGCTGTTGGGCGCGCCCTAATGACCCAACCGAAGGTTTTGATGCTGGATGAGCCTACTGCGGGTGTCTCACCAATCGTTATGGACGAGTTGTTTGATCGGATAATAGAAGTAGCCAAAACCGGGATTTCGATACTGATGGTAGAGCAAAATGCTAGACAAGCTTTGGCCATTGCTGACAAAGGCTATGTCCTGGTCCAAGGCCGTAATCGTTTCACAGATACAGGGGCCGTTCTTTTAGCCGATCCTGATGTACGTAAATCGTTCTTGGGAGGCTAGATATGACCGAAGTTCTAAATGCAATCGTCGTATTATCTAACTACGTATTGATCCCAGCAATAGCCTATGGAAGCCAGTTAGCTCTTGGAGCGCTTGGCGTTACGTTGATATATGGAATCTTACGATTTTCCAATTTTGCACATGGTGACACCATGGCTTTCGGCGCAATGGTCACTATCTTAGTCACATGGTTGTTCCAAAGTTGGGGCATCTCTCTTGGGCCCTTGCCTACTGCATTACTCGCTATTCCCTTTGGAATAGCGGCTACGGCAATGCTCTTATTGGCTACCGACAGGTTGGTCTACAGGTTCTACCGACAACAAAAAGCAGCTCCAGTAATTTTGGTGATTGTGTCTATGGGCGTGATGTTTGTTATGAATGGATTGGTCCGGTTCATTATTGGCCCCAATGATCAACGCTTCACCGATGGAGAACGGTTCATTATATCAGCCAAAGACTTTAAAATAATGACTGGATTAAAAGAAGGACTGGCCTTCAAAACAACTCAGGGGATCACTATAGTAACAGCTGTGATCGTAGTGACAGTGTTGTTTTGGTTTTTAAACAGGACACGTACTGGAAAATCAATGCGGGCCTTTTCTGATAATGAAGATTTGGCGCTATTGTCTGGGATCAACCCAGACCGCGTGGTGATGGTAACGTGGATCATCGTGGGCGCCCTTGCTGCAACGGCTGGCGCACTCTATGGGTTAGATAAGTCCTTTAAGCCCTTCATCTATTTACAGTTACTTTTACCAATTTTTGCTGCCGCCGTAGTTGGTGGATTGGGCAATCCGGTCGGTGCAATTGCAGGTGGTTTCGTGATCGCATTTTCTGAAGTTCTTATAACTTACCCGCTTAAAAAGGTTTTGAAGTATCTTTTACCAGAACATTTAGAGCCTAGCACTTTAGTGCAACTCCTTTCTACTGACTATAAATTTGCGGTTAGCTTCTCTATTTTAATCATTGTACTGTTATTCCGGCCAACCGGTTTGTTTAAAGGAAAATCGGTATGACAACCGCTGTAAAAAATGCGTGCCTTTTCTTGATCGTTGCATGCTTAATTGCTGGTACCGGTTTCATCCAAAGCTGGAATACTGCGTTATTCATTGTAAACATGGGTCTTATCTCTGCCATTATGGCCCTCGGCGTAAACCTCCAGTGGGGGTTTGCTGGGCTTTTCAACGTTGGTATTATGGGATTTGTGGCTCTTGGTGGCTTGGCCTCAGTTTTGATTTCCATGCCACCCACAGAAGGCGCTTGGGCTGCGGGTGGCCTGCACGTATTGTTGGGGTTGGCTCTTGGTGCGACAACAGTAACTGCAGCCATCCTGGTTCAAGCACGTCTCACATCTGGACGTACTAAAACCGCATCTACACTAGCTATTCTAATTGTTGGGTTTTTCCTTTTTCGTTATGTGTTTGATGGCGGTGTTAACGCTATTGAAGCAGTTGACTCATCCAGTACAGGATATCTTGGTGGCCTCAACTTTGGTGGTGAAAATTATAAGGACTGGGGCTTTATGACCGTGGTTTCTTGGCCGGTTGGCGGTGTCCTTGCCGCCGGTGTTGCATGGCTTATAGGGAAAACGGCGCTAGGCCTACGTTCAGATTACCTCGCTATCGCAACCCTCGGCATTTCTGAAATCATAATTGCAGTGATGAAGAATGAAGACTGGCTGGCAAGGGGTGTAAAAAATGTGATCGGCCTGCCCCGCCCTGTTCCTTATGAGATTGATCTACAAGAAAGTGCGAGCTTTGTAGAACGTGCCGCAAGCATCGGGGTTGATCCCGTCACCGCTTCCTCAATAGTGGTTAAGCTAGGCTACGCAGGATTATTTTCTGTGGTCCTAGTGATAGTCTTGGTACTGGCTCAATTAGCCTTGGCAAGCCCATGGGGCCGTATGATGCGAGCTATTCGTGACAATGAAGTAGCGGCTGCCGCTATGGGAAAAAACGTTACAGCCAGGCACTTGCAGATCTTCATATTAGGGTCAGCAATTTGTGGTGTGGCCGGCGCCATGATGACAACTCTCGATAGCCAGCTTACTCCTGCCTCTTATCAGCCATTGCGTTTTACATTCTTGATCTGGGTAATGGTGATTGTTGGTGGATCTGGCAACAATTTTGGCTCGGTTCTGGGAGGTTTTCTGATTTTCTTTCTTTGGGTTCAGGTAGAACCAATTGGTGCTTTTTTGATGTATGCTATTACTGCTGGCATGGCTGAAGATAATGGTTTGCGCATACATTTGCTTGAATCTGTGGCCCATATGAGGCTTTTAACCATGGGTATGATTTTAATATTAGTTCTTCGGTTTGCACCAAAGGGATTAATACCAGAAAAGTAACCCTTTCCTTTCACCGCGGCGCAGTATAGGCGCCGCGGTGAGCAAGGAAGAGGCACCCAATGGACCTGCGTAACATCGCAATCATAGCACACGTTGACCACGGCAAAACTACTTTAGTGGATGAGTTGTTAAAACAGTCCGGAACTTACCGGGAAAACCAAGCTACAACAGAACGCGCCATGGACAGCAATGACCTGGAACGCGAGCGTGGTATCACTATTTTAGCAAAGGCCACTTCCGTAGATTGGGAAGGTACGCGCATCAACATCGTTGACACGCCAGGCCACGCTGACTTCGGCGGTGAAGTGGAACGTATTTTGTCTATGGTTGACGGAGTTGTTTTACTTGTAGATGCCGCCGAAGGCCCAATGCCTCAAACAAAATTTGTAACCTCCAAAGCTCTAGCGTTAGGTTTAAAACCTATTGTTGTAGTTAATAAAGTTGATAAGCCAGATGGCGAACCAGATCGTGCACTGGATGAATGCTTTGACCTCTTCGCCGCTTTGGATGCAAATGAGCAGCAACTAGATTTTCCGGTTCTCTATGCCTCAGGTCGTGCTGGCTGGGCAGATATTGAGCTTGATGGTCCACGCAAGGATCTGTCAGCGCTGTTTGAACTGATTGTTCGCCATGTTGAGTCACCGAAGCAAGCTGATAGATCAGAAGAGCCATTCTCAATGTTAGCTACAACTTTAGGCGCGGACCCCTTCATCGGCCGAATACTGACGGGTCGAGTTGAAACGGGCCGCCTTAAAGCTGGTGAAACAGTAAAAGCTTTATCACGTGATGGTACGAAGATTGAGCAATTTCGCTGTACAAAAATTTTGGCATTCCGTGGACTATCTAAAACTGCAATTGATGAGGCCGTCGCTGGTGATATTGTTTCGTTGGCCGGTATGACAAAAGCCACAGTAGCTGACACGATTTGTTCCCAAGAAATCACAGACGCGTTACCTTCACTGCCAATCGATCCACCAACTATTTCTGTAACATTTGGCATAAATGACAGTCCGCTTGCTGGCCGCGATGGCAAAAAAGTTCAGAGTCGTGTAATACGCAAGCGTCTTATGGAGGAAGCAGAGACCAATGTTGCAATCCATGTCACCGATACTCTTAGCGGCGAGGCCTTTGAGGTAGCTGGCCGAGGTGAATTGCAAATGGGTGTGTTGATCGAAAACATGCGTCGCGAAGGTTTTGAGCTATCTATAAGCCGTCCTCGGGTTTTGTTTCGTGAAGAAGCTGGTGTGCGGCTTGAGCCGATTGAAGAAGTTACAATTGATGTAGACGAAGAATACTCCGGCGTCGTGATTGAGAAACTTACCGGTCACCGGAAGGGTGATTTAGCTGAGATGAAATCAGCTGGTGCTGGAAAAACTCGGATTATTGCACATGTACCGTCGCGTGGCTTAATTGGCTATCAGGGCGAGTTCATGACGGACACCCGCGGTACTGGAGTTTTGAACCGCGTATTCCACACATGGGCGCCACATAAAGGGGCCATTCCCGGTCGACGGGCTGGTGTATTGATTTCGATGGAAAATGGTTCATCCGTTCCTTACGCTATTTTCAATCTTGAAGATCGTGGTAAGTTTTTTATCGGCAGTCAAGAAGATGTTTATCAAGGTATGATCATCGGTGAGCACAATCGCGAAAACGATTTGGAAGTGAACCCGTTGAAAGGTAAAAAATTGAGCAACGTACGTGCCAGTGGCACAGATGAAGCCGTGCGCCTTACAACACCAATCATAATGTCATTAGAAGAGGCTATTGCCTATATCGATAATGATGAATTGGTAGAAGTAACACCAAAGGCAATCCGTTTACGTAAAATACACCTGGACTCGCATGAGCGCAAACGTGCAGCTAGGATCGCCTAAAGATAGGAAGGATGTAGGTTTAGGCCTACATCCTCTCCAATTAGTCGACTGTTTCAACAATCATTAAACTGCGTTGAAATCCACCCTCACCCAATTTAATAGCGGCTTGATAGCCTTCAGAATGGTAGCAATCGTGTGCGGCTTGCAGGCTAGGAAACTGAGCCACAACATTGCGAGTGTGATCTTGTCCCTCGAGCTGCTCATAGGCGCCACCACGAGCCAAAAATATGCCGCCATGCTTGGTAATCACCGGTGTGGCAGCTGAGGCATAGGCCCCAAGTAAGTCTACATCCAAAACATTTACATGTGCTATCCATAATGCTTTTGGCATTTTTTAACCTTCCATAAGTGTTTTAATAGCTGCAATCGCAACCTCAGCGGTTTCAACAGATTTGGCACCGCCCTGCGCCATGTCGGCGCGGCCACCACCACCTTTGCCTCCCAGTTTTTTTACTACTATTTTTACTATATCTACAGCGGATAAACTATCAGTCAGATCATCTGTCACGCCAGCGGCTACCGCAGCTTTGCCATCGGCATCTGCAATCAACAAAACAACGCCAGAGCCAATCTTAACCTTGTGAAAATCCACCAATGCAGGCAAATCTCGACCGGTAACACCCTGCAGCACCTGAGCCAAAAGCGCCCGGCCACCAACCATCACTGGCACCGCCGCTGCCGTATCTGCGCCGCCGGACATTGCTAGCTCGCGCCGTAGGTTGGCAACTTCATTTTGTAGGGATCTACGTTCATCTAAAAGCTGTTGTGCGCGAAGGGAAATCTCAGCTGGTTGCACTTTCAATGTTTTGGCAGCCTCAGCCAGAGATCTAGACTGGTTTTGAATATGAGCATCAGCCCCCGCGCCCGTAAGTGCTTCGATCCGTCGGACGCCTGCAGATGAGGCCCCATCACTTAGCAGAACGAAGCCACCAATATCACCAGTTTGCACTACATGGGTGCCACCGCATAGTTCAAGACTGTATATGTCTTTTGAGACGCCTTTGTCAGAATCTTGCAATCGTCCCATAGAAACAACCCGCACCTCTTCACCGTATTTCTCACCAAACAACGCCTGAGCACCAAGGGCCCGCGCATCATCGGGCGTCATAATCCGAGTTTCAACGCTACAATTTTGGCGAATGCAGTTATTCACCTCAGTTTGGACCTGCTGCAATTCCGAAGCAGTCAAAGCTTGGCTATGGCTAAAATCAAACCGCAAACGATCGCCGTCATTTAATGATCCACGTTGTGCCACATGATCACCCAACGTCCGGCGAAGAGCCTCGTGTAACAGATGTGTCGCAGAATGGTTTGCACGAATGCTACTGCGGCGGCCCTCATCCACCTGCAGTTCTGCTGCCTGACCATTGGCAATGGTACCTTCTCTCAGTACGCCAATATGGATATTTAAATCTGCCGTTTTCCGCGTGTTCGTAACGTTGATTACACCCGTTTCTGTTATGATTTTACCACTATCGCCAATTTGTCCACCGCTCTCAGCATAGAATGGCGTTTGGTTAAGAACCACCTGTAGAGAGCTGCCCAAAGCAGCTGCCTGAACTTGAGAACCTTCTGTCACAATTGCCACAATTTGGCCCTCAGCTTGCTCTGTATCATAGCCAAGAAAATCTGTGGCACTATGATTGTCTAAAACATCAAACCAAATTGTATCATCAGCCATCTCACCTGATCCGGCCCAAGCAGCCCGAGCCTTAGCTTTTTGTGTAGCCATAGCGCTATCAAACCCGTCAGTGTCAACCGACATGCCTTTTTCTCGTAGGGCATCTTGGGTCAAATCTAAGGGAAAGCCAAAAGTATCGTATAGCTTAAAGGCTGCAGCGCCGGGCAAAGCTCCACCTGCGCTCAGGTCCAGGATTTCATCTTCAAGAAGTTTCAAGCCACGATCAAGCGTGGTACGGAATCTAGTTTCTTCTTGAAAAAAAGTCTCTTCAATCATAGATTGTGCCTGTACCAATTCCGGGTAGGCAGTGCCCATTTGTTCAACCAATGAAGGCACCAAACGATGCATCAACGGATCTGCCGCCCCTATCAAATGTGCATGGCGCATAGCACGGCGCATTATTCTCCGCAGGACATAGCCCCGTCCATCTTTGGATGGCAAGACACCATCAGCTATTAAGAATGATGTAGAACGGAGATGATCGGCAATTACCCGGTGGTGCGTTTTATTGGGTCCATCTGGATCAGTCGAAGTTGCGTGAGCGGAAGCTTCAATTAAGCTACGTACAAGGTCAGTTGCGTAATTATCATTTGTTCCCTGTAGTAACGCCGCTACTCGTTCAATACCCATGCCTGTATCAATAGACTGGGCAGTCAAAGGCTTGCGCGAACCACCCCCAAACTGTTCGTATTGCATGAACACGAGGTTCCATATCTCAACAAAACGGTCGCCATCTTCTTCAGGGCTCCCAGGGGGGCCACCCCAGATATGGTCGCCATGATCATAAAATATTTCCGAACTCGGACCACACGGCCCTGTGGGACCCATCATCCAAAAGTTGTCATCCGTTGCAATACGGATGATTTTATCATCCGTGAAACCTCCAATTTTTTTCCAAAGGGCTACCGCCTCCTCGTCGTCATGATAAACGGTTACCACCAACTTTTCTTTGGGGATGCACAGTTCCTTGGTAATCATTTCCCAAGCGAAGAAAATAGCCTCTTCTTTGAAATAATCTCCAAAACTGAAGTTGCCCATCATTTCAAAGAATGTGTGGTGGCGCGCAGTATAGCCAACATTATCAAGGTCATTGTGCTTACCACCGGCGCGCACACATTTTTGGGCTGTGGTGGCACGCGAGTAACCACGAGTTTCCACTCCAGTAAACAGGTTTTTAAACTGTACCATCCCTGAATTGGCGAACATCAATGTGGGGTCATTGCGCGGTACAAGCGGGCTTGATGGTAAAACACGGTGCCCCTGTTTATCAAAATAATTCAGAAATGTGGAGCGTATATCATTTAACCTGGGCATTTGTTCTTAAAAACCTTGTAATTTTGAGTTACCCGAAGACTTACAACTCCTTTTTAGAAGTGTCCACGGCAAAGAAAAACACCCCAAAACTTACGTTTTGAGGTGTTTTGCCGTTTAATAAAATTCAACTAAGCTAAAGGTCAATCACGTTATCTTCGTCACTTGTTGTAGGTTTTTCCTTAGGCTTAGGCTCATCTTTTGGACGTTCAAAATCCAGCCCATGTGACGCACGAATTTTTTCTTCAATATCATAGGCCATAGCGCTATTTTCCCGAAGATAAATTTTAGCATTCTCACGGCCCTGTCCAATCCGTTCATCGCCATAGCTGTACCAGCTTCCAGACTTTTCAACGATACCCCCCTTAACACCCAGATCTACGAGCTCACCCATCTTTGAGATACCCTCACCATACATGATGTCAAATTCAACCTGTTTGAATGGTGGTGCTACTTTATTTTTTACAACTTTCACACGGGTTGAGTTACCCACAATTTCATCACGATCTTTTAACGCCCCAATACGCCGGATATCTAGACGAACTGACGAATAAAATTTAAGAGCATTGCCCCCCGACGTGGTTTCAGGGCTACCAAACATAACACCTATTTTCATCCTGATTTGGTTTATGAAAATAACCATACAGTTAGATTTGCTTATACTACCTGTAAGTTTGCGCATAGCTTGGCTCATCAAACGTGCTTGGGCTCCTACCTGATGATCACCCATATCACCTTCAAGTTCTGCACGTGGCGTCAGAGCGGCAACAGAATCAATCACAACCATTGAAACAGCGCCTGACCGTACCAATGTATCAGTAATCTCTAAGGCTTGCTCGCCAGTGTCTGGTTGCGAGATTAATAAATCGTCCAGATTTACACCCAGTTTTTGAGCATAGAGAGGGTCGAGCGCATGCTCCGCGTCAACAAAGGCGCAAACTCCACCTTTTTTCTGTTCTTCCGCAACGCAGTGAAGTGTTAAAGTTGTTTTACCTGAAGATTCAGGCCCATATACTTCGATGATCCTCCCCTTTGGTAAACCGCCTATACCAAGTGCTATATCTAACCCAATAGAACCTGTGGAGGTAGCTTCAATCCCCTGAATAACGCTGCCCTCACCGAGCGTCATAATTGAACCTTTTCCGAACTGACGTTCGATTTGCGCCAAAGCGCTGTCTAGCGCCTTTTGGCGATCGCCTGATTTTGGTGCCATTGTGAGTAAATCTGCCGTTGCCATTGTTTCAAGCTCCTTATTCCATACCCTTACCAAGGGGACAATGATCTAATGTTCGCGTCTTGTTCCTCTTATGGGATCAAAACAAGAACAAATCAAGAATTTTTTTCTTAAAACTTATGATACTGTTCAGTTAAATACTAATTGATCGTTTTTTATTAATGAATATTAAAATAAAAATAACTATTTTTAGCAGACTCAATCTTTTTTTCACCGTTTACAGAACACGATTAACTATATTTTTATATTATTTTTGAAAATAGCCAAATATAAACCATCTTGGCTGGGGGACGGTAAATATTGTTTTTCTGTCAAAATACTTAATTCTGGGTAGGTTTTACTTATAAAATCTCGTTGCATTTGATTCTCAAATTTGAAAATTGAGCAGGTAATCAACGCCAACGTACCACTAGGCCCAATATGCCCTACTGACTTTGTTAGAATCTCACGTTGAAGCTCGACATATCTCTCCAGATCAGATTCAGTTAGCTTCCACTTGCCCTCTGGTGAACGCCTCCACGCGCCACTACCCGTACACGGCAAATCACAAATTACAGTATCAAATTTTTCTACGGGGTCCAGATCCTTTGGAGCTATCACTTGAACATCATGGCCCCCACGCGCAGCGCGCAGCGGAATCTCAGTCATACGACCTAAGTTCACGTCATGTGCAAATATCTGGGCACCGGTTCTGGCAGCCAAGGCAATTGATTTACCACCCCCACCGGCGCAATAATCTAATATTCTTCCGTGAACCGGAATAGCTTCGGTCACCGCCTGCGATGCGGCGTCTTGAAATTCAAACCAGCCCTTAACGAATGCATCCTGCAAAATAACACGCCTGGGATTACTTTGTACAGTGAGTGCTGTATTACAGACGTTGTTTATGGCTGTCTCAATGCCATTCTGTGCCAGCACAAATTGAACCAGTTCAACACTGGCCTTTTGCAAGTTCACCCGCAGTGAAATAGGCGCTCTATGCCGCAAGACCTGAGCTATTTCCCGGGCTTGATGGTCACCATAACCCTCAATCAACTCCTGGATTGTCCAATCCTGCAGGTCCCATGCATCCAGCTCAGAAAGCGCAGGCCTAATAGTTTCATTCGCAGTTAGCTTTTCTGGCGCGTGGCCTAATCCGGTAAAAACCTTTACCGGGTCCTGATCATTGGCGTATAGTGATCCTATAGCCCAGGCACGAGCAGAGTGTGCTACCGGCCAAGCACCAGAGGATCTTCGGCAACGGATAGCTTGGAACACCATATCACGAATGGCAGCCCTGTCCTTGGAGCCTGCAAAACGGTTACTTCTGCCCCAATTAGTCAGTGTTTTTTCAGCTGGAGCCCCTAGAATAATTGCTTCAAGGACTTCAATGGTTGCCGCAATCCGTGCACCAGGTGTCATCTAGCCGATCCGATAATTTGGACTTTCGCGGGTGATTTGAACGTCGTGCACATGACTTTCTTTCAAACCCGCACCAGTGATTTTTACAAAATCGCAATTATGGCGCATTTCTTCAACTGTGGCACAACCCGTGTAGCCCATTGCTGCACGCAAACCGCCCACTAATTGATGAATAACATTACCAGCTGGACCTTTATAAGGCACCTGCCCTTCGATTCCTTCTGGTACCAACTTGTCACTGGCCGCATCTTTCTGAAAATAACGATCTGCGGATCCACGCGCCATAGCGCCAAGTGACCCCATGCCACGATACGATTTAAAGCTACGACCTTGGTAGAGGATCAGCTCACCAGGGCTTTCATCTGTCCCAGCAATCATTGAACCCACCATGGCGCAAGAGGCGCCTGCAGCGATAGCCTTGGCAAAATCACCCGAGAACTTAATACCTCCATCCGCAATTATTGGGATACTATGTTTTTTGGCTGCAGACACACAATCCAAAACTGCTGTAAGCTGGGGCATACCCACGCCTGCAACTATACGTGTGGTGCATATTGATCCAGGTCCAATACCCACTTTAATTGCGTCAGCTCCTGCATCAATAAGTGTTGCGGTGGCAGCAGCCGTGGCTACGTTACCTGCAACAATCTGGGTTTCACCAGCCACTTCTTTAGCCCGTGCAACTGCGATAGCTACACCCTCAGAGTGTCCATGAGCTGTGTCTATAACAACCATATCAACACCCGCATCAATTAAAGCCATTGTCCGCTCAAATCCTGCGTCACCAACTGTGCTGGCCGCAGCCACTCGCAACCGTCCCAAGCTGTCCTTGCAGGCATGCGGGTTAAGAACAGCTTGCTCAAGATCTTTAAGTGTCAAAAGCCCAGTAAGTTTTCCAGAACCGTCAGTAACCAAAAGTTTTTCAATTCGCCGATCGGCCATCATCTGTTTAGCTTCACGTGGATCTGCGGGCTCCTGCAAGATAGCTAGATTATCTTTCGACATCATGGCCAAAACTGGGGTTTTTGGATCTTTGGCGAAGCGCATGTCACGATTGGTGACGATGCCCACAACGTGTCCGTCCAATACCACAGGAAATCCTGTCACCCGATATCGTTCTTGTAAGGCCTGCGCGTCAGCAAGCGTTTGATCTGGCGTTAAGGTGATTGGATTGAAGACAATCCCACTTTCAAAGCGCTTTACACGCCGCACTTGGCGCGCCTGCTCATCTGTATCTAAATTACGATGAATAACACCCATCCCACCAGCTTGGGCCATAGCAATGGCCATCTTCACCTCGGTAACAGTATCCATAGCTGATGAGAGCAATGGAATATTTAGATCAATTGATTTGGTAACTTTTGTGCGTGTGTCGGCTGTAGACGGCAAGACCGACGACTGCGCCGGTACGAGTAAAACATCATCAAAAGTTAAAGCCTCGCGAATCTCCATTGGAGTCCTCCTAGAGCAGGTATCACTTGGCGGTTTCCTATCGCATGGGTTGGCATGATCGGAAAGGGGGTAAGGTCGAATAAGCTCACCAAAGTAGATAAAAACATATTCTCAGCTAATTTTTGGTCGCTAAAGGGCTCAAGATCTGTCTTTATCTCATCTGTGCCGCGGAAAGGCCATTTTCAGCCGCAGAAGCACTTTACCCCAGGCGAGGGAAGAGTAGATTGCCTCAACACATCGCAAAGGTTTTGGGCATGTCACAAGAGCATCTGGTCCTATTCACACCCTCCGGTAAACGTGGCCACTTCGAGGAGGGCACGCCAATCCTCACGGCAGCACGCCAATTGGGTGTTGATCTTGACTCTGTTTGCGGCGGCCGGGGAATTTGTTCAAAGTGCCAAATTACACCAGGTTATGGAGAGTTTTCAAAACATGGGGTAACCGTGGCTCAGGGTGCACTGTCAGATTGGAATTCGGTAGAGCAGCGCTACAAAGACAAACGCGGTTTGATAGACGGCCGTCGTTTGGGATGTCAGGCCACCGTGCAGGGAGATATCGTAATTGACGTGCCTCCGGAGAGCCAAGTGCATAAGCAAGTGGTGCGCAAACGCGCTGAGGTTCTCAACATTACCCTAAACCCCTCGACGAGGCTTTATTATGTTGAGGTTGAAGAACCTGACATGCACAATCCATCTGGCGACCTCGAGCGCTTGGTACACGCTCTGGAAACTCAGTGGCAGCTCAAGAACCTTCAAGCAGACTTCAACATTCTGCCTCAAATGCAGAAAATATTGCGTAAGGATAACTGGACTGTCACATGTGCAGTGCATCAGGCCGACAACGGAATTGATCCACAAATCGTCCACCTTTGGCCAGGTTTGTATGAGGGTACAATCTATGGCATGGCAGTCGACTTAGGCTCTACGACTATAGCTGCTCACCTTTGTGATTTACGTACCGGAGATGTAGTGGCGTCTTCCGGTCAGATGAACCCACAAATTAGGTTTGGGGAAGACCTAATGAGCCGTGTCAGCTATGCCATGATGAATCCTGGCGGCGACAAAGAAATGACTACGGCTGTGCGTGACGGGATGGACGCGTTGTTTACCCAAATCTCGGCCGACGCAGAAATAGATAAAACGTTGATCATGGACGCAGTCTTTGTGTGCAACCCAGTGATGCATCACCTGTTTTTGGGCATTGATCCATTTGAGCTTGGTCAAGCCCCCTTTGCCCTTGCCACGTCTAATGCGTTACGGCTGTTTGCCCATCAGTTGGATATCAATATTCATCCAAGCGCTAGAGTTTATATTCTACCATGTATTGCAGGCCACGTAGGCGCAGATGCGGCCGCTGTCGCCCTGTCGGAAGCGCCGGATAAATCAGACGATCTGGTGCTGGTAGTTGATGTCGGTACCAATGCAGAAATTTTGCTGGGCAATAAAGAAAAGGTATTGGCCTGCTCATCGCCGACTGGTCCCGCTTTTGAGGGCGCACAAATCACTTCAGGCCAGCGCGCAGCGCCTGGTGCCATCGAGAAAGTTGAGATCGACCCCCTCACAAAAGAGCCCAAATTTAGAGTAATAGGTTGTGAGCTATGGTCAGATGAAAACGGATTTTGGGATGCCGTCAAAGATAGTGGCATAACAGGCATCTGTGGCTCAGGAATCATTGAGGCTATTGCGGAGATGCGTATGGCAGGGCTACTTGACCCATCAGGATTAATTGGCTCGGCGGAGCAAACAGGAACCGAGCGCTGCGTCTTGGATGGTCGCACCAACAGCTATGTTATGTATGACGGCAGTGCCACAGGCGGCCCCAAAATAACTGT
>Ga0302130_1001097_pt1 | contig 14395 bp, 13 predicted proteins | sample CB9_surface_MG_FD_203117 | JGI IMG/M metagenome (GOLD analysis project Ga0302130, IMG submission 203117) | Marine microbial communities from Western Arctic Ocean, Canada - CB9_surface | ecosystem: Environmental > Aquatic > Marine > Oceanic | place: Canada: Western Arctic Ocean | collected... | reverse complement strand
GATCAAAGTTTATTTCCATAACTGAAAATTTTGGAAGAGGTGTCATAGAAGTTCCTTTTCAAAAGTTGATGGACAAGGCCTAACCTGTGCATCAACTTTTGACCAGTTTCATGTTTCTGTTTTGGTCAAATTCCTTTAGCAGTGATACAAAGTTTAACCTGAGGGAATAATGACGCGTATCAACACATATATTCTAACCAGGTTGGTAGCGTTGTTTGGCTTTTTTGCTCTGGTATTGGTGTTGATCTATTGGGTCAACCGCGCCGTACGGTTGTTTGATAGTTTGATCGCTGACGGCCAATCCGCAATAGTGTTTGTGGAATTTACCGCTCTTACCCTGCCTTGGATAATTTCCGTGATTGCACCCATCGCTGGTTTTGCGGCCGTTGTATATGTTATCAACCGCTTGACCTCAAATGGGGAGTTGGTGGTCTTGCAGGCAGCAGGTCTTTCTACCCGAGCAATTTCGAAACCCGTTTGGATATTTGCATTTGGCTTGGCAGCTTTGATCATGGTTTTAACCAATATCTTGGTTCCAATAAGCCAAGCTCAATTACATCAACGGCAATTGGAAGTATCTGAGAACCTAACTGCCCGGTTGCTAACTGAAGGTACTTTTTTAAACCCAAGCAATGATATAACGTTTTATTTACGCCAAATTACTGCCGATGGCGAATTAGAGGGTGTGTTTCTCAACGACACCTCCAACCCGCTTAATAGTTTAACGTATTCAGCCTCTAAGGCTTTTTTGGTTCGCTCTGATGATGGCCCGCGTTTGGTGTTGATAGATGGTCTTATCCAGAGCCTTAATTTGACCACAGATCGGCTGGCCGTTACCAAGTTCAATGACTTTGTGATCAATATCGGTCAAATCGTCAGCCCACGTTCTGCGGCCGGCAAACATATCGACCACTTCACAACCCATGAGCTTATCGATCATATCATGAACGGTACCACGCCTGGAGATACAACACGATTTGTAACCATATTTACATTACATCAACGCATCGCCGGGTCCTTATTGAGCATCTTTGCGGTACTAATTGGATATGCTGTTTTGGTCACAGCTAAGTTTAGTAGGTTTGGCCTATGGCGACCTGTTATCACAGCTATTTTTTGCTTAGTTATCTTGAATTTTGTCGAAGGACTGTGCCTAGATTACGTGCGCCGTACCGGGGACACTCTTTGGGTTGTATACATGCCGTTGCTCTGTGGGTTTTTATCTACTTGTTTAATTATTCTAAAATCCGATCGACCTTGGGTAACGACAAAGGAGTTGGAACAATGATCCTCCACCTTTACTTTGCTCGTCGGTTTAGTACGGCCTTCCTGTTCGTAACAGCGGCTTTCTCGGTTTTGATAGTGCTGCTTGATTTTATCGACCAGCTGAGGCGTTTTCGTGGAAATGATGTGCCCTTCGGAAACATTTTACATTTGGTCACACTCAACGTGCCGGCTACCCTTTACCAAATGCTGCCTCTGATTATGGTTTTGTGTAGTATAATGCTGTTTCTGAGTTTAGCGCGGAGTAGCGAATTAATTATCGCCAGGGCTGCTGGGCGCTCTGCGGTGCGCTCGTTAATCGGTCCATTGCTAACCGCGCTTGCAATTGGAATTTTTGCTGTATTGGTTCTCAACCCAATTGTTGCTGCCACACAAAAACAATATGAAATACTGTTTTCCAGCTTTTCTAGCAAACGCGTCAGTCCAGTATCTTTATCGGCCAGCGGCTTGTGGCTTAGGCAGGGCGATGGTGAGGCACAAACAGTGATCCATGCGCAACGCGCCAACCTTGACGGAACCCAACTGTTCGATGTGGCACTTTATGAGTTCAATCTTTCTGGCAAGGCTATGCGGCGGGTGTCAGCAGAAACGGCTACCTTAAGAGATGGCTATTGGGACCTTTTGAATGTAAAAGAATGGCAGCTCCAACTTGGCGGAAACCCCGAGGCCGATGCTAATCAAATGAATAAATATAAAATATCAACAGAGCTAACCAAGGAATATATCCATGACAGCTTTGGCACCCCTGCTTCTATTCCAATTTGGCAATTACCCATGTTTATAAAACAGTTGGAGAAAGCTGGATTTTCAGCGCGGCGCCATATCGTATGGTTTCATATGGAATTAGCATTGCCTTTATTTTTGGTTGCAATCGTGATGGTCGGCGCAGGCTTCACAATGCGCCAAGGGCGTCAAAATCGAACTAGTCTGATGGTGCTCATAGCAATCTTATTTGGGTTTGGGCTATATTTTCTACGTAATTTTGCGCAAATTCTTGGCGAAAACGGCCAACTACCAGAAATTTGGGCCGCCTGGATCCCGCCAATAGCGGCAATTAGCCTGTCACTTGCCTTTCTTTTGCACACGGAGGACGGATAAATGCGTCTGTTCCTCGCTATTATATTTTCATTGTGGAGTAGCCTCGCAGCTTGGGCCCAACCAACAGTTAATCTTATCGCAGACAGAATAGAAATCGCCCCTGATGGAGCTCTGATTGCAAGTGGGTCAGTCACCGTTTGGTACGGCGACACACGGCTCACAGCAAGTAAAATTTACTATACCAGTAAAGATGAAAAATTAGAAATTAAGGGGCCCATACGCCTAACTAACGGATCGAAAACTGTAATTTTAGCTGATCAGGCAACCCTAGCCCAAGACTTGAGTCGGGGTATCATCAAAAGCGCACAAATTATACTAAGCCAGAAAGTACAAATAATATCCACACAGATTTCACGCGTGAACAGCAGATACTCCCAAGCCTATAATGTGGCTACGACCTCATGCTTTATATGCAGAGGCGAAGTCCCACTTTGGCAGATCAGAGCAAAACGTATTGTTCACGATAGTTTGGAAAAACAACTTTACTTTGATCAAGCGCAACTACGACTTTGGGATGTTCCTGTGTTCTTCTTTCCGTACTTACGTTTGCCAGATCCATCCTTGAAGCGAGCAACTGGTTTTTTGGTCCCACAACTTAGCACATCAACTACCCTTGGCGCAGCGATTCGAATACCATATTTTTTAAAACTTGCCGCTAACAAAGATCTTACATTAAGCCCAGTTTTGTCCCCCAGAACCGATACTTTAAACTATAGATATCGCCAAGCCTATCAGGTTGGAAATCTAAAATTAGAAGGCGCGCTATCATCTGACACACTTTTACCTGGCAGGAGCCGTGGGTACTTACTGGGGAACGCAGATTTTGAACTCAGCCGCGGTTATATGCTGGGTATGCAACTCCAGATGATAAGCGATCCCTCGTACATGTTTGAGTATGACGTGTCCGAACTTGACCGACTGGAATCTAACATCACCCTAAACCGCACTCAGCGGCTTGAAAATTCTGAGCTACGGCTTTCAAATTACCGATCGCTGCGCGATAGCGAAAACAATGCTACACAGCCAACTGTAGTAACAGAAGGTATTGTCCAACGCCGTCTTTATCCACGGTCAATCGGTGGAGCCCTCAACCTCGAGACAAGCTTTCTCGCAAGCTACCGATATTCCGATCAAGACGTCGATGGACATGACACCGCCCGCCTATCTTTTATTACTGACTGGCACCGTGACTGGACATACCAAAATGGCATTGTCCTAGATCTCGAAACCGAACTTGAAGCATCACAATATGTTGTACGCCAAAATCAAACCGTAAACCCAAACATCACGCGCATCAGCGCAGCCCCCGCTATTGGGCTCAGATGGCCACTTTCACGCAGCCTCCAGGACGGCGGCGCCCAACTACTTGAACCGCGCATTCAACTGGTGGGACTAAAAAGTTTTTCCGAAAAACTACCTAATCAAGACAGCACAAGAGTAGAATTTGACGAAGGTAACCTTTTTCGCTTCAATCGTAGCCCAGGGTTTGATCAAACTGAAACTGGGACACGTCTAAATGTTGGAGTAAGTGGTGCACGAACCTATAAGAACGGTACAAACACCGGTTGGGAAGTTGGCCGCGTATACAGAGAAAAAAATATTGCAATATTCTCTAAGTCATCTGGTTTGTCAGGCTCAGTTTCTGACTGGTTGGTAGTCGGCTCCTTTGGGACCACATCAGGCATTAAGCTAATTGCACGAGCTTTGTTGAAAGACGCAGGCGATGTGAAAAAAACTGAAGCTCGCTTTGTATGGCAAAACGCAAAGCATAAAATAGCAGCAAGTCATGTTGGGCTTAGTGCTGATATAATAGAAGATCGCACTACATCATCGAGCTCATTGGCCTTAAATTGGCAATATAGTTTTATGACCAACTGGCAATCAAGTTCAGAATTTCAGCTTGATTCTGCTGTTGGAAGGCTTTCAAAACTTAACATGGGCCTTAGATACATAAACGAATGTGTGAAAGTTGACTTTTCGGCCTCGCGTCGTTTCTCGACTTCAGCTATATTAACAAACAAAACAGAATTCGGTTTGACCATAGGACTATTGGGTTTTTCCTCTGGGGCCCTGAAAACAACAAAAAACCGCCAATGCGGCACATCATGAAACGAGGTTCTAGATGGCTAAATTAAACCTGCAAAAATGCATAGCAGCTCTTGTTCTAGCATACAGTGTCGGCAGTCCTGCAATGTCGCAAAGCTTATTTGATCCCGTCATCTCCGTTGACCACGCAGCCATAACAAAATACGAACTTGAGCAGCGCGTTCGTCTTTTTGAGATACTCCAACGTTCAAACAATGTTGAAGACGAGGCTCGCAAAAGTCTCATTGAAGATCGCTTAAAAACAGCAGCTACGCGTCGGGCAGACATCCAACTCACCCCAGAGGCTCTGATGCAGGGGATGTCTAATTTTGCAAGAAATGCAAATCGTAATCTCAACCAACTTTTAGACGATCTTTCTCAAGATGGTGTCGATGAACAAACGTTTCGCGATTATGTTAAGGTTGGCATCACTTGGAGCCAGTTGATTCGCGGGCGATTTGCATCTCGTGCCAACCCTACCGAAGCCGAAATCGACCGCGCTTTAGCCTCTACAGGAAAACAAGGTGGTATTCAGGTTTTGCTAACAGAGATTGTGTTACCGGCATCACCAGATCAAATTGCAGCAGCCCGAAAAACAGCAAATCGCCTAACACGTATCAAGTCCTCAACTATATTTTCGGAGCAAGCCCGACTTTTATCAGCAGCAAAATCAAGAGAAAATGGCGGAAAATTGGAATGGGTAAACCTCAATGATTTACCAGCAGGTTTAAGACCAATCATATCCGGCCTCCGCCCAGGGCAAATAACAAAACCACTAGAAATTCCAAACGCAATTATACTATTTCAACTGCTCGATGTAGCAGAAACTGCGTTCAACCTACCCAAGATTGCAGTAATTGAGTACGCTCAACTTACCGGCCCAGAATCAGCCGTCATATCCGTGAGTACAAGGTCCGATACCTGTGACGACCTTTATGGCTTGGTCAAAACTGATGCTGCCTTAACTTTGACTATTCAATCTCACCCGCAAGATCAAATAACACGAGCAATTGCACTACGTTTGAATGGCTTGGACAAAAACGAACAAAGTATACTGCCAACCACAGAGCCCAAACAGGCTGATATGATCATGTTATGCGCTCGAATTTATTCAGTGCTTGAAGATGTATCTCGTAACCAAGTAGCTGACAACTTACGTTCTGGTCGCCTCACAAGTTTGGCCGATGGTTATCTAGCTGAATTACGTTCAAACTCAGATATAACTTACCATTGATGATACAGCCCCCCCTTGCTGTCACCTGCGGCGACCCTTCAGGCATTGGGCTTGAAGTTTTTTTTGCTGCTCATAAACAGATCGGTCATGACATTCCTATGGTGTTATTTGCTGATAGAAAACACTTGCCAAATAACGTAAATATGACCCCCTGGTCTCCGAATCTAACTAAGGATTTTGAGAGTAGTGTAGTTCTTTATCAGATTGATTTTGCCAATCCGGTTGTACCGGGCAAAGCTGATCCACAAAACGCCGCTGGAGTTATCCGAGCTATTGAATGTGCAGTTGATTGTGCCCTCGAAGGTAAGGTAGCGGGCCTATGTACTGCGCCAATTAACAAAGCAAATCTCAAAGTTGGCGCAAATTTCAAGTTTCCTGGGCATACTGAGTATTTGGCCCATCTCTGCGGTGTTGAAACAGCTATTATGATGCTGACCAGCCCAACCCTAAGCGTTGTACCGCTTACAGTCCATATTCCGATAAGTGATGTGCCACGGGCCATCACTCGAACGCTGTTTCATAAAACAGCTCATATCATCCATAATAGTTTACAAAAGGACTTTGGAATACAAAACCCACGAATCTCAGTGGCTGGTCTAAATCCACATGCCAGCGAAGGCGGTAATATAGGCCGAGACGACATTGACAATGTTGTACCTTGGATTGCTGAATTACAGGCTAAGGGCCTGTCCATCACTGGGCCCAATTCCGCTGATACCATGTTTCATGATGTAGCTAGATTAAGGTACGATGTTGCACTTTGCATGTACCATGACCAAGCACTTATACCAATTAAAACATTGGATTTTTCTGGGGGTGTGAACGTCACACTTGGTTTGCCCATCGTACGCACTTCCCCAGACCACGGTACTGCTTTGGACATTGCCGGCAAAGGTAGTGCAGACCCAACTTCAATGATCCAAGCAATCCGGACTGCTGATAATATGATTAAGGCCCGTAAAGATGCAAATTGATCAATTACCAGCTCTGCGTGACGTGATTAGTGACCATTCCCTGAATGCCAAAAAGTCAATGGGCCAAAACTTTCTACTAGATCTAAATCTTACTTCAAAAATAGCACGCCTGGCCGGGGACTTAGAGAGTCATGATATTTTAGAAGTCGGGCCCGGCCCCGGGGGATTGACCCGTGGACTTTTGGCCGCTGGCGCGCGGCGGGTTGTAGCGCTAGAGAAAGACTCACGTTGTATTCCAGCGCTTAATGACATTGCTAGAGCTTATCCAGGCCAGCTAGATATTTTCAATGCCGATGCTCTTAATTTTGATATAAGCACCCATTTAAAGGCCCCCATCCGAATTGTGGCAAACCTACCCTATAATATTGGCACTGAGCTGTTGATCCGTTGGCTAACACCCAAGGAGTGGCCACCGTTTTGGGACACATTAACCTTAATGTTTCAAAAAGAAGTGGCCGAACGGATCATCGCTACACCGAGATCCAAAGCCTATGGCAGGCTTGCTATATTAGCTCAGTGGAAAACCGACCCAAAAATTGTTATGGAGTTGCCTCCCGAAGCCTTCACACCAGCACCAAAAGTGTATTCTTCTGTAGTGCATTTTGATGCTTTATTAGAACCACGATTTCCAGCACCAGCTGGTCTATTTTCCTCAACAGTTGCAATGGCTTTTAATCAACGCCGTAAAATGCTGCGTTCAAGCCTGAAATCAGCCTCACCAGAAATAGAAACAGTTTTGCGCGACGCAGGGCTTGAGCCCACGGCACGGGCCGAAGAAATATCACTCGAAGGCTTTTGTGCTTTAGCCCGGCGCTTGGCCAAATAATTAATCTTTTCTCACAGGCCCTTGTTCCACTAGGGGTTCTGCTACTTCGGCAACCGGCTTAGCTGGCCTGCGCCTTACACGTGATTTTGGGCGGTCCTCTGGTTGAGGTTTAACATTCTCTGGATTTTGCGCCAGTTCAGTTGGGGATGGAGGCGATAAATTAGACTGCTGCGCATCTGAAAAATCTGTTATAGTAAAAGCGGAATCCACAGGCTGTTTATCGTGATCCACACGCTCAGAACGATTATTTAGGTCAGGGCGCTCATTGCGTTCTTGGTCACGTTGCGCTTGTTTTTCACGATTTTCTCGATCTTGTTGCTCGCGGCGGGCATCAATTTCACGTTGGGCCTCTGCCTGCAGGCGCATATAATGCTCAGCGTGTTGTTGAAAATTCTCGGCAGCGACCCGGTCACCAGACAATTGGCAGTCACGGGTTAATTGCTGGTATTTTTCAATAATTTGTTGCGGCGTACCACGCACTTTTCCCTCGGGACCAGAGCTGTCAAAAACACGGTTCATAACATTTGTTACCGACCGGTTGTTATTGTTATTGTTATTGTTTCGATTATTCTTCGAACGAGGACGCGGTTTTGAAGATCTCATGTGATGAAAAAGCCTATTTGGCGACGGACCGATCAAGCAAAAACTGCAATGGGTCATGTTTGGGTTAAGTGCCGTACATGGTTCCTCATGTTATCGACGCCTCATACAAATCATGCTCGACGCAAATCAGCAAGTGAAAAATACAAAAGTCTTGTATTATTTAAGTATAAAGCTTCGAAGTTCGGCATGCAACAACTCTAGGGTGATGATTTAAATCACTCAATATAACAATATCACAAAACTTCTGCTGTGCCAAAATTTTTAAAACAGCGTCTCCTTGGTCAAATCCGATTTCAAAAATAAGTCGCCCATTTGGGGTTAAAAAGTTATGCGCTTGCTTCGCAATATTTCGATAGTGACTTAAACCATCAACGTGATCCGTCAGGGCCAACTCTGGTTCATGCAACACTTCTGCCGAAAGGGCTGCCATGGCGTTTGGGTGAATGTAGGGTGGATTTGAAACAATCAGATCAAACTTAGTGGTTGGGACTTCTGAAAACCAATTAGACACCAAAAGTTCAACGCGTGTACTGAGTTGCATTTTTTGTGCATTGAGCTTTGCTACAGCGATTGCTTTGGCTGATTGGTCCACACCAATCCCTTGCGCCAATGGTCGTTTAGCCAGTAGAGATAATAAAATACAGCCTGATCCGGTACCTAAATCCAGCACGGCTTCGAAATCTTCGCATAATGCATGAGACACTAGCTGTTCTGTTTCAGGTCTTGGGTCCAATACATCAGGCGTCAAAATAAAGCGGTTTTCGAAAAAATCGCGATAGCCAAGTATATGCGAGATAGGCACACGCGACGCACGCTGTTTAATGGTTGCCATGAATGCCAACTCTTGATCCACATCGAGCATAGCATCACGATGCAAGGCAACTTGGTGTGGTTCAAACCCAAGTACAAATGCCATCAACAGCTTAGCATCCCGCTGCGCTCTGGCAACTCCAGATGATACCAGAATTTGACTTGCTTGCTTTAGTACCGCCTGCACGCTTTGTGTCATCCGTTCATATCAGCAAGTAATGCTGCTTGCGCTTCTGCGGTGAGCGCATCAATTATCTCATTCAAATCTCCCTGGAGAATTTGATCTAGACGGTACAGTGTCAGACCTATTCGGTGGTCAGTCATGCGTCCTTGCGGAAAGTTATAGGTCCGAATCCGTTCTGAGCGATCACCCGACCCCACTTGAGACTTGCGATTGGCCGACCGCTCACCATCCACCCGCGCACGTTCTAGGTCATAAAGCCGAGTTTTAAGTACTTGCATGGCAATCTCACGATTGCGATGCTGCGATTTTTCAGCGCTAACCACGATCAAGCCTGTGGGCAGATGAGTGATGCGCACAGCCGAATCGGTAGTGTTCACGTGCTGACCGCCAGCTCCACTGGCTCGCATGGTATCAATGCGAATGTCGCCTGGATCTACATGGATATCCACATCTTCCGCTTCAGGCAAAACTGCAACAGTTGCAGCGGATGTGTGGATGCGGCCTCCACTTTCAGTGCTGGGCACACGCTGAACTCGGTGAACGCCAGATTCATATTTTAGCTTTGCAAAAACCCCATCACCTTTAATATGAGCAACTAGTTCCTTAACACCACCCAACTCCGTAGTTTGGTTTTCGATCACGTCAAATACCCAACCTTGAGTTTCAACATATCGTTGATACATCCGCATCAAATCACTAGCAAACAGTGCGGCCTCGTCGCCACCAGTACCCGGACGGATCTCCAATATTGCAGGCCGGGCATCGGCGGCGTCTTTCGGTAATAGTGTGAGTTGCAAGTCGTGTTCAGCTTTGGGAAGTGCTGCGCGCAGGATTGGCAATTCCTCAACCGCCAGTTCGCGCATATCCGGTTCGTCCATCATTGCCTCAGCATCTAAGATGTCACGCATTAAGTTCTGATACGCGCGCACCTCATCAACCACTGGTTTGAGGTCAGAGTATTCTTTTGCTAATTTTGCAATATCGCTGGAGCCCTCAGCCATCTGCGCTTCGAGAAACTCAAAACGTTGAATGATTTGGGTTAATGTGTCTTCTGCTATCATGCTTTTAGGTCACCTATGTAGGCTTCTGGGTCAAGGGCTGCTTTTATCTGATAGGCTGTTTTTAAATATCAAGCCATGTTTGGATGCGTTTTTTGTTGCTGCCCATATCCCAAGAGCCAATAACCGAATGTCCACTGATATGAACTGCGCCCATATCTTTCCACACCTCAATCACATCAGGAAAACCCCAAAACCATGAACGATATACCGCAACCATGTTCTGGTCATCTTTGATTATTTTTACCCGCGGCGTAGCAGAAATTCGGTCCTTCAGCTGGGAAAAAGAGACGCCGTCACTCCGAGCATAATATCCACCAAATGCTATCAATTCGGATGCGCCTATCGGCAAAATAGCAACACGCCGAGGCGTATCGGGCAGCGGCCAAAAACGGACGGCCACCTGTAGGCCTGCAAAGGCTACGATCAAGAACAATACTATCTTCACCCCAGCCCCTTTGCGGCGTTAGCGAAATTTTACACCCGGTAAGATGCTAAGGATTTCAAAAATTAGATTAGCCGCGGTCAACGCAGTGTTACCTGATGTGTCGTACATAGGGCTTACTTCGACCATATCAAACCCGATGATGTTCAACCCGCGGAGCGCGCGTATAAATTCCATTGCCTGCGGCGTGGTCAGTCCACCAATTTCCGGGGTGCCCGTGCCCGGCGCGTAAGCCGGGTCAAGGCTATCTATGTCATATGTCAAATAGCACGGATGCTCGCCAATTGCTTGTCGAATGTCATTACCCAATGGAGTTAGGGATTTATGCCAAATCTCCGGGGCGGTCGTCATATTAAAGCCCCAGCCGGCAGCTTCAGTAAAATCCTCAGCTGTGTAGCCAGTGCCACGTAGGCCCACTTGAAACACAAGTTCCGGCACCAACAGGCCTTCCTCATAAGCTCGGCGGAATACTGTTCCATGAGTTTCGCGCTCACCAAACATCTCGTCATTTACATCAGCGTGGGCATCTACGTGCACCAGAGCCACCGGCCCATGTTTTTTTGCTATGGAGCGCAGGATCGGCAAGGTTAGCGAATGATCTCCACCCATAGTTGCTGGCAAAACCGGGTAGGCATGCAACTTATCATACGCCGCCTCAATGATCTTCAAGCTTTCAACCAGAGAAAACGGATTGATTGCTACATCGCCCAAATCTGCCATTTGCAAACTATCAAAGGGTGCAGCTCCCGTTTGAATATTATATGGTCGTATCATCGCGCTTTCTTGGCGAATTTGCTTAGGCCCAAAGCGGGTTCCACTTCGCCAGCTGGTCCCAATATCCATAGGGATACCCATAAAACATACATCCAAGCCTTTAGGGTTTGTGGCCTCAGGCAATCGCATAAAAGTTTGAGGGCCAGCGAAGCGGGCCAGATCATTTCCAGAAATTGGTTGATTGGGCATGAGGTCCATCCTTTGTTTTCTAATCTTAAAGTAGTGATTTGGCGCGCAGGTTCCAACAGTAAAGACACGTCAGTTCCATCGCAGCATGGGCGCCAGCCACTGCTGTCGCCCCAGACGCGTCATATTGTGGGGAAACCTCTACAACATCACCACCAACCATGTTGATGCCACGGATATCGCGTAGAATGGTGGCAGCCTGCGCTGAGCTGAGCCCGCCCCACACCGGCGTGCCGGTGCCCGGTGCGAAGGCAGGATCTAAACAATCGATATCAAATGTTAGATAGACCGGGTGATCACCCACAATATCCCTAATTTGGGAGGCTGTAGTGGCGGGTGTCTGGCCATGAACCTTTGGCGCGTCAATCACATGCACGCCTGCATCATAATCATTTTGAGTACGAATGCCAATTTGAACAGATTTTTTTGGCAAAATTAGTCCTTCTTTTACAGCTTTGTAGAACATCGTGCCATGGTCAATTCGCGTCATGTCATCATCTGGCCAAGTGTCAGAATGGGCATCAAAATGCACCAAGGCGAGCGGGCCAAACTTCTCCGCATAGGCGCGCAGTATCGGGAAAGTAATGTAGTGGTCTCCGCCGAACGATAACGCGCCTGCACCTTCAGCCAAAATTTCACGGATATGGTCCGTCAAACGTGCGGGGAAGGCCGCCACATTAGCATAATCAAAGGCAAGATCACCGTAATCTACTACATCGAAATCTGCCAGCGGGTTGATGTCCCAGCCATAAGGCGAATCACAGGGCTGTAGCGTACTCGCCTCACGAATGGCGCGCGGTCCAAAGCGTGCTCCCGGTCGGTTAGTCACCGCTTGGTCAAATGGAATGCCGGTGATCGCGAGATCAACACCAGTCAAATTCTTTGTGTAGCTGCGCCGCATAAATGACAGAATGCCACCAAAAGCGTTTTCATATGACATGCCACGATGCCCATCACGGGTGATAGCATTGTCCACATCAAAGGCCGAATCTTTCAAAGCCATCTAGGTCTCCATCGGTTGGGCTCGTTCAACTAAACGAGCAAAGAATGAGGCTCCAACCTGAGCAACGTCATCATTAAAATCAAAAGCCGCATTGTGCCACCCCGCCCCGTCACCCTGGCCCAGAAATAAGTAGCACCCAGGGCGCTTTTGAAGCAAATATGAGAAGTCCTCTGCTCCCATTTCCCGCGTACGGCTGGCATCAGTAAGTGCGTCACCGCATATCTCGCGAGCCACATCCGTGGCAAAAGCGGTTTCAGGCGCTGAATTGATCGTAGCGGGATAGCCACGCGTGTAAATGCAGCGTATATCCACCCCGAAGGATGCGGCATGGCCGGCGCAAATTTCCAACATGCGCCGCTCCACCATATCCTGAACATGCTCCACAAATGTACGAACTGTGCCACCGACAAAAGCATCATCATTGATCACATTATCGATCGTACCAGCATGAATTCGCGTCACGCTGACCACCAGATCCTCGACTGAATTGTGATTGCGGCTTACGATGGTCTGAAAAGCTTGGGTGATGGAAACCGCTGCAGGTATTGCGTCCACCGCAAGGTGCGGCATAGCTCCATGCCCACCTTGGCCGGTAATATGGATCTCAAATGTATCAACCGCCGCCATAATCGGCCCAGGCGTAGTGCTCAACTGACCCAAAGACGCATTAGGTTCAGTGTGCAGCGCATAGACCGTTTCAATGCCGAAGCGCTCCAAAATCCCCTCCTGCACCATCAACTCACCACCGCCACCATTCTCTTCTGCAGGCTGAAAAATCAATGCCACAGTACCAGTAAAATTGCGGGTTTCCGCAAGGTAACGCGCCGCTCCTAGGAGCATCGTGGTATGACCATCGTGACCACAGGCATGCATTTTACCAGGCACAAGGCTGGTATGGTCAGCTCCGGTGGCCTCTTCAATCGGCAGGGCATCCATATCAGCACGCAGCCCGATCACAGGCCCCTCATCGCGGCCCCTGATCAGGGCCACTACGCCCGATTGCGCAATGCCATCGTGTATTTCGGTGACCCCAAACTCCTGCAACCGCGCAACCACAAACGCAGCCGTCTCGTGGCACTCAAATCCAAGCTCCGGATTTTGATGCAAATGGCGGCGCCAGGCTTTCATATCCTCAGCAAATTCAGCGATACGGTTGACGACAGGCATGAGCTAACTCCTAATGGAATTAGAAAACCGTAAATGCAGGGGCAACGCAATGGACAATGATTATCTGGTGCACGCAAAAGACGGCGGCATTGAGCGGCTGTTGCATATCATGCGACGCCTGCGCGATCCCTTAACCGGCTGTCCTTGGGACATAGAACAAACGTTCGCGTCCATCGCGCCTTATACCATTGAGGAAGCCTACGAGGTGGCCGATGCCATTGAGCGTGGCGATATGATGGATCTAAAAGGCGAATTGGGTGATTTGCTGCTTCAAACCGTTTACCACACAGCTATAGGTGAAGAAGGCGGACTGTTTACATTTAACACTGTAGCTGATGCCATCAGCGACAAAATGGTTGCGCGGCATCCTCATGTGTTTGGCGATCAATCCCGCGATAAATCTTCTGAACAGCAGACAACTGACTGGGAAGCCATAAAGGCCGCAGAGCGTGCCAACGCAGATCAAGCCCGCGCTCTGGATGGAGTAGCGCTTGGGTTGCCGGCCCTTACGAGGGCAGTCAAATTGCAAAAACGCGCCGCAAGAGTGGGCTTTGACTGGCCAGAAGTTGAACAGGTTTTAGATAAGGTGCGCGAAGAGATTCTCGAGCTGACAGAGGCCGAAAGCCCCAAACATAAACATGAAGAATTTGGTGACCTGATATTT
>Ga0302130_1001084_pt1 | contig 14505 bp, 14 predicted proteins | sample CB9_surface_MG_FD_203117 | JGI IMG/M metagenome (GOLD analysis project Ga0302130, IMG submission 203117) | Marine microbial communities from Western Arctic Ocean, Canada - CB9_surface | ecosystem: Environmental > Aquatic > Marine > Oceanic | place: Canada: Western Arctic Ocean | collected... | reverse complement strand
GCATAACGAATTTTTCAATTTTTGTGCTGCGTCCGAGTTGCAGTTGGCGTGTTCGTGCAAATGTTTGCACCCCTTGACACCGCACCCGCACTTATCCTCGCACCCCGAGACCACTGCCACCGCGAACACTGCAACCCAAATCAGACGAACCATTTGGCGCAACGCATACACCCACGCGTCGTTGGCAATCACACCACCCGTTGGCAACCAATCAACAAGCACACACACCGCCACCTCTAGCAAAGTGCCACCCAATGACGAATATACAATTCACAGTGCATTAACCACCACTGGCCAATCATGTGCTCATGACACACCATAATATATATTGCCGTGCCCAATATGCAAAATAATAAGTTGTGCTCGAATAACGTCAATCTGCGGGGGCTGCTAGCAGCACATATCGGTAAACGCTGCCTTTACGGTGCGGAATTCTGTACTGTGAACGGCGTTGCCGCCCCCGATCCCCAAAAATCCGTAAAATCCGTGGGTTTCCAGCTTTGTCATCAAGTCGTCGTTTAATTCCAGCCCCATCACGGGGGCGCGCGCACAAATGTAGCCTGCCGCCGCTCGTGCCGGTGCAGAAACCGTGAGGGGAAAAGATGTTTCGAGGTACTCAAGCGCTATTTTCCAACTAATTGGCGGGTCATCTTGCTCCCTAAATTGTTTGGCGGCACCAATCATCTCTTGTATGTCAGCTGACGTAATTTTGACCCGAACTGGCGCGCTGGTGTCCCAGACGTCGTATAATTTTATAAACACGCCACCCGGGGGATTAATGTGATCGGTAATACTTTGGGTCGCGGCCGCTATCCAATCGCTGAGCACGCCAGTCACCGTTCGGCCGGGAAAATGGGCTTTGAGAACTTGTTTGCAATCTTTTCTGGCTCCTGTGAGAAAAAACTCATCAATTTCCAGTTTTACACAGTTTTTGACAATTTCCGAGTCCGAGTCCGAGTCCGAGTCCGAGTCCGGCTTGGACTGGCCAAATGGCGTTTTGTATACAAGCAATGACAAGAGAGTGTTGACGTTGGTTTCTGACAAGTGCAACTGGACTGTCCAGACGTGGTGCGGCGGCTCTTCCAAATCGCCCACATATTCCTGAACGGTATTCAGCGTCGGCAGAGCACCCACGTCATCTTTACTTTTAACCCCTTTGACAGCGCATGCCCATTGTGCAAACGCTGCGTCGAGTTGTTCAGTATGCCACGGGCGTTCACGCAAAGCCACGCGGGGGGCTTTTGCGCCCCCGAAAGGTTTGTCCGAGCCGGCGTCCGAGGCGCCGGCGGGGTCCAAGGATCGGCCGCGTTTTTGGGATTGCATGATGCGGCTGCACACGGTGCTTACCACCGACGTATATACACAATTACAACAAAATCGGGTAAAATGGCAGCCAAAATAAGACAATGAGGGCTATGGGGGAAAATGAACGCGTGTGGATGGCCGTGCAACTCCGTTCATTGCCACCGCCAGGCGCAGCCAGCGGCTTGCCTCGGCGTGCGCCCGTTGTAACGTATCACACATCCTGCGGCCCGTTCTGCACCACGCCATCGACATTGCCGCTCGCACCGTCGATCACATCACCACCAGCAGATCGAGGGTCCAGCCGGGTGAGACTTTGAACGGTGTGCCGCCCCCCCCCCCTAGCGGAAACAACATCCTCATCCTCCTCCGCATCATCTTCGAGTATCCGCTGCTCTAGCGCCGGCGCCTCTTCATAGCTATACGTCTCTAATATCCAGCTGCATTGAAACACTTTAATGAGCGCAATGATCGCACTTGTATAAAAAATAACAAGCACGATGCACCCAATAATCACCCCGGCACTGTCCCCGGAGCAACTGCCAGCCATTGTGTTATGCAAAGTTTCTAAAGACTGCCACCTTGGCTTCATTTTCCTGCCGGACGTGCTTCATGTCCTTCGGCGTAATTGTAATGCCGCCGCGCATTACGGAAACCGCCTGTGTGGCCTTGAACACCTCTTGCAAATATGCTTCGCACTCGGTCCAAAGGGCATCTCGCGCCTTGGGCGAAACCTGCGTCACAGAACACCCCAGGTCGAGGGACTGCGCCTGGACAATTTCGCTAATAAGCCGGAAAATCGACGCCTTGGGAATCAGCCGGCGGGTTGAACCCTGGAGCTTTCGAATTTGCCGAAGTGCTACAGTGCCCGATTTCCACCGAATAGGCTTGCGCAACTTTACAATATCAGTTCCCGCGGGCCCAGCCTCGGTGGAGCCCTTCTTCTTAAATCCAATCTCCGCGCGCTTCGCCTTCCCTTGCATCGCAGCCTTGGTGCGCGCCATGATGTCGTAGAATGTGCACGCTCCACAGCAGCGTGCAATATGAGTGCAAACACCCACCAGTGCCCTGTCAAGTGACTATGGGTGGGCAACAACAACATCGCGGTGGTGCCCACAGCTTGGTAGTTACAATCCCACAGCATCCCGCAGCATCCCGCGGCACCCACCAATTAATCACAACCCCAACAAAAATAGCCCACCCGGGATGCGTTGGCCGCCAAAGCAACAGTTAAAGTTCAAACTAAAGCAATTCTGTCAAATTTGCGCCCACATCCCGAAGCCGTGTCGTCGTAATAATTTGGGACGCCGCCGCTGACCCCAAAAGGGGCGAGGTTACATCGATTTAATTGACCCAAGTGCACCTCATTTTTTTGAAACACCTGCCCCCCCCCAAGGGGGTGCGCCGCGTCTTCATTATTTCTCGCACGGCAAACGTGTCGGCGTTTCTCCAAGAAGCACACGCAACAAAATGTCGCGATCGACCGACCCAAATAATTTTCAATTTTGCCATCAAAATTTTGGACGCATCGTACGCACAAATAAAAGAGTCACACCATGGCAATAAGCATTCGGACAGTCTATTTTTCCGTGGCACTAAATGCTATCGGGTGCCCAAGGAAGCACATTGTTTGCAGGATGCATACCCCGATTGTTTTGCGCGCCCACATCTGCAATACCGACGATCCGTGCCAGCGGTGTCCATTCGATGGCGCTTTGCGCGATTGTTACACTCGTAGCAACTTCCCCCAAACTTGGTCTGGGCACGCACGGTGATTTCGTTGCACGTACGGCATGCGACGCCGCACCGACCACACACCCACGCAGGACAGTGCCGCTGGGAAGGGTGCGGTGCATACGCAGACACATCGTGCTTTGAAAATGACTGTTGGCAATCAGAGCAGGTGCGACGAGCATCACAGGCGCACTTTTGCCCATGTCGGAGCACTCCACCGCAGTACTTGCACCGCGTCAAGCAACCAGTGTGGTAGTACAGCCCGTTGTGCACCTTATACTCGCGCATTCGTTTCTCGTAGCCCCAGGTGGCAGCCTCCCCGGTATATTTCCACACAAACCCAACGACCAGCCCATGGCACACGTTGCACTTGCCCCGGATCCGATCGGCCTCTTCCGCCGCATACAATGCCGCCACCCTTTTCGCAACCGTCTTGAACCGCGCCAAAAAAAGCCAGCGCTGCCCAATCCGGCGAACCCGGGCTGTGATGGCTCGTACGGCGAGGCACCGCCACCGCCGGATCAGACGCCGCGCAATAAAGGCGCGATCTTCCTCCAGCGCATCCCGGCGGCGACACACGTTCAAAATTATGCACAGCTTACACGTCACCGACCGGGCGCTTCTCAATTTCAGCGGGTTGGCCACCGCATCAACGTCAACTGCCGCCACTTCAAACGCGTTACAGTACGAAGCCGCTGCCAGCGTCGCCATCTTAGTGCCACTGGCACGGATCGACCGGCAGACTGTAATCGCAGCCACAAGGCGGCCAGGGCGGTCGCAGACTGCCACATCGATGACGTATTGTCCGCACGGCACATTTGTCTTCACCAACACGCCCGGCATTCCGCGATATATTGTAATGGCCTCTTTGCAATCGCAGCAGTCTGTCACAATCTCAAACAGCGGCGACTTCGCGTTGGCCGCAATCCACGCAATGGTGGCAGCTTTATCATTCCCAACAGAGGGTGTAAACACCACCGCCGACGAGTGCTCCATGCGGGGCGGCGCACTGCAACACAAATCAAAGCACACATTGATTAAGTCGCAGCACTGGCCCGCCGGGGGTGTGGGCCGGCCAATGTTGCACTACACTGTTCACGGACATGGCCCATCTCCAAACAATTGGTGCCAACGGCGATAAACACGTTTCCACCCGCAAAGTGCCGCCGCAATGACAGCAATACAAATATCAACAGCAACCACTACTACGACAACCAGCACAAACTCCGCAACGGTGGCGGCAATTGACACGGGCCTTGTGGTGCTCGCGGCGCTGATTCTCGTGTGCGCGCTGATGGCGCTTTGCAATGTGTGCGAGCACCGCAGAGATGCCAATCGCGCCGCGCCACGTATGCAGGCGTAACAGATATATAATACGCCAACCACAACGCCCACAATCGCCCCCGTGCTCAATCATGTAATGTTTTATATTATTCTGCAAATAAATCCATAAAGGCCGGATGAGGTTCATCATCAGAATCGGCAGCGGCAGCAGCTTTGATTTTTTTGGTTTCTTCGGCTTGCGCCCGTAAGTCTGCATATTCCACAGCTACGGCGCGTGATTTAATTGCAAACTCGGTTTGCTTCTTCAGCAGCGCCGCTGCTTCTTTTGTTGCTTTGTCCGCGTTAATTATTGCGTTGATTGCTTGGATCGAGAGGTGGTCTCTTACGTCAATAGCCCCGCCCGGATCGCCGTCAAACAGAATCAAAACGCCCTCGTCCTCGAGAAGCGAGGACTTTTGTGGTGTTTCAAACGAGAACTTGTCGGCCAGAACAGTGTAATTGACTTCCGCAGCAAGCGTAGCAAGGAACTCTACATATTGGAGTGCAAAAGGGCCTATTATGTGTACATTTGAAGGGCCGGTCCACCTTTTGATGTCGGCTGCCAACGGATAGCGGGCATTGAATACGTAGACACATTTCTTATTGTGCGTGTTCTGGTGCTTTTCTAATCGCTCCAGCGACTTTAAAAGATACCTATCGTGTGTTACAACGTACACTGTCCCAAACGACTCTGCTTGCTGCTGAAAATAATCAGTATTGTCTGCGCCCGGCTCAGGGCGGCAGTCGTACGCTGCCTGCTCGTCGGGTTTGCCAAACTTTCGGTTTTCCTGCGCAGAGCAAAACACGGCTTGATCGTAGTTCAAAAACGACGCAAATCGCCGGATAAGCACCGCGTCGGCTGCTTCTTGTGTCCCTTCGGAGACTATTTTTTCCGTCAATGTATCGGAACGGATGCGTAAAAACTCCTTAGTCCTCGAAATGAGATCGTTTGATCTTTTGTTATCCCAAGTGTCACTGTTGGCGGCCACCACAAGCGCCACAGGGGGGAGCGTTAGCCGCGCGACTCTCCGCTCTTTAAGCATTTTGCTTGACAACATTCTGCTTTGTTGCCAACTCTCTATCTGACAAACTGCGTATATACGGCAACTGTCACAATAACCCGCCACACCCAACATGACAAGTACGCTAATCTCCGCAAATGGGGCGAGCGCAGTTCTTATTATGGCCGGAAGTATTGTATTTGTGCTAATCGCCGAAACCGCCGAGTGGAGTGCCGTGGCGTGGTGCTTTATGGTCGCCAGCGTGATAATGTGCATTTACGCAATTCCAGTGTTACGCGATTCGCAAGACATATGGGCGCTCCCGCATGCCATGTTTGGCGCGGTGCTTGTCTCGCTCTGGGCAACCTGCTTTAGAGACAGCGACGCGTACGCCCCCCAATGGTCGTGGCTACTTACGCTCACGGTTGCTGTGCTGTGGGAGCTTTTCGAGTGGCACGTGCTCCAGCCGTGGAGCAACAAACTCCCGGCGGGTCATCGCTGCAAACTTGTATTTTATCCGCCAGAAAATATCTTAAGCCCGCCAGTTGATATTGGGCTGGCGGTCGGGGTGCACGCACTGCTGCAAAATAGCCCGGTGACGCGCACAATGCTGGACAACTCCGCGCCGGTGGCACTGATAGTGTTTGGATCCGCGCAAATTTGCATATTACTGCTGCTAATCATGCTCGGCTGCACAAACCGGCAAATGCGCGCAAGCACCGGCGCGGGCGCTGTCGATATGGCCCATTTATTATAAAATAAACCCAACCGTAAACACTCTATACCAATGGTGCACTCCCCAGTGTTACATTGAGCACACCGCAATGTCGGTAAAGGAGGCAAAAATGCGCGGTGGGTCATGCCAATCAAAAAGCAAAAAAGAAAAGCATCGCGCAATAAGTTCTGTGCATTCGTTCGGGATTTTCTCGTCCTTAACCACTTCGAGAGATGTCTCAACCGCACGATCATCCGCGTCCCTACCATTCAGTCGCACAACAAATGATTCGGCGATAATTAATTCATTAAAGAGCACGTCCATGCCAGTGCGGCGAATGAAAGCTCCGTCAGGGTCGTCACAAGCACGAATCTCAGGCGATTCCGGTTCCGAAGCTGTTATTATCGTCAAACCATCAAAACGAAGTCCCAGTCCCACCCCCAGTCGGGCACCCCAAAACCTTAAGTAAACACTATTCCGACCATTTGAACTAAGTACACCAATGTGAGCAAAAGGCAGTGTGTATGTCGGATTCCGCCTCAGGCTGAAATAATAGCCCACATGCATGCACCTCGCTGTTGCGCGCGTTGGTATTGATGCGCGTAAAATCGTTGGAATGATGTGTACTGCATTGGCATGTACAATTTTTTTAAGTTGGGTTTCAACTATTTCTTGGGTTGTATCGGGTTGTACTGGTGTTGGAAAATCCATGGCCAATTCCGCAAGAATGTCGGATGTGGTTATTTTTTTGCCGCCAATTAACCGGTGCACAAATGTTAATTTGGAGTGCGCCCGAGACGCGTTTACAGCCTTTGCACTGGCGCGTGCTTGTTTCGAGGCCTGTGCAAAGCTCCCAGTGTCAGCTGGATCTGTTTTGCTAACAATTGCACCCAACACTTCGTTGGGCAATTGAAATAGTTGTACATCCCTCGTGTTGTGGCGTTCAGCAGCATCAATTCTTTTTTTTTTAACTTCAGCTTCTCTATCAGTCTTTGGGGGTTTGGCACCTCCCGCCGCGTCGGCCATTTTACTTGTTTGCTAGCTTTATTTATATGCAGTATTCTGCTTATATACAGTACCGGCTATCATAACACACCGCCCGCCAGCGTCATCATTTAGTCATTTTACTCCTCCGGCGGGGCCGTGTGAAGCTCCACGGCCACAAAAGGCCCGCACTGCACCACCCAGGTGGTCTTTGCTTTAGCACAATCGCCACCAAGTAACCACGTCACTCCAATCGCGCGGTTAAACTGAGAAAAATCGGTTATGTGCTCCGCCCGCACCAGGGACGCAGTCGTATCATCGTCCGAGCACAGCGCAAGCGTAGGATATAGCCGCAGCTCTACGCCCGGTCGCTCCGCCGACTTGGTAACCGCAGCAGACGTGTCCCACTTGTGCTGCTCATTCCACGGCGGGTACTTCTCAAAAAGGCGACTATAATCAGTGCTGATTGCCACCCACGCCTCGCAATACATCCACTGCTCAAACGCCCGAACCCCCCGCGCGTCGATGCCCTTGATTGATTCGGGGTACTTGCCCGCGGGGTAGACCCGGCCAAACCCCGGCGGCGGCCAAGCCCCTGCTCGGTCAACCCCAAGCGGCGCAGTGGCTTCAATGTGCAGATTTGGCTTGGTCGGGTCAATGGAAATCAACGCCACAAAGGCATGGCCAAACGACGCAGAGTCCGGGCCCTTACTTGGCGATTTTGCCATGCCAAACACCAGCGCCGCCCGCGACTCGTACGCATGCGCGCGCTGAGCAAGTCGGGTCGCGATTGCTTTGACAACATCGCTCGCATCCGCAGCGGCAATTTGGGCGGGAAGAAGCGCCCGGACATTGTTGTAAAATTGACACACCAAAATTGCAGCGCCGTCGCAGTCGTTGTTGGTGAGCATCGACATGCCAAGCGGATCGCGCACATCGTACTCTTTGCCATCAATATCGCGCTCCGTCACGTACTTGGGATAAATTGACCGCAACGAAACCGCCAGCATCATATCAGCAGTATCATCATCCATTGGTGTCACACCATCGTAGTTTGCAACAATGCCGGCAAGCGCACAGCATGCACACCAGAGCGTAGCAATATCGCAGTCGGCCGGCAGCGCCGGTGACAAGTACCCAAGCTGCGCACAGCCATTTTCGACATTCTGAAATGTCTGCGGGTCGTGCGTTGATTTAAAACTAAACCATGGCACACTGGGTGACGCCGGGCGCACCGGCACATACGGACGCAAATTTGCAGCGCCCGTCACAACAACTTTGGCCGCTCGGCGCCACCGATGTCGCCGATGCGCCACAAGCTCGCTCTCAGTAACTGCCCCGGTTGGCTCAACCACCGCAGTCGTCGCCCAAGCGGTGGCGTACTGCCCGCATTTCAACTTGGTCATGCAGACCATCTTAACGTGACTGCTCAGCGGCGGCAATTCCAGCTGCCATTGATTGTCCACACAAGGGGCCCACCACGACCGACTCGGCCCTTCCCCGCACGTCACAACAGCAAGCCGCGAATTGCGGGTTGTGGGAACCGACAGCATCGTGCAGCCAACTCGAGTGATTGCGGTGGTCTCATAATTTCCACCGCCCCGCTCCATAGTAGCCCGCGCCAATCAATGCAACAACACGGCACATATATACAAAAATGCAATACATAGCACCCCCCAGCATACACGCCACACAACGCGAGCCCCAGTAATTGCAACCAACCTTTTTATATATTCGCCATAGCAGTGCACACGCCACACGGTCCCGCAATGCAGCCGCAGCTCCACATTTCTAACCACGGATACTCGACAACCCTAACGGTTACCACCGCCAACGGGTCGTCGGTGTCTACCGTAAGTACCGGCATTTGGACAACACCGCCCGTGCTGATGACACGCCCACCGTCGTCTTACATCCTCCAAATATTCACCGCCGTTGGCCACACGACGTTTACCATCGTCGCGCAACCGACCGGTGTAATGATCACATCCGCCAGCAATGCAGACGCAGCGGAAGGATACACGGTGCTGCAGTGGACGTCAAGCTGCCCGGGATCGTCATATCTTACCGGCAATGCTGAGTAAGGCATCCACCACGGTTACACCGCAATGCCATAGTTGACACCCTTTTATTTCACTCAACAAATAACGCACCAATATACATCGCACGCCGCCCACAGCTAAAGTATAGAGGCTGCCACAGCGAGCCGTCAATGTCTGCCGTAAGCAACTACTGCAACAGCCAGCCACGCTTAGCGACAACGATATAATTTGCAATCTTGTACTCATTCTTGCGTGCCGGAACGCAAAATCGAAACGTGCATACTGCTATCCCCTGCGTATGCGGCAGCGTCTTTGAAAGTTGTAAACGTTGCCAGCACCTTATTCCGGAAACAGCAGCAATATGGCCGCGCCGTGCCGCCCGCGGCCACAACTGCGTTCATCAAACTCTCTGATCCCATCTGAGCATTGACAATACGTTGGGTTCGCTCATGCATAGCATCAAATGCCACCGACTGCTGCTTGGGGGGGAGGGGCGCAATCATGCCAGCAAAAAAGTGCGAGGCTCGGCTACCAAATTTGTTTCCCATACGTTTCACCGACCACCACATCGTGTAGTTGCCCGAACCGCTTTGATTACAGAGTAATCCCCGTATCAACAAACGCAGCGCGCGGTGGATAATCCATCGTCGTCATGGTATACGTTTTGTCCAGATACGCCTGCATCACAGCCTCCATCAACTTGGCCGCGGGGGTTTCGCGGTCGCCGGTTATTGGCGCTTCGATCAGATCCCGAGGCGGGCGCTCGCGGTTGGCAGCAGCCCACATATACGGAAACGAAAATGCAGACCCTTCGTTTCCGCTCCACTCGAATCGCTTTGCAACGCTGTGGAGCACTCTGTACCGTACGGCAAGTGCCTTGACCAGATAAGACAGCACGTTGCCGTAGGCCGGCTGGCCGTCACTTAAAATGTCCACACTGGCCACTGGGACCTCGACCACGCACGAATCTGTATGCAGCCGCACCATAAAACTGGCCGCGTCGCCATCCCGGCCCAGCGCAACAATCTCCCCCGTCGAATCAGCGGCCATCGCCTCGTGGACACCTGTCAGATTGGCAATCTTAAGAGAATACACGCTGCCGCCCACACTGACATTGACGCGCTCAGGGCTGGCGGGAAGCTCGGCAATTACACTGCCTGTCTTGCCATTTAGCGGTTCCGCCAGCTTGGCATTTTGGAGTCCACTAATCTTTCGCCGGTCGGAATCCCGAAAAAAAGTCCGCACCACAGCAGTGGCCTCGAGCTCGGGACGGCTCGTCGGATGGCCCACAATGTTGCCCGTAATCCGCACGCGGCATCCAATAACTTGCTCATCCAGTGGCACCAGCGCCCTGATCATCTCGGCGGCCATGGTGTCTTCCGGTGGCCGGTGCGCATCGGCCGCCTTGGCGCGACGACCAACACGGTCCCAATCGGTGAACGCACCAACAAGTCCACCATGGATATCGCTCCGCCGCATAATTGCACATTCGCCCTCGAACCAGCTAAACGTCTGGCACCAGCCGCCTGGATTGTTGGCTTTGTCCCCACGCCCGCGGATTGAATTGACTTTTTGGCGGGCCTCGTGTTCAGCCACCTGCAACGACGACTTGTTGGGGTCGCCCACCCGCACTTCCAATGCGTATGCATTTGCGGTATCAGGATCCAACGTCAGCATCATCACCAATGCGTGACCAGATCTGCCACGACCATCACCAGTAATTCCATACGGCGCTATGCCAACACGCTCGAGGACAGCGCAGTGCTGCATTGTTGCTACAATCGGCGGATTGGGAGATTTCGTAGTTTCCCGGCCGCGAGAAATCGATTCGGCATTAAGTGACAGCATAGCTGGTATAGAGTACGGAAAGTATGTCATACTAACCGGCATCACTTTCTTTGAGGTGGGGTCCTTGTCGAATTTTGCAGTAAAAAACGTTTTGGTTTGCTTCAATCGCGCACCACGCGTATCGGCCAGTCCAGACATCAGTTGCGTAAAGCGCGGGAAAAATGTGGTACTGACATCCGAAAAATCAATAGGGCCGCCATGCAGCGCCACCTCACGACGAAACACGGCGGCGGTGTCTTTGACAAACTCAGGATCATCAACATTGGGCAAACCAGCAGCAAGATTCATCGCCGCCATGACGCGGGCAGCCTCGGGAGCGGAGTCGTATTCGTTAGCGGTGACCGCTCTGGCACGGGCGGCATTAAGTTCCGCGACGCACGCGTCCCGGCGTCCTTGCGTTGCAAACAACCCCGTAACTGCATTCACGGGAAAAGTACCTTCAATCGCCAGAATCTCGGCCATTGCACGCGAGGCTGCCGTAAAGTCGGTCGGAGGAAACGTGAAGTCGTCACCCATTTCAACTGGACGCTCTTTCTCTTGGGCCGTAGTAATGATGGCAACCACCGCCTGTAACGGCGCGGGCATTTCAACGGCAACGCCAACACTGCTTGCCAAAATCTCTGCGTAGGCAACAACATAACTACGATAATTATATTCCTTCATATCTTCCGCCGTCAATTCTGAACCTTCACCAACGTCCCGTAATTCAGGCTCGAACATAATGTTTATTTGCTGCATGCAATCAGCAAAAGAGTGCAGCACGTCGGCCATTTCCCACGCGGCCATTGTCACTTTTCTCAACCCCGGCACCATTGTCGCCGCCACAGCACACAAGTGTATAGCAAATCACGTGGCGCTGATATACAAGCAAAAATATAAATAACATGAATGCACGCAGCACCATGTCTATTCCTCCTCGTCGCTATCCGCAATAACCGCAGCGCGCTTGGCCGCCGGTGCTGCCGTTTCTTCCTCCGCTGGGCGCTTCTTAGCCGGCGATTCCGTGCCATAGACGCGCTTGACCAGCCCGGCAGTGTCGCCAGTCACTTGCGAGTACACATCCATCGCCGCGTGATCGACCGTCGGCTCGGCGTCGGAATTACGGCGATGAAACCCAATCACCTCGAGGCCGCCACTGTTCAGATACATGCTCAACATCGCCAACTTGTGCGTCTCGTTGTACTTGATCGAGAGCCCACCAACAGTGCAATTGGCATCACCCTTCCACATAAATCCCGCGTTGCGGGTCTCAAATGAACCTCGCGCAAGCACCTCCCAGCCAGAAGGCCGACCCTCAATGTCCACTGTAGAAAACCGTGGCATCTTGGGCATCAGATCGTTGTCCTTGAACATCTCCAGAACGGGGTGGCCGCTCGTAAAGTTGGCGGCAGCAATCTCCGGGGGGACCCCGTCGACATCAAGGGCGATGTCCCGCTTCTTGGAAGGGTCTGCAAGGTAGACGCTAATGTTAAACTGCGTACGAGCATCACCATCAACGTTCAGCCGCCCAGGCTTGAGCGACTGCGTCACGCCGTTGGGCTTGCCAGACGTCCGACTGAGCTCGGCCTTGATCTGCTCGACGGTCATGCCACCCTTTTTCCGCGCGCCACTTGGCTTCAAAATTTGCTCAATCGCCGACACAATCGAGCCCGAAGCGCCAACAACCGGCTCCAGCGCCTGCTCGAGCAATTCACCGGGCACCATGTCCGTAATCAGCGACAGTTTCTTCGTCTCCGTATTAAAAAAGGCAACCCACGACCGGATGCCGGTCGTAAGGTTGGGCCGAATCCCGGAAGCGTTGTCGACAAACTTGGCGGCACGCCCTTCAACCACCCACTCCGCCGACGGGGAAAACGGCGCGAGCCGCCGATCCGCATTGCCGCCAGACAATAACGTCCGCAACTCTTCCAGCTTCTCCGCCGAATACGACCGCAAAGATGCGTTGGTCGCCATTCTGGGGCGAGGGAGCAGTGTTAATTTGACCGCACAATGCGCTTGCCGGCAGCCTCCACGGCCCGCCCAGCACCCTAGACCCACATTGCACGGCCAACTCTGCACACTAGCATGTTTTTATTATATCCGACGGCAGCAATATATCTGTTGTTACCGCCACCATGGCCGCCGCCCCCCCAGCCGCCGTGATAACACAGGTCGCGGTGCTCGACACCGATAAAACGCGGGAGCTGTGGAACAGTGTGGTAACTACGATGCAGTATCGCCTCGGCTTGTATTACGGCCCGCCGGGTAAAGGCGGACTGTCATCGTCCGGGCTAACTTATGCAGAAATCGCCGACTCGCGGATCAACCCCGAGGTTGCGTACATCACAAGAACGCCGCAAACACTCGCCCAGCTGGCCGAGAAACGCGAGGGCGAACTCAACCAAGAGCTGGTGGGATTTAATCATTTCACAGCAAAGTCCGTAAAAGCGGCGCGCACAACGGCTAATAAGTCAAGGCCGCCATCCTCGTCTTTGTCGCCCCACCCAGGGCGGGGCGGGGCGGGGCGGATAATCAACGCGTGTAAAACCTTCACAAGAAAGTCTCTATAATAAACGGGCAGGGGGGCGCCAGCAACCACGGGATAATCTTCATCGTCGCTTACGTCCTCGTCATCGTACTCGTCCTCGTCCTCGCCGTCTTGGTATACGCGGCTGAAGCAGATATCGGCGGCTGCAACCACATGGCACATTTCAACAAGAAGCCCCGGGAGATAACTCTCTTGTTGTGGAGAATCAGGTTCCAACAATGGCACCAGCATCTTCATCGCATCCGAGTCGATCGGTAATTGTGACATAAAAACAACTTTGTGTGTTATAGAATCAATACCGCTGCGAAGCCTAGTCACGTGAATGAACATGAAAACCCCGTTTGTGTCCTCTGCCAATTCAAAGTTGACATAATTGGTAAAGTCACGATCTCCCAACTCTGGAGCGTAACAATAAACTCTGTGTCTTAGAGGGGCGCCTCTGCCCACTGTGACATCGTTGTATGCCGAAACAAAATTCTCGGCGACGACATGTCGAGTGTAATAGTTCGGGAGTGCTGCGGCGAGCAATTTAAGGAAGATATTTGGGTGGTTCGCTTGCATAAATTCATCAAGGGCATATTTGACTTCAGCTCTGTTAACCCCGACCTTGGCATCGCAGCGGTGGCTCAAAAAAGTTTTCATTTGCTCCAGGCTTAACAGTTCTTTGTCAGTCACAGCCTTGATAAACGCGGTTCTGCCGGTACGGCCTTCGCGGCGGGTTCGATATTCATCAACTTCAATTTTGCTTCCAGTCGACACTTGTGCCATGGCGCCAATCGACCCTGTATCCAGGCCCGACATTATCGTGTGGCGGAGCTCGGGTGGTAATTTATCAAACAATTCGGGGGGTGGTTCGCGTGGCGCGGCCCCGGCGCCAGCGGGCGGCGACGAGGGGGGGGGGGGCTGTTGGCCCACACTCCACCCGTTTTGCGTGGAAAAAAACCGCAGTTTCTTGGCGTGTGGGCCGCTCATGGCCGGCGAGTGCTACGTTAGCACAACTAGACCGGTCGACGATTATACTGCAACCGT
>Ga0302130_1001082_pt1 | contig 14522 bp, 13 predicted proteins | sample CB9_surface_MG_FD_203117 | JGI IMG/M metagenome (GOLD analysis project Ga0302130, IMG submission 203117) | Marine microbial communities from Western Arctic Ocean, Canada - CB9_surface | ecosystem: Environmental > Aquatic > Marine > Oceanic | place: Canada: Western Arctic Ocean | collected... | reverse complement strand
ATCAAGGGCAAGGTTGTCAACCTCGTGCCTTACGGAGCATTCATCGAAATTCAAGAAGGCGTCGAAGGTCTTGTACACGTTACGGAGCTTTCATGGACCAAGCGTATCTCCAAGCCAAGCGAAGTCCTTAGCATTGGCGAAGAGGTCGAAGCAGTCGTCCTCGGCATCCAGAAGGATGAACAGAAAATCTCCTTGGGCACTCGCCAACTCGAAACTAATCCTTGGGAAATGGCCCGTCACAACTACCCAGTTGGCGCTCGTGTCCGCGGTAAGGTTCGCAACCTCACAACCTATGGTGCTTTCGTTGAACTCGAAGAAGGTATCGACGGTATGGTGCACGTTTCTGACATGTCCTGGACTCGCAAGGTCAATCACCCATCCGAGGTGGTTCAAAAGGGCGACGAAGTCGATGCAACCGTTCTCGACGTGGATGCAGACAGCCAGCGTATTTCGCTTGGCATGAAGCAACTCTCTTCCGACCCATGGGACGAAATTGAAACACATTTCAAGATCGGCGACATGGTCAAAGGTAAGGTATCTAAGATCACCAGTTACGGTGCATTTGTCGAACTCGACAATGATATCGATGGTCTCGTGCATATCTCGCAAGTTAGCGAAGAGCGCATCGAGAAGATCAAGGACGTCCTCGACGAGGGTGCCGAAGTGGAAGCACGCGTTATTAAGATCGATAAAGACGAACGTCGTATCGGCCTCTCGATCAAGGCTGCCAACTACAGCGAGGCTGACCTCGCGAAGGAACGCCAAGCCTTCGATAGCGTGACCACTGGTGAAGATCTCACCAGCCTCGGTGATCTTCTTGACGAAGCGACCAAGTAAACCACGTTTACAGCAATCAATTTACAAAAGCCCCGCTCAAACGAGCGGGGCTTTTTTGGGTAATGACCTGAAGGCGCTAATCCAACAAACTCATCGCTTCGCCGCTGCGCGGCTTAGTCGGTCGTTCACCGCAATTCCAATATCAACATCCTCTGCGCGTTCGACTTGGAGCTGAGTGTAGCCTCCTACATCTAGTTTCTGGATGAGCATAAACAAATTGTGTGCGATCTCCGTGAGGTCACCGCTTTCGGAGAGCCAAAAAGTATTCTCAGCTAGTTTGTCCGCCGCTGGCTTCGTGTTATACAAAACCGCTTCCGACTGCTGGACACAGCTTGGCCTTTCGCCATGCCTAAAGAGCGTAATTGGTGTATTTGGGCTGTAGTGCAGGGTTAACATCCCTGGTGCCGGCTGTGCTGATTTATTTGAGGGCTGCTCCACCTCCACGTTCTGCATACCCAATTGCTCTGCTGAGAGTGGACCTGGGCGCAGGATCATCGGTGCGTTCGGATTGCGCAGATCTGCGATAGTGGATTCCACTCCATGCTCGCACGCGCCCCCATCGAGTACGGCGAGTATGCGATCTCCAAGTGTCGCTGCCACGTGTTCGGCCAGCGTCGGGCTGACGTAGCCGAAGGGATTTGCACTTGGTGCGGCCAGAGGGAAGTCGAGCCTTTCTAGTAGACTGCGAAAGATTGGATGTCCGGGGACACGCACAGCTACACTAGGCAAACCTGCGGTGACGAGATCTGAAATTGTATCCTTCTTCGGTAGCACAAGGGTCAGTGCGCCAGGCCAAAATTGAGCTGCTAGTGCACGAGCACGCTCGTTAAACTCGACATGTGCTTCTGCCTGCTCAATTGAACTGAAGTGCACGATTAGCGGGTCAAGCAAAGGGCGACCTTTGACCTCAAATATTTTCCGCACGCTCTCTTCGTTAAGGGCATTGCCAGCCAGGCCATAGACGGTCTCCGTCGGCACCCCAAGCACCGCTCGGTCCCGCAGCAAATCGACACAGAGATCAATATTCTCTGCGGAAGCTTGGAGGATTTTGCAGGCGTGGGACATTGTATTCTTATTACAGAGTGCTGGCGACAGCGAGGTTCATCAGTTTACACTGACACTCTCCACTGTGTTGCAGTTCGTAGTCGAAATCTAGCTATAAAAAATCCTTCCCCGTTTCGGGAGAAGGATTTTGGAAAGTCCTGTATCAGTAGGCGATCGCTTAGTGCATAGTCAGCATGTTACGAGCCTGCTTGATGCGGTTCGTGATGCGACGTTGATGCTTTGCGGAAAGGCCTGTATCTTTACGAGGGAGGATCTTGCCTGTCTCGGTGACGAAACGGGAAAGTAGCTCCGTATCGTGGAGTGAATAGTCCATCGGATTGCGGGAGCGATTAAGTGCTTTTTTGTCGGTGCTCATAGAAGCGCAGTAAGGTAGGGGCATGAGTCGACTGTGCAAGTACTATTTTGAAGCTTTTTGAACGCTAGTCTCCTGCATCGTAGCTTACGCATTTTCACTTATTGGTGCAGATCTATAGAAACGAAGCTACACTTGTGGTATTTCGTGAATTTTCGTGGGCAAAATTCAGCAATGCTCTTTGATTACCTCCAAAAATGGAGGCAGCACTGTTTTCAGCTTGGCGGGGCCGATGCCGCGTATCCTGATTGCTTCACGCTCGTCGTGGGGTTTGAGGTTGGCTAGTTCGACCAGAACAAAGTTGGGGAAGACCGTATAGGCGGGTTTCCCTGAGGCCACTGCCATTTCGCTACGTTTGGCGGCTAGCTTTTTGTAGAGATCTTCGTCTTCGATCCCTTCGGGGGCTTGTCCTTTTTTTACTTTTTTAGAGCTGGCCTGCGCCACTTTGCCTGCCGTGCGCTCGGGTAAGGCCAGTTCAGGGGTAGACGTGCCGAGCATGACTTGGGATCCGAGCTCAGTTAGTTTGAGTAGCGGGAACTCTTGCTCGGTTACCACCTGCACGAGTTCAGCTTGTTCGAAACTCTCAAAGAGCGCATCGACATAGGCGCTGCCTTCGCGCTTCAAGATACCATAGGTGGAAAGTGAATCGAGCCCGGCATCAAGGATTGGTGCAGCTTTGCTGCCGAGTAGACACTGGATAATCTTCCGCTTGCCAAAGCGAGGTCCCCACTCGTCGCCACCGTGCCGATTGCTCATGCGGGCAACGCCACTAAGCGCCATTTTAACGAGTGTCCATTCGTCGGCTTTCACCTCGCGGTTAGCGTTTTGCTTGCGGCCATGGCAACTATCGCAACGCTTGCACGCTTCGCTGTCTTTCTCACCAAAGTAATTCAAAATCCATTGCTGGCGGCAACTCGATGCGTAAGCGAAATCAATCACTGATTTGAGCCTCGCTTCATCGCGCTGCGCTTTGATCGCGAGTGCTTGGGCGTCTAGTGGGAGGTCTCGTCCGCTCTGCCCGAGTTTGAGTATTCGAGTACCTTTGAGTCGTCGTCCGGGCACGTCGAAGCGTTCGATCCATTTCTGCCGCGAAAGCACCGAGATTGCAGTACTGACTGCCATCGGGTTGACTTTGCGCCCGTTTGGTCCACTGAGTCGCTCGCAGAGGTCGTCCACTGGTAACTTCACTTCGTGGTTTTCGTCGCTTTCCGCACAGAGCAGGTCGAAGACCTGAGCAATCAACTCCTTGCCAGGGTTCGCGCCTTCGATGAAAAAGTCTTGCACCCGTTTATCGGCGTAGGAAAAGAGCATTTCGCAGGTAGACGGTGCGCCATCCCGCCCAGCACGGCCACCTTCTTGATAGTAGGCTTCGACACTGCCAGGCATTTCGTAGTGACAGACAAAGCGTATGTCCGCTCGATCGATCCCCATACCAAAGGCGTTGGTGGCTACGACCACATCGGATTTGCGTTGCATGAAAATCTCTTGCGCCTCTGTGCGCTCCTTGTCGGAAAGTCCTCCATGATAGCGGATGACGGAGCCTGCAAACGGCTCAATCGTCGCGGCGACGGCGTCGACTGATTTACGCGTCGCACAATAAACGATGCCCGTCTTGTGCTTCTTGATTAGGCGCAGTAGCGCTTCTTGCTTGTCTGCGTTAGAGTTGATCTTGCGCACTTTGAAGCTGAGATTCTCACGGGCAAAGCCTGCTACGAACTCAGCCTGATCGCGCATTCCAAGCACTTTCATGATGTCAGCCTGGACATCAGGCGTAGCCGTAGCCGTGAGGGCGATGCAAGGCGGCGAGCCGAGCGCCTTGCGAACTTCGCCGAGGCGCATATAGTCGGGTCGAAAGTCGTGCCCCCATTGTGAGAGGCAGTGCGCCTCGTCGATTGCTAAGAGGCTAATGGCGTCGGCAGGCAGTGCGTTGAGAAAGTTCTTCGAGCGGAAGCGTTCAGGCGCGACATAAACAAGTTTCAGTGTGCGGGCACGGATGGCGTCGAGTGTGGCGTGTTGCTCTTCGAGCGTTTGAGAGCTATTTAGCAAGCCCGCAGGCAGTCCTCGTGCTTGCAGCGCATCGACCTGATCCTTCATCAATGCGATGAGTGGAGACACGACTAGCGTGACTCCCGGTAGGAGTAGGGCAGGCAACTGGAAGCAAAGGCTTTTACCCCCGCCTGTCGGCATCACGACGAGAGTGTCCTTTTTCGAGAGTATCGAGTCAATGATGGCCCGCTGCGGTTGCCGAAAGGACGGCATGCCGAAATATTGTAGCAGGGCTTCTTCTGGTGTCATATTTATGAACCGTGCGAACGTTCACTAATTTGCCAAGCTTTACTCCTCTTTCCCAAGTTGAATCGAGATACCCTGTGCTTTCAAAGATAACATGTGCCAATAGCAAGCAATGCGCTAGGTTCACATTAAATGACTCACATATGAGCGTAAAAACTTTGAAATCATGATCTTGGATCTATGCAGTGCGTCAATTGACGCCATCTAGAGCTGCGCATCAACTGCACCTTCAACACGTTTGATATAGCTTTGCAAGTTTGCGCTAGGTTTCATGTCATAGGCACGTCTGAGTAGGGGTAAGGCTTTGGCGTATTGCGTCTCGTTGACCAGAAGCTGTCCATGTTCGGTGAGTGCTTCGAGTCGAAAGTCTTGATGCCTCGCGGCTTGCTCAAGCTTGAGAATCGCACGTTGCACGAGTTCGCTAATCTCTATTTCGGCATCCGTATCACCTGGGGTCATTTCGACACGCAGCTTACGAGCTTGCTTGTAGTAAATACGAGCGAGTTCGATGAGCGCACCAGCTTGGGTCGCATCTTGTTCGACAATTTGTTCCAATGATTGGCGGGCGCCATCTTCATCACCTCGCGCACTGGCGAGCCCAGCTTCTATCGTCATAAGTTTCATTGATTGCTCTTTGTCTAGGTTGTCACCGTAGCGAGCTCGCATATCCTCGATGAGTTGTTCCGCGAGTTGGTAGGAGCCGTATGTGTAGAGTATATCTACGGTTCTTAGCGGTGTTTCCGCTGGCAGTCCGTCTCCAGTCTTAAGTGCTTCTTGATAAGCTTCTAAAGCGAGAGAGAAGGCTTGTTGATTCAGGTATATATCTCCGAGCAAACCAAGATTTTCAGGGCTGGCCTGACCCATACGACGAATGATTTCGAGAGTAGATGCTGCCTTTGTGTCATCGCCTAAATTAAGATATACGTTTACCATGAGGCTCCAGTATTCTTGTTCGTCTGGATCTTCAGCGGCGAGATCTTTGAAGAGGGCAAGTGCCTCCTCATATTTGGCAAGGTTGTAGAGTGTTTGAGCAAGTCCGGCGATCCAGTCGAGATTCTCAGGACTGTTTAGGACTGCTTGGCGGTAGGCAGTTTCAGCGGGGAGATATTTACCTTTATTCAGAAGGCAGTAGCCGATGAGTCCGTAAGTACGACCGTCGTTATCTCCCAATTCAACCGAACGGGAAAGTGCTGTGAGGGCTTTGTCCAATTCACCTTGTTGTAGATAGAGTAATCCTAGGTTCTTATGTGCTCGTAGGAATTCGGGGTAGCCGCGTAAGCATTTTTGGTAGGCTTCGGCTGCCTCTGGTAGGCGTCCCGCTTGAAAGTATAGATTGGCAAGGACCATCTGGATCATGCCGCTACTGCCGCTGTTGACCTGAGCCTCAAGTAATTCTGTGGCTTTAGCCGGCTTTTTCGGAATGAGTTCCACTAACTCCTTGAGTAGCTTAATCTCCTCAGGCTTCGGGCTTGGCTCCCTTTGTGCCAGTGCAGCGTAGGATCCAATGAATCGGTCGATGAATGCTGCGTCACTAAAAGTGCGTTTAAGGATGTCCGGTGAAGTCGCTAATTGGGCATATGTTGTAGATGCGAGGGCCAGCAGTAGGAGGTTATGGATCAGGATGCGTTTCATAATAATTAATTACTGAGGGAGAAGACAATCGGGGCGATCATGGTGAAGGGCACTGGCTCCCCGTTTTGCATGCCAGGCTCAAATTTCCACTTTCGAACTGCATCCACAGCATAAGCTGCAAACGCTGGGTGGTCAGACTTTTCCGTAGTGGCATCGACCACATTGCCTTGTTTGTCGATATCGAAGCGGATTAAGACACGTCCTTCGATGCCTTGACTTTTCAAAGCGGGTGGGTAAATCGGTGTAATTTGTCGTGTTGGGCGGGGTTTGTTATCCAAGTCACGGAAATTGATAAAGTTCATGGATAATGCTTGAGCTCCTACACTGAAGTCTGGGACGGAGAGGTCGGAGCTAGCGAGGTTACCCCCAGTTCCAGGATTTAAAGCTACATCTAGTTGATCTAAACTAAGTTCAGGCGGTTCTTTTTCGATGGTATCCATCGGCTCAGGTTCAGGCTCATCTTCTTGAGTATCTTCTTGAATATCCTCAATCGCAGGTGGGGTATATGCGACCAACTGCTCATCGTAAGATTGCGCAGGCTTTTGGGCATCCCCAAGTATTTGGGCGAGAGCCATCACTATGAAAATAATGATAGAGACCGAGAGGCCCAAAATCATAGCGATGGGCATTTCCCTTTGAGAGGACTGAGTGCTATACGTGTGGGATTTCATCCGTGCCTAGTCCTTGAGAGTGGATATGCTAATCTTCTTAGCTCCAGCACGTTTGCATTCGCTCCAGACTTTTGAGAATACATTGTGATCGGCATTCACATCCGCCTGAATGATTACAGGCATTTCGTTTTTCAAAATGTTCTGCTTCACATGGAGGCTCACACCGGCCAAGCTAATTTCTCGGCTGCCATAGATGATTCTATTATCTCCTGTGATTGCCAGAATAAGGCTATTTTTTTCTAAGTTTGAGTCGGTTAGAGCCAAGGGCTTCTCAATCGTTGCATCCGGCTTTTCAACAAATACAGTCGTGACTATAAAGAAGATTAGAAGGATGAAAATACAATCGATCATCGGAGAAAGGTTGATTTCTGCCGTTTCGTCTTCCTTGGCATAGATGGATCTGCGGTATGCCATATCAATCTACGGTGTTAAAGCTAAGTTTTACTGCACCAGCCTGCTTTGCTCTGTCCCAGACCGCGACCAGTAGGCCGTGACGAGATTTCCCACTGGTCTTGATGCTGACAGGGGTGTCCTTGCCGCTGAGTTCATTGCGGACAATTTCCTTTACCTGTGCTAGGGCAATCTCTTGCCCCTCATAAAGAAGTTTATTGTTTGCAGTAATAGTGAAGGACACGTCTTCGCTCTCTTGGTCTGAGGATAGCACCGTACTGTCGGGCTTATTCAATTGAATACCGGCTTCTTCGACGAAGACGGTGGTTACGATGAAGAAAATGAGTAGTATGAAGATACAATCGATCATGGGTGAGAGATTGATCTCTAACTCATGATCTGATTCATCTAGCAAACTTCGACGTGGCATCGTGTTAAGTGGGGATCGAATTTTTCGCCCCCAGATTAAGGCAAGTTAGTGTGAGACTTTCGAGTCGTGCGAGTTTGGCCTCTTCTTGGTGGGTTTGTCGTTGAATAAACATCACCATGAATAAAGCAGGTAATGCGATGGTCAATCCAGTCTCTGTAGTTACTAGCGCTTCGGAGATTCCTGAAGCGACTACGGTCGCCGTTTCAACGCCACCGCTGTTTGAAATGCCTAAAAAGGTTTGCAGCATTCCGAGCACGGTTCCGAGTAATCCGAGCAAAGGAGCTGCCGCAACTAGACATTTCACAAATTTCAACTGTTGTTGAATAATTGCCAATTGAGTGATGCGTATTTCATCGAATCGCATACGCACGTGTTCGATCGACTGAGTGTTCTCCTGAGTGTAGCAAATGATTTCCTTGATTTTCCCCTTTGCTTTTTCTGGTTTTAATACCCACTCACGCCAGGCGAATTCCTCGTTGCTAGGTAGTTTCGTGTCCATTATGGATAGCACTAGCCGAAAGGCCTGCGTGTAGAGCAAAAATGATAGCAGAAACAAGGGTACCATGACCCAGCCACCACTCAGCCATATTTCAAATATTTTCTGTAGAGAGACTTCCATTGCACGCTACTTGTCTAAGAATCTTTATTTCGGATGCCGTGTATGCCGTTGACGAATGAGAGGGCGACTTGTTCCAACTGTCCAATTTTTTGTCGAGCCATACGTGAGAGAAGTCCGTGCACTACGAGTATGGGGATGGCGACAATCAGGCCAAACTCTGTTGTCACCAAAGCTTCAGAAATTCCTGAAGCTAAGCCTTTGGGGTCACCAGTGCCGTAGATAGTAATTAGTTGAAAGGTTTTAATCATGCCAATCACTGTTCCCAATAGGCCCATTAATGGCGCGGCGGCGGCGGTTAATGCGAGGAACGCGAGGAAGCGCTCTAGATTTGGACGCACCTCTAGGATCTTTTGAAATAAAAGCTCTTCGATGATCTCACGTCGCTCAGTTACCCGTTCAATCCCCACCAATAGCATTTGCGAACAAACGCCAGGTACTGATTTGGCCGTTGTGCGTGCCTTCGCTTCATCGCCTTCAATTAGAGCATTCAAGACTTCATCCACCACCGTGGGTTTGGCTGTTTGGAAGCATGTGATTTCTCGAATTTTGAACAATGCTAGCAATAGCGAAAGTCCGCCGAGTGCAATGATACAGTAACCAACCACACCCCCATCTTGTATGTGTCCGATAAGAGATTTACGGACCTTGGCTTTTTTCAAAGCCTTACCTAGTGTAGGATCTAATGGCAAGTAACCGGTGCCGTTTTGAGCGACTGTTTGTATTGCTTCAACTTGTTTCTGAGTAAAGCCGGATGCCACAACTGCATCGGGATTATTGGCTTCTCTTTCCACGATGCCAGCGGATTCGCTTATCTGTGAAGCAAAATAAACTTGTGGCCCAAGGGATAGGAAGGTTCCAGCTTCCAGTTTGCCTGATGGTGTCATTGCCTTACCCTCATACCGTTGCCCTCCAAGCGTTGCATCGATTCGTTCAATCGCTGCTTCGACCAGCTCGATTTGTTTCAGGCGCTTTTGTTGCTGACTTACATCTACATCGTCTTGCACCAGCTTAGCTTGTTCAAGTTGCTTCATGTAAAATGGTATCTCGCTCAGATCAATACGCGCTTCAAATTCTCCGATAAATTCATTCAAGCGGTTGACGATGAAGTTTTGTTGGCCTCGCAAGCTACTCACGCGACTGCGCAGATTATCTAAGTTTAGCGTGCGGCTATCACGCTGCGTAAGTAAACGATTTCGTTCTCTTCGCACCTCGATCACCTCAGCCTCCAGGATAGCAATTTTTGTGGATAAAGGCAGCTTTTCCGTTTCGATCTGCTGACGTACCTGGCTCAGCGTTTCAACTGCTTGCCGTAAATCGGCATCAGCCCGTGTCTGGGCTTGGTTGAAGGCTTGGGCTTGTGCGCAATAAGCGACTAAGATGCAGACCAAGATGATACTGCCAGTTTTAATTTTGTTATAAGATTGCATGGTTCAGATCACTTTGAGGTTAACGGATCTCTACAGGAATATTTACGAAGTCGAGCTCGTCGGTCTCGCCCGAGTAGGTTGCGATAAAGCGACGAACATCGGATGCAGATTCGTTGCGTGTAGACCATTCCCAGCCCTCTGGGCCAGGTAACCCCATGCCGGCAAACTTGCCAGCGTCGTCCACATAGACCGCAAAGGCTAATCCCCAGTAAAGTGTGGTGACTCTCTCTTGAACTCCAGTGCCAGAAACATCGCGTGCGTTGGTCTGCAGAGTGAGTGTTCCGTTAAACTTCTCTGCCTGTGAAAGCACACCAAGCACAGTCAGTAAGCGTTGCCCCAGTGCCCTTTTTGTTCTAGAGACATCTTCTGGAATATTTTGAAGTAAAGGTGTGATTTTGATTAGTAAGGGAGAGGGGAAGCGGGCTGATAGCTCTTTAACAGCCATTTCTAGGGTGCGCACTTTGACTGCCAACATCTCGTTGGAGCGCTCGATTTCTTCTCGCTCTGCTTGCAAATTTTCGCGCTCGACATCAGCGATTGTGCTATTCTCAGAGAGTATTTCAACGGCACGATTCAATGCCTTCAGTTCATCGCTGAGTATGCCATCAGAAGTTCCCAGCATGGCTTTGTCTCCCAACCAGCTGGCACGCTCGGCTGAGATGATTTGGCGCGTTTCGATCCATTTATCGATTTTCTTTTGCGTGATGGCGATTTCCTCGGCGGATCCATTCGCGATCAGGGCACTCATCAGTATTAAGGAAGATTGAATCAGAATTCTTTTCATAATAAAATAACTAGTAATAAGTGTAAGGTGTAAAATTCAAAGTAGCTGTCTATTCATTAATAATGCTGTTCGCAAATTAATTGAGTGCAGCTGCGAAAGCTTACTTAATCTACAAACTGTTTTAAGGGCCGAAGCTATGCGTAACAATACTAGCGGCTTAGTCCAACGGCATCAGCAAGACTTTCTTGTGAACTTCGGAATTCATCAAAGGTGACTTCAGGCATTCCAACAGAAAAGCATGATACGATCATGCCGCCAAACAGACCACGTTTGGATTTTTTTATTTCCTCACGAAGATATTGGCCAACTTGTTCCGGCTCACTAGCCAGTTCAGCCAAACGCATCGCGACGCCTTGACCAATGGAGTTAGGTTTGCACTCACCTCTGACTTCCAATGAACCACCAACGAAATCAAATCTTTTGATTTCCAAATCGGTTGCCTCTACGAAGGGCTTTCCAGCAGTTACCTGCCAGGTGCTGTTCCATCCACTACTTGTATTGCCGACACGAGTGGCTTCACTACTAGCGAGAGGAGCCGAATCTAGATCGGCCATATCGAAACCCTCATAAACATCGGTACAAACCGCTTTGGGAAAAAGGATTAGTAGGATCGCGAAAAAAATAGGATCTGTATTTTCATGGATGGTATTACGTCAATTTGTCTGATAGATTTTTTTTAACACATTTATAATGAGCTAGAGAATGTAGAAAAGCAGATTACCCTTGCAGTTGTGCATAAAAGTGCATTGATGAGTTGTTTCTTTGGATTAATATTATTTTTTAAGTGGAACCATCCACTTTTAGTTAGTTCAGTCATCCAAATAAATTTTACCCCTACACCCAATCATGCAGACACAAAAAAATAGCGGAACGCTCTCTCGGACTGAAAAAATAGGCTACGGTCTTGGCGATACAGCGTCTAATTTATACTTCCAGTTCTTTAATATCTTCCTGTTTTATTATTACACGGATGTGTTTGGTTTGAGTGCTGGAGCGGTCGGCACCATGTATTTATTGGCGAACTTCTGGGATGCCGTGAACGACCCAATTATGGGCGCGATCGCCGACAGGGTGGATACCAAGAAAGGTAAATACCGTCCCTTCTTGCTTTGGTTTGCGATTCCTTATGGAGCCTTTGGCTATGCGATATTCGCCAATCCAGATTTGGCGGAGTTGGGGAAACTAATTTATGCCTATCTTACCTTCATTGGTTTTAAGATGATTTATACGGCGATTAACGTCCCATACTCAGCAATGATGGGCGTCATCACTCCGAATTCTATGGAACGAATGGCGCTGTCCACTTATCGTTTTGTGGGGGCATTCAGCGGCGGCTTTGTTGTTTCCTTGTTGGTGCGCCCGCTGGTCAAGATGTTTGGCGGAGACGATGAGGCGCTAGGCTTTCAATGGACGATGGCGCTGTTTGGGGTCGTTTCAGTCTTAATGTTCTTTATCACATACGCGACGACCAAAGAACGCGTGAAGCCCCAGCCAAAGAAGCACGTCAAGCTAAGTGATGACATCCGCTTTTTGATGCGTAACAGGCCATGGGTGATCATGGTAATCGCAGCGGTATGCACGCTATCGAATGTCGCAGTACGTGGTGCAGTGGGCGTTCACTTTTTTAAATATTATGTCGATGATGGCTTTCTTCCATTGTTTACCCTGGGTAACCCGGATTCGTGGTTCTTCCTAGAGTTTGACCGCTTTACCGTTTTCTTATCTTCAGGGACGCTCATGTTTATCGCAGGCGTGACCCTCACAGGTCTGGTAGCTCGAGCAATGGGCAAACGCAATGCCTTGATATTATTCACTCTGCTAAATGCAGCGACAGTCATTGGCTTCTTTTTCATCCCAGCGCACGCCTATTGGACGATGTTTGCAGTCAACCTACTGGGCAGTTTATTGGCAGGTCCTACACCCGCATTGGTCTGGGCTCTCTACACAGACGTGGCCGATTATGGAGAATGGAAGTTCGGACGTCGGGCGACTGGATTGGTGATGTCTGCTGCAATGTTTGCACAGAAACTAGGGCTGACCATTGGTGGTGCTGCCTCAGGTTGGATGCTTGCAGGCTTTGGTTACCAACCGAATGAGGAACAATCACCCGGCACTTTGATGGGCATTTGTGTGATGTTTAGTATTATCCCCGGGATACTCGCATTGCTTAACGGTGTTGTCTTATGCTTCCTAAGCTTAGACGAGAAGACGATTAAGCAGATGCATGCAGAGCTAGCAGAGGCGAGGGCACTAGCAGAGGAATCTGAAGAAGAGGAAACTTCATAGATATAGTCTTAGAGCACGTGAATGACTTATAGAACCAGCAGGCGCTGGCAGTTAAAGATTCATCATCTAAGATCTATAGATGCATTATTTTTAGAGGAATTATGTTTGGAAAACTATCAATTTTCGTTTTAGGAGTCATTATACTTATGGGGTCACCGGCTATGTCTATGCAAGTAACTGTGAATAAGTCTGAATTTAAAGATTCAGTTTTTGATGTCGAGATACCCATTGCCGGGCGCTATCGCGTTGAGGTGTCAGCGAAGGGTGAAGCGATTTTATTCATTGAAGATTACATCCATAATCTGGACGGCCGCACCTATGACATTACTGCGGCGATGCCGGTGATGTCGGCCGACCAATTCGTCCTTGTTCATAAAGATGGTTCTCCCCTGAACACAGGCGTGCATAATATGAGGGTCAACTTCATCGAAGGTGCCGCCACGATCGAGTGGGTCAGGTTCACCTTATTGAAGGAGCATGAGCTGACTCCATATACCCTGAAGCAAAACCTTGAGGGCGACGAATGGGCGCTCGTTTGGTCGGATGAGTTTGAAGAAGATGGCGCGCCCGACCCTAAGGTTTGGGCTTACGACATCGGTAACTGGGGCTGGGGTAATCGCGAACCCCACTACTATACCGAAAATCGTCTCGAAAATGCCCGCTGTGAAAACGGTCGGCTCATCATTGAAGCGCGCAAGGATCGCGAAGATGGTGGCTGGACCTCGGCTCGGCTGACCACACGTGGACGGATGAGTTTACTCTATGGAAAAATAGAGTTCAGTGCTAAGATCTCTGGGCGCGATGGGTGCTGGGCTGCGATATGGTTGCTGGGCGATGCTTACCGTGATGAAGTCTCTTGGCCCTATTGCGGAGAGTTGGACATTTTGGAAAATTACGGGCGGGAAATCGATGATGAAACTGGCGATGGCCTAACCCACTTCTCCTGCCACACGCGCGCTTATTACTTTAAACAGGGTAACCACATCGCCAGCAAAAAGCATGTTCAGCAAATGGCCGGTAAATTCCACACTTATGCATTGGAGTGGACACCAGAATCGCTGCAGATCTTTTTTAATGGCGAGCATGTCTTCACGTATGACAAAAATGCGAATGCCTTGGAATATCCGTTTAACGACCCGCAGAATTTAATAATGAACCTGGCTATGGGTGGCGGACGAGCCAGAAAGATTGATCCATCACTGACTGCAGAGCGCTTGGAGGTTGAGTATATCCGTGTATATGGCCGGCAGTAGACATCGGGTTAGTATAACATGCTACCTGCACCGTCTATTCGCTGAACTTGATTAGAGGACCAGCCTAGTCCTAGAAACTAGTGAATTAGCAGTTGGCTTACTCGCTCACTCTAATCTATCTGTAGAGTATGGTAATGAAGACTAGACACAGCCCCTCCAATTTCTGCCTAACTTGCGTTTCTTTGATAGCCACTTTGCTTTGTGTCTTCTCTTTCTCGAGTATAGCTGCGCAAGCGCCAAACATCGTATTGATTTATACGGATGACCTCGGCTACGGCGATTTGGGATGTTATGGTCATCCGACCATTGATACCCCCCAGCTTGATCAAATGGCTTCCGAAGGACAGCGCTGGACTGACTTCTATGCGCCTGCCCCAGTTTGTTCCGCTAGTCGCGCCGGCCTGCTCACTGGTCGCTATCCAGTCAAGACCGGCACCGCCTCGGCCGTATTTTTTGAGTGGTCGGCCGAAGGCTTAGATCCGGC
>Ga0302130_1001078_pt1 | contig 14582 bp, 20 predicted proteins | sample CB9_surface_MG_FD_203117 | JGI IMG/M metagenome (GOLD analysis project Ga0302130, IMG submission 203117) | Marine microbial communities from Western Arctic Ocean, Canada - CB9_surface | ecosystem: Environmental > Aquatic > Marine > Oceanic | place: Canada: Western Arctic Ocean | collected... | reverse complement strand
CGCGCTCCAACTTTCACCCCAAACCGTCCACAGTCGCGCACAGGAGGCCTCTGGGGGTCCGCCACCACACCGCCCGCAGGCGCCCGCAGCGCCTGTTTGACGGGCAGGCTCGGCGGGCGCGTTGCGACGTTACCGAGACGGCCCGCACCAGACGATCGAGGTAACCCGGGCCAACTGCCCCCCCCCGACAGTGCGCGGCCGTTTCGTCGCCCGTGTGCCCGCGGCGACCTCGTGCCGTCTGTGAATCGCGGCGCCAAATCACCCCTCCATGGCCGACGCCGGCGCCAGCGCCGGGATGGAAGTGGACGCGGACGTGGGGGAAGGGGGCGGCCACGCGGGGGAGAGCGAGCCCGACTCGCCTTCGAAGACTGTGACGATGGGGGAGGCCCCCTCAAGCCCCCATCACGTTTCGAAGCGGAAGGGGCCCGCGACACCGACGTCGTCGACGCCCGCGGATGATGGTGGTGACCGCCGCCACCCCGGGCTCTCGAACTTGTCAGCACCACCGCCCTTCGACGACACAACGGCGGCACTGTCGGCCGGCGCGCCGAGCCTCGCGACGCCGACGGAGATGGCTTCGCAGGTACAGCCCCAATGCTCTGTCCTCGACGCTCGCTACCTCCCGGCGCTTCGTCCTCGACGCAACTCCCGATCACCCACGCCCACACCCGCCACCGCCGCCCCTCTGCAGCAAGCTGCGATGGACGCTGCCAGTCGAGACTGGTCCGAGGGGATCGAGCGTATCCACGCGGCCTGCGAGAGAGCGATGCGGGCCGATCAGACGATCAAGACTGTTTTGCGCGGTGACGATAGTCGAAAGAAAAGTGCGGACCTGACGGCGGTCCGCGCGGGGAGGTTCGGCTTCACGAGCTGGAAGAGCACAGGCCAGGTAGGCGCCTGCCGCGGACTTTGCAATGCCGGCTCGCCATCAATCGCGCGATGCCGCCATGGTGGACCTTACCTCTACTCTCGCCTCGTTGTATGTAGGAGGCTACGTGCATCGCGGTGTTGCAAGGCAAAGACACGTTCCTCGAGATGGCGACGAGTGGGGGCAAGACGCTCTGCGTGATCTTGCCCACCGAGGTGCGCCATTCGAACCCACGTTATGCGGCGGGTCTGACTCTGATGGTAGCGCCGATCGTAGCGCTGGTCCACGACCACCTCAAGACCCTCAAGGAGTTCATCGGCGGTGCGGGCCAGCCCGCACATCTGGCGTATGCGTGCCTCGAGGGCTCGACCAGTGCGGAGGAGAGGAGGGGTATTCTGAAGAGAGTCGCAGAGGGGGACGAGGGGCTGTACTATCTGGTGCTGACGCCGTACCAGCTGATGAGCGCCGATGTCCTAACGGCTCTCTCATCATCGTCTCTCAAAACAGTGGTGAGTCCAGCAGCAGCAGCAGCAGCAGTAGCAGCAGCAGCGGCAGCACCACCAACACCACCACCACCGCCACCACCACCACCGCCACCGCCGCCGCCGCCGCCCGACGAATGAAATCACATCCTCACCATCCGATCTCCCTTTCTGCGTTACCGACCCAACCCTAGGCTATCGACGAGTGGCACACCATCGACCTGTGGGAGTCGTTCTACCTGGCCATGCGGGAGCTCGCCATGCGCATCATGCTGGTCGTACGGGCCGTGGAGAAGAACACCAAGATCCGACCTAGCCTGTTGATGCTGTCAGCGACGCCTCAGGCAAAAGCCATGGTTCGCTTGCTCGAAGACCTTGAGCTCGACGCTGGTGCGTACCACATGATGCCGCCGTTATGGTTGTGGGTCAGTGGGTTGACGAGCGGGTCCGCGGGTGGGTCCGCGAGATTGTCGGTGGGTGGGTGGGTGGGTGGGTCCGCGGGTTTGTCGTTGGGTGGTTGGGCTTTGGTTGGAAATGTTTCGCGGACGTTATACTTCCACGCCGCCTCCACTTTTGTCTAACCCACCCACCCCAACACTCGGACCCACAGATGCCTGTGTCCAAATCAAGGCTCCTCTCGTTCGCCCAAACATCGAGCTATGCAAGGTCATCATTAGATCACCCACGCTATCCAACATCGCAGCGAGGATCGTGCGGTGGACTGAGGAGCACTTCCCTAACCCCGACCAGCTCGTGCTCGTGGTGAGTCGGGCGAGAGGAGAGGCGCGCACCCAACCCTACGCCCCCTCTCCCTACCTGCCTTCAAACGCCCACTGTCACTACCCGCCGCACCGCTGTCCCCTCGAGCGTCAGATCACCCATACCGACCCAACCTCCACTGCCGGCCGCAGTACGTCGCCGAGACGAAGGAGTGCGCTCGGCTGGCCCGGACTCTGACCGGCCTCGGCTACCTGAGCGAGTTCTACCACGGGGACATGGCGCCGCTACAGAAGAAGTATCGGCTCGAAGCCATCCTGGACCGCACGATTCAGCGTTGGAAGGTGAGTGAAAGGGCACGGCAATTAATGGGTCCAACATCAGACGTCGTGATTAGTCTAGGCAGGGGCTGGTGGTTACACTGTCCCTTGGTACGGCAGCACTGTGCCTTGGCAAGCAACGTTTGTGGACGATATAGCTTATGGAGTGTGTAAGCTGCAGAAACTTGGATCATCCCAAGTTGCGTGTTGCAACGGATAATGGGTTGCCGTTGGGCCCAGCGGACATCCGATGAAACTGACACACTTTGTGCCAACCCCAACCCAACACAACCCTCCGCCTCAGTTCATTGTCTCGACGGTGGCGTTCGGCCTCGGGGTGGACATCAGGGTGGCCGCCGTGATCAATGCGTCGCATCCCAGCTCAATAGACGACGAGAACCAGCGGGCGGGTCGCGCGGGCCGCCAGCCAGGCACGAGGGCGAAGGCGTTAAAGCTGATCTCGCCGGAGCGGAGTGCGCGGCAGTACGGCTTCGTGCTGAGCAGCCCCGAAGATCTCCAGAGCTACAATGCCTCGCTCCTCGCATCGCTCGACTTTGAGGGCTGCGAGCAGGCGAGCCTGGGCCTGTGGCCAAGCGAGCTGCTCGACGCCCACGGCGCGCAGATGGGCTCGACCTGCGGTACTCGATGCACCCAGTGCCGGCGCGGTGCCGTGGACCGGGACCAGAGCGGCTATGTTGTCGACGTTCACGCGCTGGCTATGACGCTCGTGGGTACGCAGGGCAAGCGTGAGGTTGGGATGGTGGGTGCGATGCTGGTGCGGGGCGAGGGCCCGACCTTCGGCAAGATTCGCCAGGCGTACGAGGAGCAGCACGGCGGCGAAGTCGGCTGCGTGCCGACACGGCACGTGCCCGCTGCCATCCTGCTCGTCATCGCGCACGGGTTCCTGATGCCGGTGGCGGCGGACCCCAGCCAGCCGAAGAGTCTCAACGTCCACTTTCGACCGAGCGATTTCTTCCTGCTCCAGTACAAGTACAAGGAGGCCAAGGTCGAGTGGTGGCTGCCGGACATATGAAGCGAGTAAGTAGAGCTCGGTGTGATTTCTCCCGAGGGGCTGTTTCCAGCGGTGGCTCGGATGTGGTTGGGTCGTCGCGCAGCACGTGGTGGGCGCTGTGCGTGGCTACATAAGCAACTAAAACGTGGTGGGGTCTGTGTGTTGGCTACGAAGCAACTACGTGTGCACAATGTAAAGGCGGGTGCATGCGTGAGTGGCTACGTAAGCAACTAAAAGGCACTGCCTGGCTCTCAGCCGTTAGCAGTCAAAGTGGTCGCGACGCTCGCGGGTGGGAGCACGCGCCATCCCACCAGCCCACCAGCCCACCGCTCCACCAGCCCACCGCCCCACCATCCCACCATCCCACCATCCCACCATCCCACCATCCCATCTATCCCACCATCCCACTATCCCACCAGAGCTCCTGAGCTCTGGATCGAAATAAAACGATGATGATGATCTGGGTTTTTAAAAGATTAAACCATCGGCGCACGCTCACGATAGCAACATAAGGGGATCGTCCATCGCCACCTCCATCGTCTCAGCCCCAGCATCGCCGCCCGCCGCCCCAGCTAGCACGCCGCCCGCAGCCCCAGCCTCGCCACGCGCCAGGCCCTCGCCCCCACCCACGGCTACCGAACCCGCGCGATGCAAGTGTACGAAGAGCCAGTGCGAAAGCAAAGACTCGTTTTTTCAAGAGGGGCGCTCCCCTAAGGGGGCCCCCTCCACGACGCCCATCAAGCCGTCGCTGTCTCCGGCACCCTCGTGAGGAGCCACCGCTCGGTCCCGCTTCCCCGTCTCGCGGCACGCGGCAGCGCGTTTTCCCGTAGCGTCGAACGCGAGCATGGCAGAACCCGCCGGAACGCGGAGCCGGAGGAGCACCCGCCGCCACGCGGGCGCTAGCGTGTCGGGCCCCGCCGCGGAGCCCGACACGCCCGCCGAAGCGCTGAGACGTGAGGTCGAGGAGTCGGACGACCCTCGTTCGCATGCCGACTACGCTCAGTTCCACCCGTCGCAGCAGTCCTCCGTCGACTCCGGCGCTTTGGTCCCGACGCCGCACGATTTCACCCCGCCGTCCGACCCTGGCACGACGGCCACCTTCGCGAGCTCCAGCCGCCAGCTCGAACACATGATGAGTGCGTCGAACCTGATCCCCGGCACGAGCGACGGCGTCGGCGTGCTGCTTCACGAGCCTCACTACACGCTGCCCCGTCCCGAGCTTCCCGGAACTAGGGCCGCAACCACAACCTACCCTGGCCTGGACGCGGCTCTTGCGGCGAGCGCCGCGGCGGGCGGTCCCGATGTGGACGATAAGACCGCAACGCGCCTTCGCCATTTCTTCAGGTGGCTTGGCTACTTGGACTTCGATTGGTGCGGCTTCCACGACACGATGGACATGGCCGACGTCGCCAAGGAGTTCAGGTACCCACCCCACCGACCTAGCGCATTACGTACTACGTACCATCCGTGCTTAGGCCGCGCCTCTACCTTATCGAACAACGGCACCACCACGCACCCACAGGCAGTACCTCGTGTCTTCCAAGCTACCCTACGCCTGGGTGGACGAGATGGCCTTGGTGGAGCTCGTCAACGTCGGGTGCGTGACTGGCGCCGGCGCGCCAATGTGCCACTCATCATGTACAAAATTGGATCCTTGTCTTTACCTCCATCTCACCCTCGCCCGCTCTCACGGCCGCGACACAAACCATGCGCGCTTCTAGGCACGGGCTTCTACCAGCGACAGGCGATGGCGAGGAGGCACGCGGACGGTTCCCTGTGCAGCTGAACGAGGTTCACCCGGCAAATCGGCCAGATGTTGGCGATGGCAGCTCGGACGAAGATGGCAGCTCTGAAGATGGCAGCTCCCACGAGGACAGCGGCCGCTACACGGCCAACTGCAAACAGCCCGAAGTGCGCATCACGGTGCAGATAAAACACGCGGCCCACCTCATCAAATCGCTCACCGGGAAGGGCGAGCGGTTCGACCAAAGCGTCGTCCTGACCCTGGTGGGCGGGGTTGTGGACGCGCTGGTCGCGGGGATGACGTTCGGCGAGAGCCTCATCTCAAAGGTGCGACTGTATACCCGTGGTTAAGGCTAATTTACATTTTTAGCCGGTACTCGTCTCCCACCACCCACCGCATCCTGGCACCCTGCAGGCCGAGAAATCGAGGTTGGAGGATATCGACATCGAGAACTTCGCCTTCAACGACTTCGCCACTGTGTCTTACACGACAGCAACAACCGGTATATTTCGAGGGCTATGGAAGTACGAAGTCGAGCTCCTTGCTCTGCCGCCAGACTCTGAGGTGCAGTTCGGGTGGCGCCAAGGCCCGAGCGAGGGCTCCAACCCGCCGCTCTGGCCGTCGACTGCGGGGACCGGCGATGTCAGCAGGAGCTGGGCCGCCGACGGTGCGCGGGCCATAGCCTTATCGGCCGGTGACGAGTCGAACTTCACCGGGCGAACGTGGCGGGTGGGTGATACTGTGGCTGTGGTCGTCGACACCACACACATGGAGCTGTGGATCGGGGTGCAGGGCCCCTCGGAGGGCACGGCCGAGTGGACCAAAGCGTGCTTCAGATGCGCCTTTGGCGATTCCAAGCTGATCCCGAGCTTCACCGCCGGCCGTGGCGTGGTCGTCGCCGTCAATCTCGGCGGCGACCCTTTCGCCATCAAAAGCAACCCACCGACGCTGCGGGGAGGTGACCGCCAACATCACGACGATGCCGTCGCGGTCGATAACCCTAGCGGCCACATGCCCACGACGCACGGCGGACGCGTCTTTGGGAGCGCCCTCAATCCTCCGACCACCAACGAGGCCTTTGCGGCCGGGTCGCAGTCTGATACGATCCATAGCGAGGCCTCGGCCGCCCCCGACGGGTTCGCTTTTGTGGTGGCGTCGGCAAAGAGCCGCCACCCGGGACACTGGCCCGAGGTGATTGCCGATCTTGCCAAAACGTACGTTGGGGAGGGGAGGACGGAGGATGGAGGGGAGACGTTGGCACCGCTCCCCATACGACCACGCGCAACTCGAGCCCCACCACCCCTCCCTCCTCTCCCCTCCCCTCCCCTCCCCTCCCCTCCCCTCCCGTCGGCAGGTGGGTGCTGTACAAATGGAACGCGCTGGCGCTCGATGCGTTTGGCTTCCAAGCCTTCCTGACGAACGAGCTCATGCTCCTATTCAAAGACACCACGGTTTACTTATCCAAGGCCACGTGCGACCTCAGCGCAAGCCTGGCGACCGTGGAAGCGCACAGCTTGACCTCGCTGCAGCTGCAGCAAGACGCGATGTGCACGCTGGTGCTCGAGCCGATCTCGCACGCCATGCGCTACGACGACCTGCAGCCTACTGGTTGGCAGCTCGCAGAGATGGCCGTCCGGGCCATTGAGCGCGAAGGCGGCCTCATGATCGACGACGGGCGGCCGGGGTGGGGCGAGGTCGTGGTGGACGTGAGGCCCCTCCTCAAGATCATCATGGCGTTGTGCGGCGGCCCAAGTCCAGGTGGAAAGACCGAGGCGCGCAACGGCCTTGGCCTCGACGGGAGCGCGCTGAGCGGCGGCGGTGATGCGGAGCGCGCCGCTCGGCGCCAGTGGGGCAAGCTCGGGTTTGGGCTAGTACTGCTGGCGAAGCTGGGCCAGCTCCGCAATCCGTACAACGCCGAGGGTGCCAACAGCCTGCCGAACACGCTCGCAATGGGCAAGAACCGTCCCTTCGGTCTCACCAAAGAGGGCGAGGCAGCGGCGAGCAAGACCGGCGACCACAGCCACCCGCGAACGCTCGACGGCGCCCTCGACCACGTCGCCGCTGAGCGCAACAAGGCGAACCAGCGCTTGCTCGCAAAGGGCTACCGCCAGTGGGTTGCGTACGACAACGCCATGGTCAGCTCGTCAAAGCATGGCGCCCTGCTCGTCGGGCGGCAGCCGTCCCAGACCGAGCTCACCGTTGGCCTCGTCGTGCAGGCCAAAGCCGGCTTCTACCCCGACCCGGAGGACCCAACGTCGGGCGGACGGTCGACACTTCTCCCGCTCAGGCCCGGGCGGCTGGAAGACGAGGTGCGTGAGTACGTAGTAGTAGCTACCTTTTTTTGTGGCATGTTCGGAAAACATTTATCGCCAGGGACCGATCGCCGTCCGTTGGACAATCGCCAAATACCCCACACGCTGCCACCTCCTTCGACCTCTGCAGGTCATGGACGATGGGCTGGATGAGCCGGAGGAGCCTTACGAAGTTCACGACACCGATGGCCAGGCCGAGGCCGAGCTACCCCCGTCTGAGTACACGCTGCAGGCCGAGTCGACTGCGAAAGCGTCGCCGTTGGGCGTCAACGGAGAGGTCGAGTCCGAGACCAAAGAGCAGCAGCTGGCGCGGTATCATTCCATTCTTAGGCGGGAGGAGCTCTTCTCCTATATGTATAACTCGAAGCACGTGAACATCAGGGGCCGGATACCAAAGCCGCCTTCTCTACGGGCGATCCTAGAAGAGGAGGCGAAGCTTGAGTGCCCTGGTATCCAGCTCAAGGAACGTATACGTGACACGCTTCTCGAGCCAATGGCTGAGAACGAGATGACCACCGTGGGCACGATTAAGATCATGCTCTGCCTGCCGGAGGTGCTGGGCATCGATTTAGTGGAGGCATGCCGACTCTACCTCTTTGAGGCTGACGACGTGCGGCGCGTGCAGCTGTTTGGCGATGGGGCCACGATCAAGGGCGCGCTGGGTACGCAGGAGAAGCTCGAGAAGGTGAGGAGCCGAACCCCTGACCCCGACCCTGACCCTGACCGTGACCCTGACCCCGACCCTGACCCCGACCCTGACCTTTGACCCTGACCCTGACCCTGACCCTGACCCTGACCCTGACCCGCCATGTCCGCCTCAGTTTCTGGCCGACTACGTTGAAGAGCACGGCACCGAGGCCGACCTCGAAGCAGATCCGAAGGTCGCTCACATAGTGCACTTCCTCCTGTGCTTCTACGCTTTCTCCAAGAGCCACGGCGAGTTCCATTTCGAGTTCGCAATCGAGCACCTCATGACGCTCACGTTCGAGCCCATCTGCGTCAAGCACGTTCGCTTTTACTTCCACGAGTTCCGCCACCTCCACGAGACAAAGTACCGGGCGAACGAGCACGACGCGTGGAAGGCCTACCTCATGTAAGTTAGGCGTCGGCGATTCGCCTGGCCTTGCTCGAAGCGGCTCCCGTCCATTCACGCCCATCTCGCGCATGCATCACCACCACCTCCACCACCTCCACCACCTCCACCACCACCACCGCCACCACCACCACCACCACCACCACCACCACCACCACCACCACCCGTGCGCGCCGCTCGGGCCACCCGTCCATCTGTAGGTACATCAAGCGGGCCCTGTCGAGAGAGGGGGACGAGCGCTTCACCGAGCAGCACGCCGAGGACATCAACAACCTCAACACGATGGACGAGATTGAGGCGCTGTTTACCAAGTGGCGCGACGAGACGTGCTACGGCCCGCCTGACTCGGAGGAGCGCAAGCGTGCAGAGGCGGACGATACGTGGGACAACGTGCACATGCCGGCGTACCTCTCCTTCGCCTACTGCCATATGCACTCAGCCCTGGAGATCTTGCGTGCCTCGATCGCCGAGGTGCACCAGCCGGCCAAGGACGCGCTGTACTCCTACTTCATCCCCTACCTCGACGCCGAAAATAAATTCCAGTACACGGGCATCACGGCGTTCGCCATCACCAAGCCCAAGAGAGTGAGCATGGTACGTGCGAGGAGGTGCATGGTACCAACGTTCCGAATGGCTGGGATAGCAGGTCTCATGCGCCGTACTGCGAACCGACGGCACCAATTTTTTAAATCGTGCTTCAGGCCAGCCTTTATGCCACCCACCACCGACCCATTCACCAACGCAGGACCTTGGCTCCTTTTACGACTCCCACAACGGAGCGTCGGTGATCGAGGGCGGCGCTGCCCAGGGTCCCGACAACCACAACGAGCATGCCGTGGAGGCAGTCGTTTCGGCTGGCCTGCAGGGAAAGCACAAGCTGTCCGAAGAGGCGGTACGTTACGTTTATGTAGTACTTGAGCGATACTTGAGCATTTGGCGATCATCACAATCGGACTCAGTCGTATATCCGTTGAAAGGGATCGCCAATAATATACACTTTCGCCCTACTTCCAACTCAGCTCATGGCGAGGGCCCGGCGGGCGGCGCCGCTCGCGCAGCTCAAGCGGGCATTTCGCGTCCTCGTCGACCACCACCCGGACGGCCGCAAGGAGAGCCGACGACAGGGCAGCGGCACGAACGCGACTGTGAACGCCATCCGACATCGACTCGTCCAGCCCGCGGCTCCGTTCGACGTCCCCGTCTTGCGGCGCGCGGATGGCACATTCAGCCGCTCGCCTCGGGCCAACTTTTGCTCGCCATTCCAACCCGCCGCGAATCAGCGATTCTTCGCGTGCCCCGAGGGCTTCCTCGACCACTTCCGGTGTGTCATGGTCGACGGCGTGCTTACCCTCTACAGCATTTCGTTGGGCGGCGGACCAGCAGCCCTCCCGACGGTGGCAGAATCGCGGGAGTTCAAGTGCCACGAACGTGACTGTGGCTGCGTCTTGATACCGCCGCCCCCCGAGGATGAGCCCGACGACGGCGGCTCGGACGAGGACGAGGCGATGGCAGGCGGTGCCCCGGGGCGCGGTGGAGCACCGCTCGGCGGCGGTGGCGGCGACGAGGACGAGGTCGAGGGCGAGGAGGGCGAGGAGGGCGAGGAGGGCGAGGAGGGCGAGGGCGATGGGGGTCGGAGGGGCGACATCGAGTTTGCCGGGCCCGTAGACGGCGACCGCAGCGGTGAGATCATCGGCGAGTGCCGTGACTGCGAGGGGCCGATCGTCGACGGGAACAAGTACCTTTTGTGCCCTTGCCACCCGGAGGTGATGCTCTGCGCCCTATGTGCGCACAGCACGGACGACATTGCGACGAAGAACACGGCGGGGGTGAAGGAGGCTGTGAAGGCCCTGAGCGGTGGAAAGCTCTTCCGCCTCACCACCAAGCACGCGCTAGTCAAGAAGTAAGTGGCTCTAACAGGACCACGTAGCCCTTCTATAATGTGAACCCACTTCGTTCGCCGCGTTCGCTTTCTCCCCTCGTGCGCCTCCGACATGCCGCCACCTCAACGCACCCTCCGCCCGCACCAGGTACCACGATCTGAAGAACGCGGCCGCGCTCGAGAAGGTGCGAGCGGCGCAAGCCGAACGCCACGCCGACGGAATGCTGCGCCCTGAGGACGTGCGGCCCGGTTCGATGCCCCGGCCCGGAGCCCAGTTAATCAGCGTCGGGGCGTGCTCGATCGCCACAGTTCCGCCCAACCACCCCATGGCAACGGCACCGGGACAGCAACTGCACGTGGCCCCCCTCGAGGCCTTTGTGCCGCCCGAGGCGTGGCGACTCAAGCCGCAGAGGCCGGAGCGGACGGACGAGGGCGTCTATCAAGTGCTGGTTCGGGAGCGCGGCGGACCCCCACTTCTCGGCCTTACGATCCACATCAAAAAGGACGAGGCCGTCCATCCGTTGGTGGTCGAGAAGGTGGACATGTCGGGCGAGGCGGCGCGTCTAGGAATCCGTCCAAAGCACGTGATCCTGAGCATCCAGGGCAAGACGAGATTCGGCGATCAGGAGCAGCTTCAGTTCATTATGACGCAGCGCCCCCTCGAGATTATCCTCATGGCCCCCACGTCGGAAACCCTCAAGCTAACGCTCAAGTACGCGCCGAGCGGTGGCGCCGGGTTCAAGCTCGAGGCGGAAGAGCCTGATGGTGACGAGGATATCACCGAACGGTTGGTGGTGAACTGGGTCAGGCGGGGCGGGAGCGCTGCGAAGGCTGGGCTCAAGGTGGGTGACACGCTGGTCAAAGCCGGCATCAGTGCGACCTTGCAGCAGCTCGCTGAGATGCTCGACCACGAGACCGACACCCTCGAAGGCGTGGTGATAGAGGCGCTGACGACTCAGCTGCTCGCCGACCGCCACAAGCCTATCCAGATCGAGGTGCTGCGGCTGCGGCCGGACGAGCCATGGGCAGAGTACGAACCACCGGCACAAGGGCGGGACGTGATCACGCTGGGGTTCTACCAGCCCGGCAGGTGACGCTCGCAAATCGCAGCACCGACAGCCACCTGCCGCGCCGAACCACGCCACGCCACTCTACGCCGCGCCGAACCACGCCACGCCACTCTACGCCGCGCCACGCCGCGCCACGCCGCATCACGCCTCGCCATAACTCCATCCCTTTATGCAGCCGCGGCGACGTCGGCGTTGGGCCTAGCCTGCACGAGCTCTGCACATCCCTCGGCGGGAGCGGCGCACAATACCTCAAGCAGCAGCTGCAGGAGGAGAGCAGCACGGGCCAGAGGTGGTACGTGACTAGTAACGAAGGGACCACCTTATTGACGACCTTCACGGGTGGTGATCTCGAGGCGCGGCATGCGAAGGCGGCGGCGGGCGCCACGGACACGAAGAGGGCCGACAGGATCTTTAATGCCATCGAGGCCCCATGCCCGGCTCTCTCGAAGTCGCCAATACGCTTCGAGCGTACCTTCTTTTATGCCGACGGTTCCGCCAACGTCGCTCATGCCGACGCTGTCGAGTCCTACATCGCGAAGACCCACCAGCCTAAGCTGGTCGAGGTTCGCGAGAGTCGTATCGTCGCCCATCAGTTTATCCGTCGCAACTGGCAGGTGCAAAATAATACAAGATCGACCGACCGACCGACCAACCAACCAACCAACCGACCGACCGACCAACCGACCAATCAACCAACCGACCGACCGACCAACCAACCAACCAACCAACCAACCAACCGACCAACCAACCGACCGACCGACCAACCGACCAACCAACCAACCGACCGACCAACCAACCGACCAACCGACATTTCCCTTCTCCTCAACGACTATGCAGGCCGTCGCCAAGTATGCACGTGGTCGAGGAGACCAGCTGGACAGTGACAAGGATAACGTCGATGTACTCCGACCGTTCAAAGATACTGTGGCCATGTACACATGTGCTGTGAAAGGCCACGAACATCAGGCCGCAGTATTGGAGGGTCGGATCGTCGACCTCCATATGAATGGCGACGTCAACGTGAATTCTGATTCCGTGAGTGGAGAAGCGCCACCACCACCACGCACCACACCTAACCAAACGTTTAAGTTTACCTCCTTAAGCATCCGTACGCTTACGCACGCAGCGCTTACGCCCACCGCCCACCACCCACCGCCTGCCGCTCACCGCCCGCCGCCCACCACCACCAGGGGAGGGCCCTCGTGTTCAAGTGGTCACAAGAGCGGGACAGGGAGTGCGTCGAGGCGCAGAAGGCACTGGACAGGCTCAAGGTGGCCGAAGACGAGCTGAAGAGGCAGGAGCTCGCGGCGCCGCCAAAGGCCGCGCCCCCGCCGACCGCCGGCGACGCCACGGGCGACGCCAAAGGCGACGCCACGGGCGATGCCACGAGCGATGCCACGAGCGATGCCACGCCCATGCCGGACGTGGCCGGCGATGAGGGCAGCGATGAGGACGGTCTGGCCACAGACTCCAACGGCATGGAGTTCTTTGATCCGTTGGCCGTCTTCCTCATCCGCTCGCACAAGCTTCCGGAGAAGCGCCGCCATTACTTGTGCCGCATCGAGTTCGATGAGAATTCGGACACTCAGCGTTGCGTGTCGCTTCGCTCGGGCGTGTGCGACGACTGCGCCTCGGCTGGCGGTCACTACCGCAACAACACCTGCGGCCAGCGCGCCTTCGGCTTCTCGACGCACCCGGCGCTGAACGCCGCGGCCGATGTCACGCCAGTCAACGGTGCGAGCATCCGCAGGCCCGGCGCGCCACTCGCGGCTACCGCGTGGGAGCAAGGATCCCTCTCGTACGACGGGTCTGTGGAGAGCCTGCTCTTCACCGCAGGCTCGGAGTCGACTGCGGTGGGTGCATGCCACGCCATCAAGGTCGGCGAATCGGAGTGCTGAGACTGCTTGGCCTCCGTCCCGCGCGTGCCGGCGGAAGGGCGTGCGCCTCGTTGGCAACTCACCGCGGGATTGAGCCGCACCCATGGGCATGCAGATACGTGGGCGGTGCCGTGACGGGAGCGAGGCGTGGTGGGCGTTGTGTTTATGGGCGGGGGGGCGGGGGCTTGGGCATTTCGACGCGCGCGTGTTATCTTCACCCTATCGATAGAGACGGGCCCTCTACTTAACCAAAACCGTCGGACGCGCCCTCGCGCACGCCCTCGGTCGACAAGGGCGCACACGCGCGCCCAGCCAAGCCGCGCACCGCCCTCCCCATTGGCATCGCCGTAAGTCTGGTCATAAGGCTGAGCAAGTGGCGGTGGCGGTGGCGGTGGCGGCGGTGCTGGCGGCGATGGTTGTGGCGGCGGTGGTGGTGGTGGTGGTGGTAGTGGTGGTGGTGGTGGTGGTGGTGGTGGTGGTGGTGGTGGTGGTGGTGGTGGTAGTGGTGGTGGTGCATGCGCGTTGTCGTACGCAACCCACTGGCGGTAGCCCTTTGCGAGCAAGCGCTGGTTCGCCTTGTTGCGCTCAGCGGCGACGTGGTCGAGGGCGCCGCTGAGCGTTCGCGGGTGGCTGTGGTCGCCGGTCTTGCTCGCCGCTGCCTCGCCCTCTTTGGCGAGACCGAAGGGACGATCCTTGCCTGGCATCGCGAGCGTGTTTGCCCGTTCGACCTGCGGAGGGCGATGGTGGTGGCGAAGGGATGAGCGTCAAAGATGGTGGTCTAGCGGCAGCCTTCACGAGCACCGTCGCCACCCACCACGAGCACCACCACCCCTCCACCGCCCACGCGCTCGACCACCACGTACCTTGGAGCGCTCCGGCCGCTCGGTGGGCCCGGTGGTCGGCCCCTGCCGTCGTACGACCGGCCGAGGCCGCCGCGACGCGAGTTCCTTCGGTGAGCGGGTCCAACGACTATGCGGCCTTGCGACCCACCCCCGACGACCGAATCGGGTGGTCGAAGGGCCGGTTGGTCTTCGTACACGACCCCGATGGACGCCGCGCCCTTGACGCCGGTCCGAACGGCTCGCAACGCGCCCGCCGAGCCTGCCCGTCAAACAGGCGCTGCGGGCGCCTGCGGGCGGTGTGGTGGCGGACCCCCAGAGGCCTCCTGTGCGCGACTGTGGACGGTTTGGGGTGAAAGTTGGAGCGCG
>Ga0302130_1001048_pt1 | contig 14901 bp, 13 predicted proteins | sample CB9_surface_MG_FD_203117 | JGI IMG/M metagenome (GOLD analysis project Ga0302130, IMG submission 203117) | Marine microbial communities from Western Arctic Ocean, Canada - CB9_surface | ecosystem: Environmental > Aquatic > Marine > Oceanic | place: Canada: Western Arctic Ocean | collected... | reverse complement strand
TTGAACCTAGGGTGTAATCTGTATAACGATAAAGAATTAAGTGGAGAAGGGTTTAACTTTGGGCCTCGTGCTGAGCAAAATCATACTGTTGTAGAGTTATTGGAAGACTTGAGTAAATATTGGAATTTTGATGATGTGTCCGATGCATTTACCATAACAGGCGATATTCCGTTTCATGAGGCCGAATTACTGAAACTTAATTGCGACAAAGCGCTTGCGTTATTGCAATGGCAAGCGACATTGGATTATAAAGACACCATCAAATTCACTTCTGAATGGTATTACGATTACTATAAAAATAGCGGAAATATTATGACTGTAACAATAAAACAGATTAGCGAATATGAAAATATTGCTAAATCTAAATTACTCAAATGGACGGAGTAATTCTTACTCCATTAAAGCGAATCATGCATCCTAAGGGGGATGTATATCATGCAATGAAGGCAAGCGATTTTGGTTATAACGGGTTTGGCGAGGCGTATTTTTCTACTATTAACCAAAACGTTATAAAAGGATGGAAAAAGCATACTTTAATGACTCTAAACTTAGTGGTGTCTATAGGCGCAATTGAATTTGTTTTATATAATGAAAGAAGTGGTGAATTTTTTAAAATCCAATTATCTCAATCGAATTATCAGAGGCTTACCATAAAGCCTAATTTGTGGGTTGCATTCAGGGGTTTGAAAAGTGAGAATAAGCTTTTGAATATAGCCGATATTGAGCATGATCCCCAAGAGTTTATAAATATGGAAATCGATGCAATAGAATACAATTGGGGTCCTGGTGATTAAACAATATGGATTTGAATGGCACGGCATTAAGTTTTCATCTTTTGGAGTTTTGAGCGGTGAAAATATTGCTGATGAAAAATTCTATGAAAAATTCTATGAAAAATTCTATGAAAAATATCAAACCTATGATGACCTACCTAATAAATGGAAAAAAAATAAAGAAGAGCTCGCTAATCAAATTCTACAAATTGCAAATGGAAAAAGCAATATATTGTCTATAGGATGTGGAATTGGATATCTTGAAAATGAAATAAATTTAGATTTTAAGGGTAAATTAATCGGCATTGAGCCATCCAATAGCTCATGTAATTTTATGAGGAAGAATGCAAATGTCGAGTGCTTAAACGGGTTTTTCCCTGGAGTATTTAAAAATAATAATGAGCATTTTGATTTTGCATATATGGGTGCAATAGAGTATGTCTTTAATGACCTGGAGTATAAGTCTTTTTTAAAATCCATTGTCGATTATGGAATTAAAGATTTATTAGTTATTAGTGTGAGTCACTATAATCCCGTAAGACATAGGATGAAAGAGTTTATTAAGAAAATTTTAATCAAAATTGGAGTATACGAACCGGTTGCAGAAAAAGGTCAATTTTGGGGTTATATGAGGACAAGGAGTGAACATATACGCTTAATGAAGCAAGCAGGTTTTAAAAAAATCAGTACAAGATATTGTAATAATGCTCTTTTCTTAAGGGGGATTATATGAATTCTGTATTAGATATGTTTTTGTTTCGCGATACTATCGTATATAAATTTAATTATTTTTTTATTTTATTAAAAGACAGTTAAATTCAGTTTAAATATGAAACTCAATAATATAAAGAATATCAGGCTGTCCAAATGTTCCATTTCGGATAACGAAATTAAGGCAGTTCAAAAAGTACTAGAATCAGAATATTTGGGGATGGGCACTCAAGTGTTGAAGTTTGAGCAGGAGATTAAGAAATATATTGATACCGATATGAATGTTGTCTGTGTTAATACAGGGACATCAGCTTTGCAATTGGCACTGTCAGCGCTAGGTATTGGTCGTGGCGATGAAGTTTTAGTTCCATCTTTAACTTATGTTGGAGGCTTTCAGGCGATTTCTGCAGTAGGCGCAATACCTATTGCTTGCGAGATCAATAAGGACACCTTGTTTATAGACGCCCTTGATGCTGAGGCCAGAGTGACCGAAAGAACCAAAGCTATTATGCCTGTGCATTACGCAAGCTCGTCAAAGGGAATAAGTGATATATATGCATTGGCTCATAAATATAAATTACGAGTAGTCGAAGATGCGGCACAGGCTTTTGGCTGTAAAAGAGACTCTAAAAAAATTGGGATAGAGGGTGACATTGTATGTTTTAGTTTTGATGGCATTAAAAATATTACTTCTGGAGAAGGTGGTGCCGTCCTTACAAGAGATGAAACGCTTCTGGAAAAACTGAAAGATGGTCGCCTTTTAGGCGTACAGAAAGACACTGAGAATCGATTCAGTGGAAAGCGTAGTTGGGATTTTGATGTTGAAAATCAAGGGTTTAGATTTCACATGAGTAATATAAATGCAGCTATTGGAATTGAGCAGCTTAAAAGAATTGAAAATTTTAAAGAGAGGCGTCAAACAATAGTCCGACAGTACCTAAGTCAATTTGAGAATATAAAATCCATCAAAACTTTAGAATTTAATTACGATGAAGTCCTCCCTCATATTTTCGTTATCAAGGTAAAAGATAGAGATAGATTAAGACAATATCTGTCAGACAATGGAATTGAGTGTGGAATTCATTATAAACCTAATCATTTGCTTGCAAAGTATAGGTCTGATTTGGAATTACCAATAACTGAGAGTGTATATAAAGAAATTCTTACACTACCTTGTCATGTTGATTTAACCAACAAAGAGCAAGATTTTGTCATCGAGAAGGTTAAGGGTTTTTATGCAAAATAATGAAACCCCATTAGTTAGTGTAATTATGAATTGCTACAATGGGGAAAAGTATCTCCGGGAGGCAATTGATTCAGTTTATTCTCAAACTTATAAAAATTGGGAAATTGTATTTTGGGATAATGAATCTATTGATAGTAGTGTAAAAATAGCACAATCCTATGACGATAAGATCAAGTACTTTTATGCTAGAAAAAACACACCTTTAGGTGAGGCTAGAGTAAGTGCAATTAAACATGCAAAGGGAATGTATCTTGCATTCTTAGATTGTGATGATTTATGGGAGGATAGCAAGCTTGAGATACAAATCAATGCTATTAATGGCAAGAATGATATTGGTTTTGTTTATAGTAGGTGTGAAATAATCTCAAGCGATGGTAATAGATTAGGATATATGCCACATAAGAAAAAGATGCCATCTTTGCCTTCAGGAAAAATATTTGATAAGTTGATAAAAAAGGGGTGTTTTATCGCCTTTAATTCGATACTTATCTCTAGAAAAAAATATGAAAATTCTGGTGGATTTCCAGTGCATTACAAGAATTCTATAGATTATCATTTATACCTAAAAATTTCGCATCAGTACCAGGTCGTTGCTATTGATAAAACATTATGTCAGAGTCGAGAGCATGGTGAAAATTTATCTTATTCTCAGTATGTTATTGGGGCAAAAGAAAATGTTGAGTCTGTAATATCGTTTTTTCCTGATCAGTGCGCAATTAGAGGAATAAAATATCAGTATGCCAATCTTGCTGTTTGCTACATTAGGGAGTATCAGTTGTTGAGGGCGCTTTCTATATTGATACACCATGGTGGTTGGCTAACAGTGTTTAGACGAATTATAGGAAAACTGGTAAATTAAACAATACAAATAAATTTTTTCATATTGGTGTTCATGTAGAAAATTCAAAAATATTTTCGAGTAACACAAGTGTTATATGGTTTATGCAGATACTTACATAAATAAAATTTTTGTTGATAAAAGTATTTGGGCTAATAGATACATAAACATGATTAAAAAAATTCTAAAAAATTGGCTAATGGCCTTTTTATGGCCAAGGCCACTAATCGGTATTTTCTATATCCCTAAGTTGTTCATTCATTGGATGAGGTTTTCCCGTATGCTTGGGGCGCCTAAAATAAGCTTTGCTGATTTACAACCTTGCTTAGGTGATTGGACTTCTCACACTCCATTTGATGCGCATTACTTTTACCAGGGTGCCTGGATTGCTCGTAAAGTTGTTAATTCAAAACCTCTTTCGCATGTTGATATTGCGTCAAGCGTGTTAACAATTTCTGTTCTAAGTGCACATGTGGATACTACGTTTGTTGATTACCGTCCCCTTAAAACCAACTTATCCGGACTGAAATCAGTCGCTGGTAATATTTTAGATCTGTCGTTTACGAATGCATCTGTTGCTTCATTATCTTGCTTGCATGTAATAGAGCATATTGGCTTGGGTAGATATGGCGACCCTCTTGATCCTGAGGGTAGTATAAAAGCTGCTAAAGAACTTGAGCGAATTGTTTCTGATGGCGGAGCACTTTACTTGTCTGTACCAGTTGGGCGAGAGAGAATTTGTTTTAATGCCCACAGAGTATTCTCCCCAGAAACAATCTTGACTATGTTTCCAAAATTACAGCTTGTTGATTTCTCTTTTGTCGATGACGTTGGTGAATTTCATCAGAACGTTGAGTTAAACCATGCTGGAAAATTGGATTACGGTTGTGGCATGTTTCACTTCACAAAGGGCACTGAGTAAATCAAATGATTGTTAGCCATATTCTAGGTGGTATTGGCAATCAAATGTTTCAGTATGCAGCTGGGCGTTCTTTAGCAATACATTTGAATGATTACTACATGCTTGATTTAAACGACTTTGATCGATATGCGCTTCATCATGGTTATGAATTAAAGCGTGTATTTGACGTTCCTGTTGAACCCACATCCCCAGATGAATTGCAATCAGTGTTGGGTTTAAGGCGCTTATCTTTAGTAAAAAAAATTCTTAGACGTCGACAGTTTTCATTCCTTAGAGGGCAGGCATTTATTGTTGAGCCGCATTTTAATTTTTGGCCTAAGTTCTTTTCTCTTAACTCAAGCTCTTATTTGTATGGCTACTGGCAGTCTGAAAAGTATTTTAAGTCAATCGAAAAAGTCATTAGGGACGATTTCACATTTAAGAAACCGTTGGCTGGAAAGAATTTAATAGTCGCAAATCAGATTGATACGATTAACGCTATCAGTCTGCATGTTAGACGTGGCGATTATGTTAATGACTCTAAAACAAGTAACATAATGAGTGTGTGTGATAGCGATTACTATGGGCAAGCTATTTCATATATGGCTAATAAAGTTTCCAACCCTGTCTTTTATGTGTTTTCAGATGATATGGACTGGGTAAGGCGGAGTGTACGCATCGACTATTCTTGTGTTTATATTGACCATAACAAAGGGCTTGATAGTTATATTGATATGCAGCTCATGAGCTTATGCAAACATCATGTTATTGCTAATAGTTCATTTAGTTGGTGGGGCGCTTGGTTGAACCCACGTGCTGAAAAAATAGTTATAGCGCCTAGAGTCTGGTTTAGAAATGGTAACAACGACTCTGATTTGATTCCCAGTGAATGGGTTCGATTGTGAGTAGTTATTTACCTGTTAGCGTGATTATTCCTTGCTATCGTTGTGCTGTAACGATCGAGAGGGCGGTCGACTCTGTTTTAAATCAAACTCAAGTCCCTGAAGAGATCATATTGGTCGATGACTTTAGTGATGATGGGTCAGCTACTATTAGCTACTTGAAAAATCTAAAACAAAAGTATCAAAAATTTAACATTCAAATACTCTCCCTAGAAAAGAATCAAGGTCCAGGCTCAGCACGTAATGAGGCATGGAAAATAGCCAGTCAGCCATACATCGCTTTTTTGGACGCTGACGATAGCTGGTATCCTAATAAACTTGAGCTTCAGTACTCTTGGATGAAAAGTCACCCAGAGGTTTTGTTAACAGCACACAGCTCAATCCAGCTTTTTAATGATAGCCATCAAAAACAATTTAATCATTGTAAAAATTTTTATCCATTGAATATAATTAAGCTCTTATTCTTTAATTGCATTCCAACACGCTCAGTGATGCTGAAGCGTGAAATTCAGTATAGATTCTCTCCTGGCAAGAGATACGCTGAGGATTATCTGCTATGGCTTTCGATAGCGCTTGATAGACATCCCATTTACTTCTTGGGCCTTCCTCTCTCTTATTCGTATAAGAACGAATTTGGAGATTCTGGATTGTCAAGTCACATGTGGCAGATGGAGATGGGGGAGCTTAATAATTATTTCCTGCTATTTAAAACTAATAAAATGTCATTCTTTTTGTTTTTTACCTGTTCGGCATATTCTTTAATAAAATATATTCGCAGATCATTAGTGAGACTTTTTGATGGCAACAAAGGCAAATAAAATTCAACTTAGCAATCAAAAAATAACGGCATTCATATTAGGGCTGAGTTTTTTTTGTTTTTCCGTATCAGCCGCTTTAATATTCCAGAAATTATTGCTTCCCAACTTGACGTCAATATTAGCTCCAGGCACAACACTTACAACTGACTCTGCTTATTTTGATTCAGTAGCCGTAGAGATGGCACAGCAAATTAAGCAGCATGGTTGGAATAGTTGGCATATGTTTCCAAATGACTATTCCGGCATACATGTATCAATATTGGCTGCTTTATATGCTGTTTTTGGACATGACACTACACTTGCCATTCCACTTAATGCTTTATTTCATGCATTTGGTGGAGTTTTAATTTTTGTGATAGCGATTGAGTTGTCATCAAGTTACTTGGTAGGGTTCTTTGCGGGTATTGTTGCATCTTGTATTTTTGTGCTGTTTCCTTCGGCCTTAAACTGGTATGGACAAATATCTAAAGAGGGCTATGCCATTGCTGGCCTGTTAGCTATATTATTAATATGGTGTAAGGGGCTGGATGCCCCTCCAAGAACAGCAAATTATTTTTTGCTTATATTGATGAGTTTTTTAATGCTGTGTTTTTTAGTAACGATAAGAGGATACTACTTTAAGTTGCTTTTAATGTTTGTGGGTATAACGCTTATTGCAATGATTGTAATTAGGGTTCTTTTTAAACAGAAAAGTGCTTGGGCATTTTTCTTAGGCGTCTTGCTAACATTCTTACCCGTACACATTTATATAAACAGTATTGATGGGTTCTCTGGTTCTCGATCAGGAGAAGCTTATTTTGAGTACGCTGATACAGATAAAGATTTTGAATACCATGTTAGTGACTTATTACCCACTAAATTAGATCGGCTATTTGAAAGTGTTGCCAGAACAAGAAAGGGTTTGTTGGATTTTGGCGTCAAATCTGAAGCTAATTCTATGATTGATGTGGATGACACTCCTGGCAATGCTGTAGAGGTAATCAAGCACTTGCCGCGTGCGTTTCAAGTGGCGTTGCTAGCGCCTTTTCCAACAACTTGGCTGAAAGAGACAAGCATTGCTCGATTGTTGGCATCAGGGGAAATGGTTGTGATTTATATTAGCTTGTTCGGACTTATTCCATTGTTTAAATTAAATAGAAGGCCTCAGGTGATGTTGGCATTCTTTTTCTCTGCTTTTTTCTTAACTATTTATGGATTTATAATAACCAATGTAGGGACTTTGTATCGAGTGAGATATACATTTGAGCTGATAATGGTGTTATTAGGCGTGATTGGTTGGTTTACTTATTTAGACAAAAACGGAATGTTTGCACGGTGGTTGACTTGGTTCAACAGAAGCCCTGAACCAGTACTAGAAAAGAAGCTGAAAAATGTAATTGCAAATGAGAGCAGCACAGAAAATTTTAACCGAAAAAATGTTATTGGCGCTGGCATCATGGTCAGCATCTTAACCTTTGTTGGCTTTATAGGTTTCTTTTTAAGGGATCTGTTAATGGTATATGAATTTGGTTTTAGTAAAAGCTTGGATGAATTTTACCTCGCATTATTAATGCCGATGTTTTTTGTGACTATTTTTTGTATGCCACTTGGCGCTACTCTTGTTCCTTTCTTAAGCCGGTTTTTTGAGAAAAATCCTGGGGCTAAGGTTGATAAAATTATTTCACATTTAGTCGCTATCGTTTTAGGTGTTATGTTCTTGATATCGACTGCACTCTATTTCTTAAGTCCTGCTGTCTTTGAAGCGCTCCAAATGGCCGATTCAAATCAGACTGGTAGTGGAAGCTTATTATCTTTGCTAGCGCTGGCATCAGTTATTGCAATATTCAGTGGTGTTGTGATTCTAGGAAACTCAGTGTTGATGGTAAAGCACCGATTAATTATTCCAAGTGCTGCTCAAGTTGTCGTTCCAGTTATTTCCATCTTTGCATTACTGTTATTCGGGTCTTCATACGGAGTGGTTGCTGTCATGGCGGGTATGGTAGCGGGACAACTGATTAATTTAATTATTATTCACTACTACCTTAAGTCATATGGGAAAAGCTTACTCCCAAAATATAATGCTGCTTTGAATCATGAGACTTCAGACTTATGGAGGCAGTACTTTCCATTACTAGCGTCAGCTTTTTTTGTAGGGGTGATGCTACCTATTAATACACTGTTAGCATCAACCTTAGCAAACGGTAATGTCTCCATTTTTCTTTTTGGCATGAAGATAGTCTTGTTTGTTTCTGGCCTATTAGCCGTTGTCGTCTCGAATGTAATGCTGCCTTATTTCTCTTCTATTGCGGTGAAATATCATGCCGAAATGGTTAAGAAAGAGCTTGCATTTTTCATGTTACTCGCTACGTTTGCTTCAGTGCCGATTAGTGCCATGCTGTATCTATGGGCAGAGCAAATTGTAAGTCTTATTTTTTATAGTAAAACTTCTATCGAAAGCGATTTAGTGGCTATTCAAAGTGTGGTGCAGTACTCTGTTGTACAACTTCCATTTTTTACATCTAATATACTATTGTTGAAATATGCAACAGCAACGCGGCATTTGAGAGTGATCGTAATTTCAGCTTTTGTTGGACTTTTATTAAATGTGGGGGTTAGTTTGTTACTGATGCCGAAAATGGGCGTCTCAGGTATTGCGTTAGCGACTTCTGTAGCAATGATTGCGTCATCCTCATTAATCTTGTTGATGCTATCTTTTTTTAGGCATGTCAGCATTGTGGACACATTGGTTGTTCTCTTAAATTGGATGCTATTTTTAACATTAATAGTTGCATTGCACTTTCAAAGTATACCTAGTGCTGTAATGATCATCATTACTTATGGCATTTTGCTATTTGGTCACATTAAAGTAATCAATCATAAAAATGACTTTCTTACAGTCTAACGAAGAACGTAAAAAAATTTGTTTTGTAGCTTCGACTGCGATGACGATTAATGCATTCTTGCAAGAGCCGATTAGAATGCTCGCAAAAAGCAATGAAGTCTATGTCGCCACTAACTTGTCTGCAAGAGATTCAATTCCTGTTATAAAAGATCCTAAAAAAATAATTTCAATCCCATTAAAACGAAAAATTTCACTCGTTGCAGATGTGGTGGCATTGTTTGGTTTGGTCCTCTTGCTTCGCAAACACCAATTTGACATTGTTCATTCTATGACACCCAAGGCTGGTTTTCTTGTGATGGTAGCCTCATTCTTTGCTAGAGTTCCAGTTCGTATTCATACTTTTACAGGCCAAGTTTGGTGTACAAAGAAGGGTTTTTCGCGATTCTTCTTAAAGCAACTGGATAAAGTAACAGCTCTTTTTGCAACGCATATTTTAGTTGATAGTCCTACCCAATATGATTTTTTGTTAGATGAAGGCGTGATAAACAAAAGAAAGGCTTCTGTATTAGGAATAGGCTCTGTTTCGGGTGTTGACTTAAATAAATTTAAGCCAAACCTTGCTGTAAGAAATAAATTACGCTCCGAATTGAATTTTTTTGAGGATGATGTTGTTGTACTTTTTTTAGGCAGATTGACTGCTGATAAAGGAATGTTGGATTTAGTTTTAGCTTTTGCCAAGACGCATGCCAATCGACCATTCGTGCGGTTGCTGATTGTTGGCCCAGACGAAGAAAATTTACTTGCAGACCTGCAGAGAGTTGCGCCCAATTGTATTGATAGCATCCATCATGTGGGGTTTACTGATACGCCACAGCACTATATGGCGGCTTCAGACCTTTTATGTTTGCCAAGTTACCGAGAAGGCTTTGGCGGCGTAGTTATTGAAGCAGCCGCTGTTGGTATTCCAGCAGTAGGATCAAGAATTTACGGTTTAATGGACGCGATTGCTGAAAATAAAAGTGGACTTCTTTTTGAAGCAAAAGATGTTTCAGCATTGAATGATTGCTTGATGCAACTCGTGGATAATAAGCAACTTAGGCTTCGGCTTGGTCAGAATGCTAAGCAACGTGCAGAAAGCTACTTTTCTAGTAAAGTGCTAGTTAAAGCTTGGCTTGATTACTATAGAATGAAATTATGAAGCGATTGATTGATTTTTTAGTTAGTTTTTTTGCGCTAGTATTCGTAATACCCTTAATAATTGTCATTATTGTAGCTATTAGAGTGCGCTTAGGCAGCCCTATTTTATTTACTCAGGTTAGACCTGGGTTACATGGCAAGCCATTTAAGATGTTTAAGTTCAGAACAATGACTTTCGAATATAATGAAAAGGGTGAGCTCTTGCCAGATGCCATGCGTATTAATTACTTAGGCTCTTTATTAAGAAGTACTAGTTTGGATGAATTGCCAAACTTGTGGAATATTCTTGTTGGGCATATGAGCTTAGTCGGTCCTAGGCCTTTGCTAATGGAGTATTTGCCATTGTATAGCGTAGAGCAAGCTAAACGACATTATGTAAAGCCTGGTATTACAGGCTGGGCACAGGTAAACGGGCGTAATGCAATTAGCTGGGAAGACAAATTTGCACTAGATGTTTGGTATGCTAATAATCAATCTTTTTTCTTAGACCTTAAAATAATATTAATGACCATCAAAAAAGTGCTTCTTAGAAGCGGGATTAGTGCACAAGGCGAAGCGACTATGCCAAAGTTTACAGGAAGTGGAAAATAATCATGAAACACTACATCTATGGTGCAGGAGGGCATGGGAAAGTTGTGCTTGACGCAATGCAGCTTGCAGGCCTGAGTTGTGATGGCTTTATTGATGATAACGATGAGGGCGCTACTTGGATGGGCTTGAGTGCGCAATCGTTTTCAGGGTTAAGTGTTAACGGTGAGTTTAGTTTGCATTTGGCTATCGGTAATGGAAAAGCAAGAGAATCTATTGTTAATAAATTAGGCATAGCGAGTTTTTTTAGTGTTTTACACCCTGATGCTTCCATTGCACAAACAGGAGTGATTGGTCTAGGGACACTGATTGCTGCGCAAGCCGTTGTTGCTCCAAGCGCGCAAATTGGTCATCATTGTATTGTTAATCATTCCTCGGTCGTAGACCATGATTGTATCGTAGGTGATTTTTCACATATCGCGCCACAGTCGAGTTTAGGTGGCGCATCTAAAATTGGTAAAGGTGTATTAGTTGGCGCTGGTGCTGTGATTATTCCTGGTATTGCTGTTGGAGACTACGCGGTTGTCGGTACGGGTGCTATTGTGACAAAAAACGTACCTGCTGGCGTAGTCGTTATTGGCAATCCTGCCAAAAAAATGAATTAAGTAAGGTTTTATTTTCGTGTTAAATTACCCAAATATTTCACCATGGCCACATTATGAAGCAGATGAAATAGAAGCTGCCACTAAAACGCTTAGCACAGGCGAAGTTAATTACTGGACAGGTAAGTTAGGCAAACAGTTCGAGCAAGAATATGCAGACCATGTTGGACAACCATATGGTCTTGCGCTTAGTAACGGTACCGTTGCTTTGGAGCTTGCATTACGTGCGTTAGGCATTGAGGCTGGGGATGAGGTTATTGTTGCCAGCCGTAGTTATGTTTCTTCTGCTAGCTGTGTGATGATGATTGGGGCAAAACCTATATTTGCTGATGTAGATATTGATAGCGGCAATATTAGTCCTGAAACAATTCGGCCATTAATTTCAAACAAAACTAAAGCCATTATTCCTGTACATGTCGGTGGTTGGCCTTGCAATATGCCTGCTATTATGGGTTTGGCGAATAAGCATGGCATTAAAGTGATTGAAGATTGCGCGCAAGCGCATGGCGCTTTTGTCGGCAACAAACCAATTGGTGCTTGGGGGCATGCTGCTACATTTAGCTTTTGCCAAGATAAGATTATCTCCACAGGTGGAGAGGGCGGCATGCTAATACTAAGCGCAGAAGAAGCTTATAAAAAAGCTTGGGCATATAAAGATATCGGGCGCAGTTATGATGCTGTATATCATAAAAAGCATGCTGATGGGTTTCGGTGGTTAGTTGAGACACCAGGGTCTAATTTTAGAATGACTGAATTTCAGTCAGCTATTGGCCTAAAGCAGTTGGAAAAACTCCCAGACTGGATAACAAAAAGAAATCATCATGCTAATGCTCTTATAGAGACGCTAGCTCAATTTGATTTTATTGAGACACCAATATTACCTTCATCAGAAGGTAGTCAGAATGCCTACTATAGGCTCTATTCTAAAGTTAAAACCAATATCGTTCTAAATAAATTAAGTGGTGTGGGGCTTAGAGACTATATTATTAAGCAGCTAACTGTATCCGGTGTCCCATGCTTTTCTGGGTCTTGCGCAGAAATTTACCGTGAAAAACTTTTTACTGAATTGGCGCCTACAAGTAGGTTGCCAAACGCCTCTATTTTTTCTGATTATGCATTTTGCCTCTTGGTACATCACACTATTAGTAGTGAACAGCTTGGTATGATGAAAGCCACTCTCAATCAGGTGTTAAGTGAATTAACAACCAAATAACCAATGGGTAGCTAAAAGTTAGGTAAAATATACTGTCATTTAGCTATTAATATTAAAGATTAACTATGCGACGTTAGCGTGACTATCTTAAGCTTCGTTAGGTCCAATAGTTACAAAAAATAAAATTTAGGGTAGCTTTTTATGTAACATGCGCGCTATTTAATTTGGTTAAGATTAAATTATTTCTGCATTTTCAATATAGCGCATCACCGTACCAGCCTTTGACCACCTTCCTCTACTCATAATTAGCGGTAGGTTTTCGCCTGATCATAATAGATTCTGTGCGGCACCAACTCTTAATGAATGTCCACTGAGGCTTATATCTTTAAGCCTAAATTTATCTTTAACGAAGACAGATAAGCAAACAGTATTAACATTGCCAATCAGTATGAAATACAGTCAGTATTCGCTGGACAAAAGCGGTCTCATGATGATGTGTGTTCTTTTATATAGAGGGCAAGATATTGTGCTGAGGTATCAGTAAATTCAAGACTTGTGTTTGTATCTAGCAGGTTTTCTGTCATTTCTTTCCCTAACTTTACGCCCCACTGATCAAAGGAGTTTATGTTCCATATACTGCCTTGGATAAAGGTTTTATGCTCATAAAGCGCTATTAGCGCACCAAAACTTGAGGGCGTCAGTTCATCAATTAGAAGTATATTGGATGGATTGTTACCTGACTGTCTCTGATGCATAGGTAGTTCTTTATCTGACCTTCCTATCATTAATGCAGATGACTGGGCAATTAGGTTGCCTAATAGAAAAGCATGATGTTTTTTATTGCTCGTTTTATCGTTAATAAAGCCAATAAAATTTACAGGTACAAAATGGCTGCCTTGGTGCAATAGTTGGAAAAATGCATGCTGTGCATCTGACCCTGTCTTTCCCCACACTATCGGGCTTGTTGCGTATCCTAGTGGATTATTACCAAGAGAGACAGATTTCCCATTACTCTCCATTTCAAGCTGTTGAAGATATGCTGGGAGCAGTGATAAACGCTCGCAGTAGGGAATAACGGCACATGTGTGCGCGTCTAGAAAATTGTTATTCCAAATACCTATTAATGCAAGCATAACGGGCAAATTACGCTTGTAGGGAGCAGTGTGGAAATGGATATCCATTTCACGTGCACCATCTAGCATATGGACAAAATTATCATGCCCCATATAGATAGATACTGATAAGCCAACACTAGACCATAAAGAAAATCGTCCACCTACCCATTCTTCGAATTTAAGAATTCTTGAGGGGTCAATGCCATATGATGCGGCTTTTTGTTTATTCGCTGTTACAGCGATCACATGGGTGGAGGACTGTGGGTTTTTTAAACCTAAAGATTTTTGCAGCCACTGCATGGTAGTGCCTGCATTCAGCATTGTTTCTAGTGTTGAAAATGACTTACTCACAATAATTACAAGGGTGGTCTCTGGATCAAGGGTCTTGATAGTTGCTAATATTTCAGAGCCGTCGGCATTTGAGATAAAATGTATATTGATTGACTCATGCGCATGAGCCCGGAGGGCTTGGCAGGCCAGTCTTGGCCCTAAATCAGAGCCCCCAACGCCAATGTGCACCACATCTGTTATGGATCTTCCTGTAGAGCCTAACCAAGCGCCATTTCGGACATTTAAGCTAATATCTTGAATCTTGTTAAGACTACAGGCTATTTGCCCATAAATGGGCTCGCCTTCGATTCTGTAGTTATCTTTCTTATGCCCTCTTAGCGCCATGTGAATTGCAGATTTTTTTTCTGAAGTGTTAATTTTTTCGCCAGCAAAAAAAGCAGCCGTATGATCTTTGAGTAAAGCTTGGTCCGCCAACGAGAAAAGCGAGAGTAGCACCTCTTCGGTGACTAAATTTTTTGAATAATCTAACAAAAAGCCTTTGTGTTTAATCGAAAAGTTGCTATTTCTCAACTTATCTTCAGCAAATAAGGCCTCTATACGCTTTTTTTTCAATGATGATGCATGCTTTGTTAGCTCTTGCCATGCGGGAAGAGTGGTAGGATTTACGTCAAAGTGATTATTTGCCAAGATTAAAACTCCAAATTGTCCGACATCATCAGAATAATTTTAGATCTAGAGTTTAAAGCAAAGATTGCAGGTTATCATTACTTTGAGGGTAATTGATGATTAGCACCTTAAAGCTTTTATTGGCCCATAGGTTCAATGATTAAGTAGACTAATTATGTGGGTTGTAACCTTTCAGCTTGACTAAAAAGCCCTACTTTCTTATATTACGCGCCCTTGATGCACTCGTAGCTCAGCTGGATAGAGTACTCGGCTACGAAC
>Ga0302130_1001041_pt1 | contig 14966 bp, 16 predicted proteins | sample CB9_surface_MG_FD_203117 | JGI IMG/M metagenome (GOLD analysis project Ga0302130, IMG submission 203117) | Marine microbial communities from Western Arctic Ocean, Canada - CB9_surface | ecosystem: Environmental > Aquatic > Marine > Oceanic | place: Canada: Western Arctic Ocean | collected... | reverse complement strand
TTATCTCGAGCGTGGAGCAGAGGTGATCAAACTTTTGCGCGGATCTGGTCGACCTATTTTGCATCTAGGCCTATCAAAACAGGGCCACCCCAAACACCCATTGTATATCGCCTACAGCCAACAGCCCGAGACTTGGAAATGATTGCAGGTTTTAAAAAATCTATGCAGCGTTGTAATGGCGTTGATATCGCCGTGCATCGGGCGGGCAAGGGAAAGCCCTTGCTGCTACTTCATGGCTATCCACAAAATCATATGTGCTGGGAGAGGGTAGCCCCCATCTTGGCGGAAAACCATGATGTAATTATCCCAGACTTGCGCGGCTATGGCGACAGTAGCGCCCCGGCTAATGATTCGAACAACACCACTTATTCCAAACGGACAATGGCGCAGGATATGGCAGATCTGCTTACCGCATTGGAAATCCCTTGTATTGATGTTCTGGGCCATGATCGTGGCGCGCGGGTATCTTATCGCTTGGCCTTAGATCATCCTGAGCGTGTTGGGAAACTAGGTATCATCGAAATTGTCCCCACTGGAGATTTCTGGGCCAGTTGGAATGCCGATCTGGCCATGGCGGCCTATCATTGGACCTTTCTAGCGCAGCCCACTCCCATGCCTGAGCGGTTAATTGGTGCTGATCCTGAAGGCTATATCGATTGGACACTGAAGCAATGGACCCTGCGCCACATGCTTGACACTTTCTCACCCGAAGCCTTGGAAAGCTATCGCGCGCAAGCCCGTGACCCTGCTCGGATCCATGCCATGTGCTCCGATTACCGTGCCGGAGCCACCTTTGATCGCGCCCTGGATCTGCAAGATAAAGCTAACGGAAAGCGCATCACATCACCGATCCGTTTTTTATATGGTGCACATGGGTTTCCTAGTAAAAGTGGAAATGCTGCAGAACTATGGCGGGGCTGGGCGGAGGATGTGGAGGCCAGCGTCTGCGAGTCAGGCCACTTCGTGATGGAAGAGAACCACCAAGCAGTTTTAGATGCTTTTGTGCCATTCTTTGATAACGGGTCACTTTGATCCTACCAGTAATAACCCTCTTTCCTTTTTAGTGGAAGTTCACTATACGCGGCCATCGCTTGGATTCTGCGCGATACCTCCACGGACCTTGCTGGACGACATCCCGGCCTGCGCCATAACCCTTAACCTTTTTAAAGGAGACCCCGATGTCGATTACAGCTGAAGAAAAAGCACGCCTCATGAAAGAATTTGCAACTACCGAGGGTGACACTGGTTCACCTGAAGTCCAAGTTGCAATCCTGTCATCACGTATCGCGACTTTGACCGAACACTTCAAAACCCATAAAAAAGATAACCACGGCCGCCGTGGTTTGTTAAAAATGGTAGCTACACGTCGTAAGCTGTTGGATTATGCCCGCGCTAAAGACGAAGCACGTTACCAAGGTTTGATTAAACGTTTGGGTCTGCGCCGCTAACCGATATCCCTTACTGAAAAAATCAAAGCCGCAACCCTTGGGCTGCGGCTTTTTTGTGCCCAGAATTTAAGACGCCCTGCTTAATTGGAATCTTTTCTGGTGTGTGTCTGGTGTGTGGTAAAAAGTTATCTGGACAAATCTATAGACAGCTTGGAAAACAGCGTCATGACCATTCGCAATCCTTCCATTAATTTGGCCTCTGCAGCTGTCCTCATTTCATCAGCAATTTGGGGGCTGTATTGGATCCCACTGCGGTATCTTAAAAGCCTTGGCGTGGCCGAGGCTTGGACTGTTGTGATGATTAACATACCCGCAGCCGTCGTGATCGGTGTGATCTTTATGTTCCAATTCAAAGCACAGCAGCCACATCTGCGGCGCGGGGTAATGATTGGAATTTTCATGGGATTGACCGTTGCAATGTTCACCATTGGGTTAGTCTATTCCTCTGTAGTGCGGGTCACATTGCTGTTTTACCTCACGCCAGTTTGGTCAACAATGATTGGAGTTTATTGGCTCAGAGAGCCCGTAACCCGTGGCCGTTGGCTGGCCATAGGGATCGGTCTTTTGGGTTTGCTCTTTCTAATGTCGCAGGGTGATAGGCAAGTACCACTGAATATTGGTGATCTCTATGGCTTTGTATCCGGCATAACTTGGGCCATTGGCGGGGCTATGATCAAGCGCTATGGCGAAGTTCCCATGCCAACTTTATTGTTTTTTCAGTTTCTCTTGGCCTCTGTGTTTGCCTGGCTCCTAGGTGCCGCCGCCGGCCTTGCTCCGACCCCAAGCCTTATGTTTTTGTTGCAAGTTGCTCCCGCATCCGTGGCTATTTCAATCGGCCTGATATTACCGTCAATTTTAATCATGTTTTGGGCCCAGAAATTTCTATTTCCCGGTCGAGTTGGTTTGCTCATGATTACAGAAGTTTTGGTCGCTACACTCACAGCTAGCCTATTTTTGCCAAATGAGGCCATGGGGCTGTTCGAATGGATTGGGGCAACCTTAATCGTAGGGGCTTGTTTTGTGGAAATCTTGATGCACCCGGTGGAGACTTAAGCCCAACCATAAACTAGATTTTTTCTGCTAAATTATAGTCCCCCTTTCCCCACAGTGATTCTTCATGTAGACGCGCGCTATCTGAAACGTGGTGCGAGGATCCCAGCGCCCGAAAATAAGATACCGGGGTCGGCGGCAATGGGGCCGCCATGTGACTGGCCAATGGGCCATTTAGGAAAAAACAAATGTTTACAGAAACAAAAAAATCCATGCAGTGGGGTGAAGAAACTCTCACTCTGGAAACTGGTAAGGTTGCGCGTCAGGCTGATGGTTCTGTCATCGCCACTTTAGGCGAAACCTCGGTAATGGCAAACGTAACTTTTGCCAAGCACCAAAAACCTGGTCAAGACTTCTTTCCTTTGACCGTTCATTATAACGAAAAATACTATGCCGCTGGTAAAATTCCAGGTGGCTTTTTCAAACGTGAAGCACGTCCGACAGAAAAAGAGACACTGACATCACGCTTGATAGATCGCCCAATCCGGCCGTTGTTTGTGCCTGGCTTCAAAAACGAAGTTTTGGTGATCTGTACTGTCTTGTCGCACGATCTAGTCAATGATCCAGATATGGTTGCAATGATTGCAGCCTCTGCCGCTCTGACAATTTCCGGCGCGCCATTCATGGGCCCAATTGCAGCCGCACGTGTCGGCTTTGTGGACGGCGCATATGTCCTCAATCCAACGATTGATGACATGCACAATCTCCGCTTGAGTCCAGAACAGCGTTTAGATCTAGTCGTAGCCGGCACCAAAGACGCCGTAATGATGGTTGAATCCGAAGCTTATGAGCTGACAGAAGACGAAATGCTAGGCGCTGTTGCGTTTGCCCATGAGCAAATTCAACCTGTGATCGACCTGATTGTCGATCTGGCCGAAGATTGCGCAAAAGAGCCGTTCAACTACCAAGCTCCAGATTATGCAGATCTGTTTGCCGCTATATCCACCGCTGGCGATGATGCAATGCGCGCAGCCTATGCTATAACTGACAAGCAAGAGCGGACGTCTGCTGTTAATGCAGTGAAAGACACCATCAAAGCTGGCTTAAACGATGAGCAGCTCGCAGATGAAAACCTGGGCGCTGCGTTGAAGAAACTAGAATCCAAAGTTCTGCGTGGCGATGTTGTGAAAAACGGCAAGCGAATTGATGGTCGGGCTCTGGACACAGTGCGTGCGATCAACTGCCAAACTGGCCTGTTGCCACGGACCCATGGTTCAGCCTTATTCACCCGTGGTGAAACTCAAGGTCTGGTTGTGACCACATTGGGTACCGGCGATGATGAGCAAATGATTGATGCTTTAAACGGTATGTATAAATCAAACTTCCTGCTGCACTATAACTTCCCTCCTTATTCAGTTGGCGAAGTTGGCCGCTTTGGCCCTCCAGGTCGTCGCGAAATTGGACATGGTAAATTGGCTTGGCGTGCGCTTCAGGCGGTTTTGCCTGCAGCCACTGATTTTCCCTACACCATTCGTTTGGTGTCAGAGATCACTGAATCTAATGGCTCGTCATCCATGGCGTCTGTCTGTGGTGGCTCTTTGTCCATGATGGATGCAGGTGTGCCACTAAAGGCACCAGTTGCTGGTGTGGCAATGGGTTTGATCTTAGAAGACGATGGCGAATATGCGGTTCTAACCGACATCTTGGGCGATGAAGATCACCTGGGCGACATGGACTTCAAGGTTGCTGGTACAGAAGCTGGGATTACATCCTTGCAGATGGACATAAAAGTTGCTGGCATTACCCAGGACATTATGAAGAAGGCCTTGGCACAAGCCAAAGCGGGTCGTCTGCATATCCTGAACGAGATGTCGAAATCAATCACTGGCGCGCAAGAGTTCTCAGTTCACGCCCCACGCATCGAAACGATGAAGGTTCCAACTGATAAAATCCGTGAAGTGATTGGTTCCGGTGGTAAAGTAATTCGTGAGATTGTTGAGTTGTCTGGCGCCAAAGTCGATATCAACGACGAAGGCGTGATCAAAATTGCCAGCCCGAACGCTGATAGCATCAAAAAAGCTTACGACTTGATCTATGCTATTGTGGCTGAGCCAGAAGAAAATGCGATCTACAAAGGTAAAGTTGTCAAAGTTGTTGATTTCGGCGCCTTCGTAAACTTCTTCGGCAAACGTGATGGATTGGTGCATGTTAGCCAAATCGAAAATCGACGCCTGAACCACCCATCTGACGCTCTCAAAGAAGGTCAGGAAGTTTGGGTAAAACTCTTGGGCTTTGACGATCGCGGTAAGGTGCGTTTGGCTATGAAAATGGTCAACCAAGAAACTGGCGAAGAGATGGCACCAGAAGAAAACAAAGAAGGCTAAATTATACCGGGTCTTCCCGTATTCTAGTCTCAAAAAGCTCCGCTTCGGTGGGGCTTTTTCCATTCGAGGAATAATAACTGTTAGGCTAGATAATAAATAAAATCTAAGCATCACATCAAAATAGCACTACCCAAATTCTGATGCTTGCAGAATTAACGTTGCGGTGACATTCTCACGAAACTTTATAACTTGCTGGAGGCAGACATGATCGATAAGCGCCAATTTTACATCAATGGCCAATGGGTGAGCCCAGTAAAAGCCAATGATTTTGATATTATAGACCCAAGTACTGAAGATATTGTTGGGATAATTTCGCTTGGTGGTCAAGACGATACCAATGCAGCGGTTGTAGCGGCCAAAGCGGCCTTTCCTGCCTGGTCGCAAACATCCAAAGAAGAGCGGCTCATGCTGCTGGAAAAATTGCTTGAGGTTTACAAATCACGCCAAGCCGAAATGGCACAGGCCATCAGCCTCGAGATGGGCGCACCACAAAAGCTGGCCCGCAATCAGCAGGTCGGTGCCGGCACATGGCATTTGCAGGGCTTCATCAACGCCTTCCGTGATTTTGAGTTTGATCGCCCTCTTGGCACACAAGCCCCGAATGAACGCACAGTGATGGAGCCTATTGGCGTCACTGCTTTGATCACCCCTTGGAATTGGCCAATGAACCAGATTGTGTTGAAGGCTATACCAGCCATCGCAACCGGCTGCACCATGGTTTTAAAACCATCTGAAATCGCACCACTCTCTGGCTTACTTTTTGCTGAAATGGTGCATGAGGCTGGCTTCCCTGCAGGAGTATTCAATATGGTCAATGGTGATGGCTTGGGTGTGGGCACTCAGCTTTCAATACACCCTGACGTGGACATGGTCAGCTTCACCGGCTCATCCCGCGCAGGCATCGCCATCTCCAAAGCGGCCGCCGATACTTTGAAACGCGTCAGTCTTGAATTGGGTGGCAAGGGGGCAAATATAATCTTCGCCAATGCCCCAGAAGATGCAGTCACTAATGGCGTGGCACGGTGCATGCGCAACTCAGGTCAATCTTGTAACGCTCCCACCCGCATGCTGGTAGAGCGATCACGCTATTCACAAGCACTAGAACAGGCAGCCGCCGCAGCCAACGCTACTAAAGTGGGCCCTGCATCTGAAGAGGGCAATCACATCGGGCCCGTTGTCAGCCAAATTCAATATGATAAAATTCAGAACCTGATCGAAGTGGGTATCAAAGAGGATGGGGCTACCATAATCGCAGGGGGACTTGGTCGCCCTGAAGGCTTGAACCGTGGCTACTATATACGCCCGACCATCTTTGCAGATGTAGGCAATGATGCCCGAATAAACCAAGAAGAGATTTTTGGTCCAGTGATGTCCATTATGCCTTTTGATACGGAAGAAGAGGCCATAGCGATTGCCAATGATACCCAGTATGGGCTGACCAACTACCTCCAATGTAGTGACCAGGAGCAGCGCCAACGAGTTGCGCGCCAATTGCGTTCAGGCATGGTCGAAACCAACAGCGTAGGCTTTGGCGCAGGCAGCCCTTTTGGTGGCTACAAGCAATCGGGTAATGGCAGGGAAGGTGGATTGTTCGGCCTTCACGAATTCATGGAAATCAAAGCCGTGAGTTGTTGGGAAGATGCGTAAAACGCTAGATGCGGCGTGGAAGCGCGCGCCGCATCTTTGCATGAGCTCGGCCCTTGGAGACACGCAATATGCAGCAGCCAAATATGCTGATCCGTTCTCTCGACAAGGACCTAGACCTGGACTCCGTTTTCAGATTCTACGACTGGGCGCCAGACTATTGGGAACTTGCCGAGAGGCAAAAACTAGGGCCAGAACACGCCATAATTTTCTTCATAGATACGCCACCAAATTGCGACCCAAACCGATCATTTCGCCTTGGGCTTTTTTTGGATGACCGTCTGTCGGGACTGGCAGAATTATCTTTTGGGTTTCCAAAAATTGGCGATCCATATCTTGGTTTCATGATGCTTGGTCCATGGCCACAAAATTCTAGAATAGGTATTAAATTTCTTTAACATTTTGAATACCTTGCTCGACAGGCAGGGGGACAGAAACTGTTTCTTGCCGTATTGAGTATCAACCCCAAAGGGCGTGCCTTCTGGGAGAGACAGGGCTTTTCTGCAACCGGGGTTTGGCGTGCAACTACCATTGGTAATAAATATGTAAAAATACATCGGCTGGTCAAGCAATTGTAATCAAAGTTAGTCTAAAAATTTAGTAATTCATCGTCGCTGCAGGCCATCCATTCAAAAGCATTTTTAAAACGGCAGCTTAGCCCTAAAGTCCATCATTTCGCCACCATCTGGGTGGCGCAGGCGCAGGCGATGGGAGTGCAGCATCAGACGTGTTGCCTCTTGGCTTTCAGGGGTTCCATAGAAAGGATCGCCCAAAATTGGGTGGCCCAGCGCCAACATATGGATTCGTAGTTGGTGTGAGCGTCCTGTCTTAGGACTCAGCTTCACTCGGGTTTCGCCCCTATCGCGGTTGATCACTTGCCAGTCGGTTAGTGCGGCGCGTCCCGTTTCGTGGCAGATCATTTGTTTCGGGCGGTTAGGCCAATCCACGATGATCGGCAGATCAACCGTACCTGTATCCGCTTCAATCTGCCCCCAGACCCTTGCAACATATGTTTTCTTAGTATGGCGTTTCTCAAATTGAAGCCCCAAATGACGTTGCGCATTGGGCGACAGAGCAAAGACCATCACCCCAGAAGTGTCCCGGTCCAAGCGGTGGACCAGCAAGGCCGTGGGGTACTCCGATTGAATGCGGGTAATCAAGCAATCCGCCAACAGCGCTCCCCGCCCCGGCACAGACAGCAAGCCAGAGGGTTTGTTGACCACCAAAATTTCATGATCAAGGTGAACAACGTCAAGCAGGTCCATGGGTGGGAAATAATGTGTCATGCCATGCCCCATAGCCCCTTAGGGCCCACAGGTAAATTCCGTATAGATAAAAAGCACAGGCTGCAAAGTCATATTTACAACCTCAAATAACAAAAGTTAAGTTAAGCATTTGTTAAAGAAACATATTTACGAAAACCTTCAGATACGGCCACGCCTCTATGGTGACATCAAGCTGGCCAGACGATATTGCGGTCTATCTTGCTGATGAGATCGAGGCCAAGTTCTAAATCCAACCTATGTTTTTTGTGGTAAAACCGCGCCGGGGTTTAAAATGCCCTGGGGGTCCAGCGTATCTTTAATTTGGCGCATAAGGTGCAATTTCACCGGATCACCAAAGGTTGCTATATCGTTCACCTTCAACCGCCCAACACCGTGTTCAGCAGAGACCGACCCACCCAATTCATGGGCCAAGCAGTGCACCTCTTCTTGCAGATCATCCCAAATATCGATGTAATCCGCAACATTCCCCCCCGCCGGGGGGAAAATGTTATAATGCAAGTTTCCATCGCCCAAATGTCCAAAACAATTGGCACGCACAGCACCAAATTTTTTAATACGCAGAGCGGCAGATTCAATAAACCTCGGCACCTCAGACAGCGGTAGCGAAATATCAGACGAGCAAATCGCGCCAACCGCCTTATTGGCTAGTGGGATGGTTTCACGCAACGCCCAAAGATCCTTGGTTTGCTTCTGAGATTGCGCAATCACGCCATCTAGTATCAAATCAGAGGCCCGCTCAAATAGCATCTCAAAAGCTTGCTCTGGCTCCATGCCTCCAGACAACCCAACGTGTAGTAAGACAGACCATTCCGGAGGCTCAGACCAAGGTTGGCGTATCTTCGGAAATGTCTCAGCCAAAAACTGCAAACCCTGCGCTGAGATGATCTCAAAGGCAGAAATACCTTCACCCATGATCTCTTTTGTGCGGCTCAACAATTCGAGCGCCGCGCGGGGGCTTTGCACCGCCAACAGCGCCGTGCCCTCAGTGCTTGGACGCGGAGCAAGCTTAAGGCTCGCCGCTGTGATAATACCCAACGTACCCTCAGATCCAATCAGCAAATGCCGCAAATCATACCCAGTATTGTCTTTTCGCAGGCGCTTGAGGCCGTTGAAAATTTGCCCATCAGCCATGACAGCTTCAATGCCAAGCACCTGGTCCCGGGCCATGCCATATCGCAAAACATTCACTCCCCCGGCATTGGTAGCCAAGAGCCCTCCTATCTGTGCGGTGCCCTCAGAGGCCAGAGACAGGGGAAACAGACGGTTCACCTGCGCGGCGGCAGCCTGTACCTCGGCCAAAACAGCGCCAGCCTCCACCACCAAAACATTTTCTTCTGGGTAGCAGGCTCTGATCCTCCTCATTCGCTCTAGGCTCAAAATCAGCGGGGCGGGCGGGCCGCCCGCAACGCTAGTCAAAACCTGGCCGCCAACAAGACCCGTTCCGCCGCCATAGGGCAGTACGGCAACTCGAGCTTGCTCCGCAGTCTGCATGATTTGTGACACCTGCTCCGTGTTTTCTGGGGCGACTAAAAGCCCTGCAGAGCCGTGATAACGGCCGCGTGGTTCCATAAGGTATTTGTCACTGAGATCCGGAAAGGCCGCTGCAGGCAATATATGCTGCAATTGCTCCACGAATTCAGCCGTTACTGAATTTAGCATCTGCTTCCCTCACCCTACATCTGATGACCGTGCAGCGCATTATTTCGCCAACAAAGCAAAAATATCCACGTATCAGGTTCTTGAGACCCTGCCTAATGGTATTGCGTGCAGTTTCCAACTGAAGAATACACCCATAGCCAGAGGCTATAATCTCTCATGTAAGCTTGACTCTAATCTATTTAAGCGTGTAATGGCGTCTTAATTCCGGGAGCTTTGTTCTTCCGGTCCTTAGGCTTTTGCCAGGATCGCCACCCGTCAGCGCGCTGCGCCCACGGGTGCTTTTTCGGTTTGGGCTTGGGAAAATCGCAGCGAAACACCATATTGGATGTATCGTGATATTGAGAGAGGGGCAGGGCCATGTTTGAAAACCTATCTGAACGCCTAAGCGGTGTCTTTGATCGGCTGACCAAACAAGGTGCACTTTCTGAAGACGACGTAAAAACTGCCCTGCGGGAAGTGCGTGTGGCACTTTTGGAAGCAGATGTCAGTCTACCAGTAGCCCGTGAATTCGTCAAAAAAGTCCAAGCCAAAGCCACTGGGTCTGCAGTCACCAAATCTGTAACCCCCGGCCAGCAAGTTATTAAGATTGTTCACGATGCCTTGATCGACACCCTGCGCGGCGAAGGTGAACCAGGTGATCTCAAAATTGACAACCCGCCCGCTGCTATTTTGATGGTAGGCTTACAAGGCTCAGGCAAAACCACGACCAGTGGTAAATTAGCAAAACGTCTCTCAGACCGTGAAGGTAAAAAGGTCTTGATGGCCTCGCTGGACATCTATCGCCCAGCAGCGATGGAGCAGCTCGCAATTTTAGGCACACAGGTTGGCGTAGACACTCTACCAATCGTGGCGGGCGAAACCGCTGTCCAAATTGCTAAACGCGCCAAGCAACAGGCAACCCTAGGTGGGTATGACGTCTATATGCTCGACACTGCAGGGCGTCTGCAAATTGACGCCACATTGATGCAAGAGGTAGAAGACGTGCGCGATGCCGTCTCCCCTCGTGAAACCTTGCTGGTGGTAGATGGCCTCACCGGTCAAGTTGCTGTTGAAGTGGCAGAAGAATTTGATGGGAAAATTGGCATAACTGGCGTCGTCCTGACCCGTATGGATGGCGACGGTCGCGGCGGTGCAGCCCTTTCAATGCGTGCAGTAACTGGAAAACCTATAAAGTTTGTCGGTTCCGGCGAGAAAATGGACGCGCTTGAAACGTTTGAACCTGAGCGGGTAGCTGGCCGTATTTTAGGCATGGGCGATATCGTCGCACTGGTAGAAAAAGCCCAAGAAACTCTGGAAGCCGAACAGGCTGAACGAATGATGCGCCGCCTCCAAAAGGGCATGTTCAATATGAACGACCTGCGCAACCAGTTAGAGCAAATGCAAAAAATGGGCGGCATGCAGGGGCTTATGGGGATGATGCCCGGCATGGCGAAGATGAAGGGAAAAATTGAAGAGGCCGGCTTAGATGATAGCCTGCTAAAACGTCAAATTGCTTTGATTAGTTCAATGACTAAAAAAGAACGTGCCAATCCGGGCTTGTTACAGGCGAGTCGCAAAAAGCGGATTGCGGCCGGTTCAGGCATGGAAGTGAGCGATCTTAACAAGTTACTGAAACAACACCGGCAAATGGCAGATATGATGAAAAAGCTTGGTAAACGCGGTGGCCTTGGTGCACTCAAAGGTATGATGGGCGGCCAAGGTGCGCCCAGCCAAGCCGAATTGGCAGCAGCACAAGAACAAATTACCAGCGGTGCAATGGGTGGAGGTATGCCAAAAGGTATGAGCCTGCCCAAAGGCATGGGAGGTATTTCGGGTTTCAGCAGTGGCTTGCCCAATGGACTAAGTGGCTTGGGGAAGAAGAAGTGATGACCCATGCCAAAACTAATCACGGAAATCTATATTATGCATGAAAATGCCCGTTCAATCGCTTTGGCTGAGCGTCTAGGGGCGTCTCTGGACAAAAATGCTCAGCGTCCAAATCCTGAGGTCTATCCTTGTCTCGTTTACCACCACCCCAAATCAGAGGTACTGTCATGACCAATGCCGTTGCTCGGGCAGCCGAGCTTTTGAAGTCCCATCGCGCCAGCATTGATCGCCTGGATGCAGTATTGATCTATACGCTGGGTGAGCGATTTGCTCATACAAAGGCAGTAGGGCAGCTCAAAGCACGCCATGACCTGCCCGCGTCTGATCCGGCGCGTGAATCCCAACAAATTACCCGTCTGCAAGATCTCGCTGAACGCGCTGATCTAGACCCCGAGTTCGCCAAGAAATTTCTGAACTTTATTGTTCAAGAAGTCATCCAAAACCACAAAACTTATCAAGAATAGGATGCAATACTTGCACCCTATTTGCCATTTTCAAGGAGAATAACAATGGCTATGAAAATCCGTTTGGCCCGTGGTGGGTCTAAGAAGCGCCCTTTTTACCGAGTTGTAGCGGCAGACGCCCGCATGCCGCGTGATGGCCGCTTTATCGAAAAGCTGGGCACATATAATCCTTTGTTAGCCAAGGACAGCGAAGAGCGCGTTAAATTGGATCTTGAACGGGTTAAGCATTGGCTGAGCCAAGGTGCACAACCAACTGATCGCGTCGCCCGTATGTTGGAGGCAGCTGGCGTTATTCCTGCAAAAGTACGTAGCAATCCAGTAAAAGCACTTCCAGGCAAAAAAGCTTTAGCTCGTGCTGAAGAAAAAGTAGCAAAAGCAGCGGCCCCAGCTGAAGAAGCACCAGCTGAAGCGGTTGTGGCTGAAGAAGCACCAGCCGAAGCGGTTGTGGCTGAAGAAGCTAAGACAGGCGCATAAATTACGACCTATGGCCAACATTCGCATATCTTGGTCAAAATAAAAAACCCCGCCACATAGGCGGGGTTTTCCATTTTAAGCTTTCCCTTTATGGGTAACCCATGTTGTTACGCCCTATCCGCTCTCTGATGTTAATTGGAATTTGTTTTCTGATGGGTTATTTTTATGCCCGCAACCAGGCATTTGAAAACTGTGGTAAGGATGGTGGCACAATGAAGAACGGCTATTGTTTAGGAGTGAACCAATGACTGCGTTGATCTGTGTTGGCATGATTGCAGGCGCCTTTGGTGTCCGTGGTGAATTACGGGTGAAGAGCTTTTGCTCCAATCCCAGCGATTTGGAAACATATGCGCCCCTGCTGACAGAAGATGGTGACCAAAATTTTGAAATTTCGTTGATTGGGCAAATCAAGAATGGTTTTTCGGCCCGCATTGTCGGTGTCGAATCCAAGGATGAGGCCGATGCGCTGCGTGGCATCTCACTTTTTGCCCGGCGTGAGGATCTTCCAACCTTGCCAGATGATGAATATTATTACTCCGACCTAATCGGCTTACAAGTGGCAGATGCAGGCGGTACTGTTATAGGCCATGTCAAATCTGTAATGAACCACGGTGCTGATGATCTACTAGAGGTCACAGTTCCCGGCGCTTCTGACACAGCACTTATTCCATTCACTAAAGTAATCGTGCCTACTGTTGATATAGCATCGCGCCGGATTGTCATCGATCCGCCTGAAGGGCTGCTATGAGCGGGCCTGATCGGTCCCATGGACGCAAGTCTATCCGTGCCAGCCTCAAACCAAGGGCCTTGGATGGGGAATCACCTGATTTGGCCGGGGTTTGGCGAGCCGATGTTATCACTCTCTTTCCTGACGTCTTCCCAGGCGTTTTGGGCGCTTCACTAACAGGCAAAGGCCTGAAAGACGGCAAATGGCAGTTGCACACCCATGATCTTCGCCCTTACGGCGAGGGCAAGCATCGCAATGTTGATGATACGCCCGCAGGTGGCGGCGCTGGCATGGTAATGCGGGCAGATGTGCTGGGACGTGCAATCTCTGAGGTACTGCGCCACCGCCCACCCTGCCCAATCATCTATATGTCCCCAAGGGGAAAACCTCTGACACAAGCCCGTATACAAGTCTTGGCTGACGGGCCCGGTCCAGTAATACTTTGTGGTCGCTTTGAGGGAATTGACCAACGAGTGATAGACCACTTCAAAATTGAAGAGGTGAGCATAGGTGATTATGTGCTCTCCGGTGGCGAGCTAGCCGCACAGGTAATGCTTGATGCTGCCGTTCGCCTAATTCCAGGAGTATTAGGCAACGAAATTAGCACCGAGAACGAGAGTTTCTCCAATGGGTTACTTGAACACCCACACTACACGCGCCCCCCAGTCTGGGAAGACCTAAAAATTCCTGCAGTTCTGATGTCCGGCCACCACGGCAAAGTGGCAGAATGGCAAAAGCAGCAATCAGAAGCCCTCACTCAAGAGAGGCGGCCAGATTTATGGGAGGCGTTTGGCGACTAAAATTGCCTTTAAACTCCCTATTGCTTCGCCTCCATTCTCGAAATATACGGCACAAGTCTAATCTGGTAATGGATTCGGACTGCTTTGCTATTGTACGTGCCATCATACGTAAATCCTTTCTTCGGGGTAAGTGGATGAGATGATGCTAGGGTAGAGCTATAAGCAACTACTACTTGAACTCTGGCGGGCACTGCGGTGGACCCGGAAGAAGACCAAGAGCTCTGAGGTGGTAATCAAACTTCGTGGAACAACCACGAGCAACCAAAGGAGCATCAGATGAATCTGATTGCACATCTAGAGGCGGAGCAAATTGCCGCCCTCGGGAAAGATATTCCTGATTTTAAAGCCGGAGATACCGTGCGAGTTGGTTTCAAAGTAACTGAGGGCACACGTAGCCGGGTTCAGAACTACGAAGGCGTTTGTATCGCCCGCAACAACGGTACTGGCATAGCTGGTTCTTTCACAGTTCGCAAAATTTCGTTTGGTGAAGGCGTAGAACGTGTGTTCCCACTGCATTCCACAAACATCGACAGCATCACCGTTGTTCGCCGTGGCCGCGTGCGTCGCGCAAAGCTATATTATCTACGCGATCGCCGTGGAAAATCCGCTCGAATCTCAGAGCAAACCAACTACAAACCCAAGTCTTAAGGAGCGGGACCATGAAAAAAGATACCCATCCAGACTATCACTTCATCAATGTCAAAATGACAAATGGCGACATTATACAAATGCGCTCAACCTACGGCGCAGAAGGCGATCAACTGTCCTTGGACGTCGACCCAACTGTACACCCAGCTTGGACTGGTGGCGGCGCGCGTTTAATGGATACTGGCGGCCGAGTGTCGAAGTTCAAAAAGAAATACGAAGGCCTTGGCTTCTAAGCCATACGCTTATGAAACGTTTGGAAAGACCGGTTCCTTGGAACCGGTCTTTTTCGTTAAGTTCTAAAGTTTGTCATCAAGCTCGCTTCCCTTGCCCTCAGCCACGCTCTATAGCCGAGGCAAAACAAGCAACATAATTTGAGAGACATCTAGTGGCGCATATTATTGTCGTGGGAAATGAAAAAGGTGGGTCGGGCAAGTCAACCACAACCATGCATTTGGCCACAGCTTTGGCTCGGATGGCGCATCGTGTGGGTGGGTTGGACCTAGACCTGCGGCAGAAAACCTTTAGTCAATATGTAGCCAATCGGTCCCGGTTTGCAGCTGAAAGCAATATTACGCT
>Ga0302130_1001040_pt1 | contig 14975 bp, 15 predicted proteins | sample CB9_surface_MG_FD_203117 | JGI IMG/M metagenome (GOLD analysis project Ga0302130, IMG submission 203117) | Marine microbial communities from Western Arctic Ocean, Canada - CB9_surface | ecosystem: Environmental > Aquatic > Marine > Oceanic | place: Canada: Western Arctic Ocean | collected... | reverse complement strand
ACACGGAGATAAAAGATGTCAACAGAAAGCAGTTATTACGTACCCGAGCAGAGCAAGCTGCCGATTATCACTGCCACGGGCATGGGATTAATGGCTTATGGTGCCGCGTCTTGGGTTGTCAGTGGCGGAAGCATGATCTTCACCGCCGGCCTGGTCATTATGGCAGTGGTGATGTTCAAGTGGTGGAGCATAGTGATTGATGAGAATATGCGTGGCTTGGCCAATGATCAGCTCAAGCGCTCTTATGTTTTGGGTATGCTGTGGTTTATCTTCTCCGAGGTAATGTTCTTTGCGGCGTTCTTTGGCGCCCTCTTCTACTTGCGAGTCATTGTGAACTCCTGGTTAGGCGGTGATGCGGCTATCGGCATATTTGACGACACCCCGACCGACGCTGCTGTTGCTAACAATGCTCTGCTGTGGCCTGGTTATGAAACTGCTTGGCCACCAATGATCACTCCGGATCAAGCGGCCAATGGTGCCAATGCAGTCTTTAAGGGTCCCGACGAAGCGATGAGCTTTCCAGGTTGGGCCAAGTTGTTAGGCTGGTTGCCACTGTGGAACACCGTTATTCTGGTTACCTCTAGTATCACTGTTCATATTGCCCACACCGGACTCAAGAACAATAACCGTAAGCAGTTCATCGGTTGGTTGGCGCTTTCAGTATTGCTTGGCGTGATCTTCTTGGTGCTTCAGGTTGAAGAATATGTGCATGCTTACCAGCATATGGGTCTAACCCTAGAGTCTGGTATCTACGGTACTACATTCTTTATGCTTACTGGCTTTCACGGAGCTCACGTAACACTGGGAACCATCATGCTATTGATCGCTTTGATTCGCGCAATCAAAGGGCACTTTAGCAATGAAGATCAGTTCGGCTTTGAAGCTGCATCCTGGTACTGGCATTTTGTCGATGTTGTTTGGCTCATCTTGTTCTTTGTAGTCTATGTTTTTGACTAGATAGAATATTGCTGGACGTAAAAAAACGGCTAGGCAATTTGCCTGGCCGTTTTTGTTTGGAGGCTAGATGTCAGTCTTAAAGGATTAGAGTCTTAGGGCTTAGGGCTTAGGGCTTAGGAGCAGCTGGGGCAGCCGGGGGCGCTACGTTCTCTGGATGCAGTTGTTTATCCCATGGAGCCTGACTTTTGATCTGTCCTGTGTAGGCGCCGTATATAATGGTGCCAACCAACATGACCGCCAGGGTGACACGCAGGCCCAGGGCATAGAGCAGACGTTTTTTATTACTGCCCCCAAGATCCTTGACCAAAAAGTTTAAGCCGCCAAATAGGCTGGCTATCAGGGCGATAAGCAGTATAAGCATTAGAGTCTTGAGCATAATGGTCTCGGATTAAAAATAATAGAAAGTGGGATTTAAACATAAATGAACAGTGAGCCACATCTTACCGCGGAAACTTTTTCTTGGCAGCCAAATGCCAAGTTATTGTTCCTCGTGCTGTTAATGATGCCGCTGTTAATCAGCTTGGGCTACTGGCAATTAGATCGCGCTCAAGAAAAGCGTGAGATATTGGCTGAGTTTAAGGCCAATCAGCAATCCCTGCCCGCCGCCTTTAAGCAGCTCGATCTGGGTAAAAATCTACAGTATAAGCAGGTTCAATTTATCGGTGAACTAGATGCATCGCGGCGTGTTTTGCTGGATAATCGCGTGCGCAATGGCCGGCCAGGATATGAGATATTCGAGGCCCTGACTTTAGTTGGCGGCGACTTAAAGGTACTGGTCAACCGTGGGTGGGTGCAGGGATCTTTAGACCGCAATCAGCTACCTGAGATAGAGCCAGTTCCTGGCCAGGTGCTGTTGCGAGGCTCTCTGTATAAAGTATTGCGCGGTGGCCTGCAGTTGGATGACGGGGTTCGAGCTGTCGACAGCTGGCCGGGGCGAGTAGGCTGGATCTCCGCCGAGCGCGCAGCAGAAGTATTCGGAGAAGAGTTTTTCGCCTACCAGTTGCGATTGGATAGCGATTCAATTGGCGCATTAACCACCGGTTGGCCGACAGTGTCGGTACAGCCAGAAAAACATACAGCCTATGCAGTACAGTGGTTTGTTATGGCGTTGGTACTGCTACTACTGACAATAAACGCCAACTCAAATCTGGCGGCATGGTATAAATTTAAAATGGCAAAAATAGAGAGTGACGCTTTATGAGTGACGCGCAGACAAATCAGGGCCCCCGCAACCGCGGCATGAAGATTCAAATCTGGATTATGTTGATCATGGTTGGCGGTGTAATGGTCGCCGGTACATTGATGCAGCCAGAGTCAGAGGAGCAGCGCCAGCAGTTGATGGCCACGTTGGGTACCACCAATCAGGGTCAACTGGTTAAGCCTTCGGTCGATGCCCGTACAGTTTTTCCTGCCAATCCTGATAAAGCGGAAAAGTGGAAGATTGTTGTTGCTGGCGGTGAAAGCTGTGATGCTGGCTGCAATGAAGTGATCTTGGATACCCGCTCAGTACATATTCTAATGGGTAAACTAGTGCGTCGTGCCGAGCGTGTGTATCTCGCCGATACAGCACAGCTCAGTGAACAGGAAAATGCCGATCTGAGTCTCGCCCACCCACACCTGAGCATCCAAACTACAGGCCTGGCCGAGTTTAAAGCGCTGCTGAAGAACACCTCGGCCGACTGGGATATGAGTGACACTCGTTACTTCGTCGTCACACCCAATGCTGAAGTTATTCTCTACTACACCCAAGACAATGACGTAATGGGCCTGTTAGATGATATAAAGCACCTCATAAAATATTCACCAGACCGTTAATTACCAAATCGTCAATCAACAGGCCTTTAATAACGAGACAGTCAATCAATAGGTCTCTGGAGCTGAATCACATGCAAGAAATTGAATTAGAAACAACCGGCGTAAGCTGGCGCGACTATCTAGAGTTGTGCAAGCCGAATGTGGTTGCGCTAATGATTCTGACTTCCCTGATTGGCATGCTCTTAGCCACTGATGGGTTCGTCTCTTTGGACGTGTTGATTCTGGGCAACCTGGGCATTGCTCTTTGCGCCGGTTCAGCCGCTGCGGTCAATCACATTGTCGATCGGAAGATTGATGACACTATGGCGCGCACCCACAACCGTCCTATTGCTCGTGGCCGTATCCGACCCAATGAAGCGATTTTGTTTGCCGCCCTCACAGGCTTGGCTGGCATGGTTATCTTGCTGGTGTTTATCAACCAGATTACAGCTTGGCTAACCCTAGCGTCATCCATTGGCTATGCCTTTGTATACACCATGTATCTAAAGCGTGCGACGCCACAGAATATTGTGATTGGTGGTTTGGCTGGCGCAGCGCCACCGCTGCTGGGTTGGACTGCTGTTACTGGCGAAATACACTATAACGCCCTGTTACTGGTGCTGATTATTTATGCCTGGACACCGCCGCATTTTTGGGCCCTGGCGATTCACCGCAAAGACGATTACGCGAAAGCTAAGATTCCCATGCTGCCGGTAACTCATGGCGAGCAGTACACCAAGATTAATATAGTGCTCTACACCCTGCTGTTGATTGTGATTACAGTGCTGCCGTTTTTAACCGGCATGTTCGGTCTCCTGTATCTTGCCAGTGCTCTGATTTTGGGCGCAGGCTTTTTGTACTGGGCGCTTGTGATGCTCTACGGCGATGTTGACGATTCGGGCATGAAGACCTTCAAATATTCGATTACCTATTTGATGGCGCTGTTCGTGATTATGTTGCTCGATCACTATCTTATAGAGACCACACCGATTATCTAACTGGCTGCTTTTATGCGCCGCTGCTGGCCTTTATTTGCCACAGACTATTATTCGCCACAGGCGTTTTTGGAGAACAGCATCATGAAGCAACAAACAGGCATCAAGCTGACCGTTGTCGTCGTACTCTGCTTTATTGTTTTAGTGATCTTTGGTTTTGCCTGGAAGATGCGTCAACCGGTGCCCATGTCTGCAGAAGACCTGCGAGTTAATGGCGCCATTGAACTGAGCACACCACGCATATTTAGTGACTTTGATCTGATCGATCACAATGGCGAGCCTTTCACCTTGGAAAACTTCAAAGGTGTTTGGAGCATAGTGTTTTTTGGCTTTACCAACTGCCCAGATATCTGCCCCACCACTCTGTCAACGCTGAATGCGATGTACGAAGATCTGGGTGACAGCGAAAAAGAAAACCTGCAGATCGTGATGGTGTCTCTGGATCCCGAGCGCGACACGGTTGAGAAAATGGCTCTCTATGTGCCCTACTTCAACGAAGACTTCATTGGCGTCACAGGCAACCCGTACTCGATCTTGGGGCTCAGTACGCAGCTAACTATTGCCTATACCAAGGTGGATCTAGGCGACGACAATTACACCGTCGACCACAGTACCCAGGTGGTGTTGATCAATCCCAAGGGTCACTACCATGGGTTCTTTAAAGCGCCTCATGGTGAAGTGGCTATGCGCCAGACCTGGCGCTCGATTAAAGACACTTTTGCCCGTTAACTGCGCTGCTTAACCACCAGTGAAAGGGTGAACAGCAATGCGCCACAGACCACCACGGAGGGGCCTGCTGGCGTATCGCTATACCAAGACATCGCAAGGCCCATCACCACCGTTAACATGGCAATCAGGCTCGCCATCACTGCCATCTGCTCTGGCGTAGTACTGACTCGTCGCGCCGTCGCCGCGGGAATAATCAATAGCGCGGTAATCAACAGCACCCCGACAATCTTCATCGCAATGGCAATTACCAGGGCGGTAATCAGCATCAGCGCTGTGCGCACCGCGGAGGTTTTAACCCCCTCAACACTGGCCAGCTCCTCATGGACTGTAATATTGATCAGCGGCTTCCACAGCCATAGCAGTAGCACGACAACAGTTCCCGCCACCCCATAGATCACCCAGAGATCGTTCACAGTTACTGAGAGTAGATCGCCAAATAGCAGCGACATCAGATCCACTCGCACATCCGGCAGCAGTGAAATTAGTACCAGACCAGTTGCCAGGGCCGAGTGGGAGAGAATCCCGAGCAGCGTATCCAGTGACAGAATTCCGCGCTGTTCCAGATAGACCAGTCCCAGAGCGATCAACATGGGTATCGCAGCTACGGTAATACTGATATTGATGCCCAGCAGCACGCCAATGGATACACCGAGTAATGCAGAGTGCGCCAATGTGTCGCCAAAATAGGCCATGCGTCGCCACACCACAAAGCAGCCCAGTGGCCCGGCAACCAGTGCCACGCCCAATCCGGCGAGCAAGGCATAGAGTAGAAAATCAGTCATGGCTGCAGCCCTCCCCATGTTGGTGTTTGCCCTGTTTGTCTAGGACCTCACCGTGAATGCTGTGTTGGTGATCGTGCTGATGGGCATAAATCGCTGTGGTCTGGCCAAAGATGTCGATATAAGCCTGATCTTGGGTGACCTGCTCGGGATTGCCCTGACAGCAGATATGCTGATTCAGGCAGATCACGTGGTCGGTTGCCGACATCACCAGATGCAGGTCATGTGAGACCATCAAAACCCCGCAGTTGAGCGACTTGCTGAGGTCGGCGATCATTGAGTAGAGGGCATTTTGTCCCGTGACATCAACCCCCTGAACTGGCTCGTCGAGAACCAGAAAGTTGGGCTGGCGCACAATTGCCCGGGCCAACAGCGCCCGCTGCATCTCGCCCCCCGAGAGAGTTTGCACTGGGGCTTCGGCCAAGTGACCTATTCCTACCTTCTCAAGAGCGGCATGACAGGCGCTGTGAGAAGTGTTGGCCAGCTGCAAAAATCTGCAGGTCGAGATTGGCAGGGTCGGATCTATAGTGATCTTCTGGGGCATATAGCCAATCTTGAGGTCGGCTGAAGGCTGCACCGAACCACTGTCTGGCTTCAGCAGGCCGAGAATAATTCTTACCAGAGTGGATTTGCCGGCGCCGTTGGGGCCAATCAATGTGGTAATCTCCCCGCGCATCAGCTGCATAGAGATATTCTCCAGCACTGGGCGCGAGCCAAATGACTTACTGATCTGCTCGAGTCGAATAAGCGGTTTCTTCATGGTGAATTCTCTGGGCTTGCGGGGCCGGTTTGAGCTGCGGACAGGCTGCAGTTAGGGCATAGGCCAAAAAGCTCCAAGGCCTGTGACTGTAAGGTAAAATTAGCCTTATCGCTGGCTTTTTGCAGCAGTTCATTAAGACTGTTGTGGGCCACTTCGGCGGCACTGCCACATTCAGTGCAGATCATAAATAGATTGCTGTGGTCACTGCCGGGAAAAGGGCAGCCGATATAGGCATTGAGTGAGGCTATACGGTGTATCAGCCCTAGGCCGAGAAGAAATTCAATGGCCCGGTATATGGTCGGAGGGGCTATGGATTTACCTGATAGTATAGCCAGCTGGTCCTGTAGCTGATAAGCGCCGAGCGGTTGATGGCTCTGCCAGAGCAGTTGCAGCACCGATTTTCTGGTTGGCGTGAGTCGCGCCTTACTGGCGGCGCAGAGTTCTTCGGCACGGCTCAGTGCGGCATTGATGCAGCGGCCGTGGTCATGGGGCTGATGAACTAATCGAGAATTGGTCAACATAGGGCTCTGTGCCTGGTTAATCAGTGTTTATTAAATTTAATGCAATGTTATAATATAACACTAATATTTTTTTATACAGTTTTCGATGCTTTGGGGCATTACTGCTAATGATTAAAACGACATATTTCACTAAAGTGATACATTGTAACAGTTTGTTGAGAATTGTTATCTTCTTGAGTGCGCTAACGGCTCAGTTAGTCTTGGCCGCCCCCGAAAGAACAAAGCCATTGCCCGCCAAACCCTTCATCATCACAACCATTAAGCCACTGGCAATTATTGCCCAATCCGCTGTCGGCGATCATGCTCAGGTTGAGTATCTACAATCGGCGGTGCAGTCAGCCCACGAAGTATCTCTGCCGGTTTCGGCCATGCGTAAAATTGATCAGGCAGACTTGATTGTTTGGATCGGCGAGATGTTTGAATCTCGAGTGGCCAAGCCCATGGCCTTACTGTCCGAGGGTAAGCGAATTACGGTGATGCAGTTGCCGCTGATTGCGCCTGGGCGTGCTGAGGCGCAGGAGGAGGCCGGTGGCGAACCTGATCATTCTCATAGCCATGATCACAGTGCACTAAGAGCAGATCCCCATGTTTGGTTAAACCCCGAAAACGCCAATCTAATCGCTGCCGAGATTCAGCGCCGCCTCGCGCTTCCTGTAAAAGAGATTATCAGCGCCGCGCAAGTCGCTGACCTGGCTGCAGAGTTGACACCCCTTAGGGATAAGCAGTTTCTAGTTCATCACGATGCTCTAGATCACTTCACAAGTACCTTTAAACTGCAGCCCGGGCTTTCAATCCGCGATGCCAGTGGTGCCAGTCAGGGTGTGAGAAGTCAGTATCGCCTGCGTCGGCAAGCCATAGCCTCCGCCGCTAGCTGCATTTTTATTGAACCCCAATACGCAGACCGGGATGCTCAAGTAATCGCCCAAGAATTGTCTCTGCCCGTGGCTCTGATTGATATTCAGGGTCTAGATCAAGCTCTGGTTGGGAATGGCTATGCTAGCTTTATGCAGAGTCTGACGACGCAGTTTAAGAGCTGCTTTAACGGCTGATTAAGCGTCTTCCTGAGCCTATGAATTATCAACAGGCTCAGGAAAATCCTGTATCCTGCAGCTTCATTATTGATGCTCTCTTATCTATTAACGCTATTTCATTAACAACTCTCGTGGAAAATATGGACACTACTACCCCGCTGATTCTAGTCGATGGCTCCTCCTACCTCTATCGCGCCTACCATGCACTGCCACCGCTGACCAACAGCAAAGGCAAGCCGACTGGCGCCGTTAAAGGTGTGATCAATATGATGCGGCGACTGCAGAAAGACTATCCGGATAGCACGCATGTGGTGGTCTTTGATGCCAAGGGCAAAACCTTCCGCGACGAGATTTACACCGAGTACAAAGCCAATCGACCGCCGATGCCGGACGATCTCCGCGAGCAGATAGCGCCGATCCATCAGATTATTGAAGCCATGGGCATGCCCATGTTAATTATTGACGGTGTAGAGGCCGACGATGTGATTGGCACCCTGGCGGTGCAGGCGACCGCGGCCAAACAGGCAGTGGTGATTTCCACTGGCGACAAAGATATAGCCCAGCTGGTCAATGAACATATCACCTTGATCAACACCATGAACAACAGCGCTATGGACAGGGCAGGGGTGATCGACAAATTTGGTATTCCGCCGGAACTGATTATTGATTACTTGGCGCTGCTCGGTGACAAGTCCGACAATATTCCCGGCGTACCCGGAGTTGGGGAGAAGACTGCGCTGGGATTACTACAGGGCATAGGCAGCCTGGACGATATTTACGCACGCCTAGACGATGTGGCTGGTCTGGCCTTTCGCGGAGCCAAAACTATGTCTCCCAAACTGGTCGAGAACAAAGAGCTGGCCTACCTCTCCTATAAGCTTGCGACGATTAAAACCGACGTTGAAATGCCGATACACCTGTCTGAATTAAAGAATGGCGAGCCCGATAAAGCCGCTTTGCTCAGTCTGTTTAAGGATATGGAATTTAAGACCTGGATTGACGAAGCGCAGACCAACTCTCATGCCAAGCCAGCGGCTGCAGGGAAAGTGGCGCCAACCGCTGAGTTGGATGACCTAGTCGCTGCTCCGGTTGATGCGCCGGTCATAGTGAAAGACTACCAAGTTGTCTTAACTGAAAAAGATCTGGCAGTCTGGATCGGGAAAATACAGTCTGCCGACCTAGTCGCCGTGGATACAGAGACCACCAGTCTCGACTATATGCGCGCAAAGCTAGTGGGAATATCGCTCTCCACGGCGCCGGGAGAGGCCTGCTACATTCCCTTTGCTCACGACTACATGGGTGCGCCGGAGCAGCTCAAGCCAGAGTTTGTACTGGAGAGCCTCAAGCCCTACCTAGAAGATCCCGCGCTCACTAAAGTGGGTCAAAATCTAAAATATGATATGAGTGTGCTAGCCCAACATGGCATCACACTGCGTGGTATCGCCTTCGACACCATGCTTGAATCCTATGTTCTCGACTCGGTGGGCAGTCGCCATGATATGGACAGTTTGGCGCTTAACTACCTGGGTGAAGAGACGATTAAATTTGCCGATGTCGCCGGCAAAGGGGCTACCCAGCTGACCTTTAACCAGGTCGCCCTTGAACAGGCCGGCCCCTATGCCGCCGAAGATGCGGATATCACACTGCGTCTGCACCAAACCCTATGGCCCCGCGTTGCCGCCGAGCCGACACTGAAAAAAGTTTTCGAAGACATTGAGCTGCCCTTAGTGCCGGTCCTCTCGCGGATCGAGCGCACCGGTGCGCTGGTTGATGACACCCTGTTATTTCAGCAGAGTCAGGAACTCTCGGCACGGCTAGGGGAGTTGGAAACTGAGGCTTGGGAATTGGCAGGACAGCAGTTTAATCTGGCCTCGCCGAAACAGCTGGGGGAAATACTGTTTGAAAAACTGCAGATCCCGATACTCAAGAAAACCGCCAAGGGCGCTCCTTCGACCAAAGAAGAAGTGTTGCAAGAACTGGCGTTGGACTATCCGCTGCCCAAGGTACTTTTAGAGCATCGCGGTCTGGCGAAATTAAAATCCACCTATACCGATAAACTGCCGACTATGATCAACTCGGTAACCGGGCGCATTCATACTTCCTATCATCAGTCGGGAACCGCCACCGGACGACTCTCCTCATCAGACCCCAATTTACAAAATATCCCGGTGCGCAGCGCCGAGGGTCGTCGCGTGCGCCAGGCCTTTATTGCCGCCCCAGGCTGCAAGCTGGTAGCGGCGGATTACTCCCAAATCGAGCTGCGTATTATGGCGCATCTGTCAGAGGACCCCAGTCTGTTGGCGGCCTTTAGTGCCGGCCAAGATATTCACCGGGCCACGGCCGCGGAAGTCTTTGGTGTCGAGAACGACGAGGTGACCACCGACCAACGACGCAGCGCCAAGGCGATTAACTTTGGTCTTATTTACGGCATGTCAGCCTTTGGCCTAGCGCGCCAGCTGAACATCAACCGCAAACAGGCTGCTGAATATATCGAACTCTATTTCACCCGCTATCCTGGTGTGCAAAACTATATGAACAATATCCGCCACACCGCCGCAGAAAATGGCTTTGTCGAAACCGTCTTTGGCCGCCGACTCTATCTGCCGGAGATTAATGCTAGCAATGGCATACGCCGTCAGGCTGCCGAGCGCACCGCGATCAATGCGCCGATGCAGGGCACCGCGGCGGATATTATTAAGCTAGCGATGATCGATGTGCACAATTGGTTAGAAGGTAGTGACTTAACCAGCAAAATTATTATGCAGGTGCACGATGAATTGGTCCTTGAAGTGCCTGAGTCGGAGATGGATGAGGTTAAGAAAGGCCTTAACGACCTTATGGAGAACGCCGCTGAGCTCTTAGTGCCACTGGTGGTCGATATAGGCGTTGGCGATAACTGGGATGAGGCGCACTAGTCTTTTTCGGCGGACTAGCCACACAAAAGGGCGAGTGAAAGGGACACTTGCCCGCAAGTTTAAAAATATTTTCACTTTATTTGAATTATTTGTGAACTATCTCGTTTCAGCCTGTCTTATTACGTGCAAGACATGATTGCTTACTCTCCCCCAACCTAAGCAACTGCAACGCTGAAACTCCCAAGCAAGGCAACGCAGACCCCGGTCCAACTTTGGACCGGGTTTTTTTTGTCTGCATGTTTTGTTAAAACACCGTTTGTTAAAAGCCGTATTTTAGAGTGCGGCGGGGTCAATAAAATCTGCGTTGAGCCAGTGGCCCAAAACACCCTCTAGTTCTGGCAGTCCGACCTTCTTTAAGGATGAAAAGGTCTGCACACTCAACAGAGTGCAGCCAGGATCCATATTGCGCAGATGGCGTTCAACCATCAGCAGGGCGCTCTGCCCAGGGCCACGCTTTAACTTATCTGATTTGGTCAACAAAATATGCACAGGCAAACCGGCCTGGGCCGCCCAGTTGAGCATCTGTAGATCAAATTCCTGCAGCGGGTGGCGAATATCCATCAACAGCACTAAACCTGCGAGGCTCTGACGCTTCTGTAGGTATTCGGCGAGATCTCGGTCCCACTCGCGTTTCATCTCAATCGGCACTTTGGCATAGCCATATCCGGGCAAGTCGACTAGGCGCTTATCATCGCCCAGATCAAAAAAGTTAATCAGCTGTGTCCGCCCCGGGGTTTTACTGGTTCTGGCCAGTCCGCGGATCCGTGTAAGGGTGTTAATTGCACTGGATTTACCGGCATTTGAACGCCCGGCAAAGGCAACTTCACAGCCACTGTCTTCAGGACATTGCTTGATTGAGGGGGCGCTGGTCAGAAATGTGACGCGCTGATAATCGATATGATTTGAATCCATGAATAAAGGGTCACTATCTGGCTGTAAGAGTTGGCGCTTATTGGTATATAATGCGCCGGCTTTAGCCGACATGGCTAGGGTACCGATAAAAGTAGTTGCACGAACGAAACCTATTCTAGCCGATTGCACGAGTTGATTAACCATGAAAAAAAGCTTTTTAACGATTATTTGTCTGGTAGCTGCATTCACAGCTAATCAGGTTTTGGCATCTGGCGATGCTGCAGCAGGAAAAAACAAGGTAGCAACGTGCGCTGGCTGTCATGCAAGCGATGGCAATAGCATGGTTTCCGCATTTCCTAAGCTAGCTGGCTTGGGCGAAAAATATCTCTACCGTCAATTGCAGACGATCAAATCGGGTGAGCGGATGATTGCCTCTATGACCGGTTTACTCGATAACAGCTCTGATCAGGACCTGCAAGATATGGCTGCCTATTACGACAGCCAGCAGCGCAGCATTGCGGGCGCGCAGGAAATTACCATGATTGGCTACAGCGATCCTATCGAAGCCTTGGAACTCGGCGAAAATATTTATCGCGGCGGCAACCTCAAGACGGGTGTGCCTTCTTGTACTGGCTGTCATTCTCCAGCTGGAACCGGCAATGGCCCGGCGGGTTATCCTGCACTGGGTGGTCAGCATGCAGATTATATTGAAAGCCAACTGCTTAAGTATCAAAGCGGTGAGCGCGCCAGTGGTGCCAACGCTAAGATTATGCAGGGCGTTGCTGAGCGACTGAGCAATAAAGAGATTAAAGCCATAGCGAACTACATCTCTGGCCTCAACTGATTTTTAAATCGGGCGGTGCTCTGCTCTTAAATTTGATTGTAATTCGATTCTAATTCGAGCCCTGTCCTTCTTAGCCTTGGTGGACAACTAGACAGTACTACAGGAGTTTTTTATGTTGCGACGTATTTTGAGTTATGTGTTCTTGATGTTTCTACTGCCCGTTTCACTGGGCTGTGCAGCTGAAGACAGTACTTATAAAGCTGGCGTTGATTACGAAGTACTACCACAGGCTGTCAGAACAGCTGATCCGGCGAAGATCGAAGTCAATGAAGTGTTTTCTTACTCCTGTGGTCACTGCTTTAACTTTGAGGCCGTACTTGAGCCCTGGGTTGATTCACTGGCAGCAGATGTTGATATGCAGCGCACCCCAGCTGTATGGCAGCCAGCGATGGAAGCCTATGCGCGGGCCTACTACAGCGCCACCATGCTGAAAGTGCTAGATCAGGTGCATATGCCGATTTTTGAAGCTATTCATGTTAAGCGCGAAGCGATTAGCACAGAGCAGGACCTGGCCAAATTCTTTATCGCCGCCGGTGTTAGTGCTGAGAAGTTTTCTCAGGTTTACAACTCCTTCGGTATGAGCAGTATGGTCAATCAAGCCAAAGCCCGGATGCGCGGTTATCGCACTCAGGGAACGCCAGAGATGGTAGTTAACGGCAAGTACAGGGTCAGTTCCAGAATGTCTGGTGGCTTTGAAGGCATGATAAAAGTTGCCGACTTCCTGATTGCCAAGGAACGCGCCGCTGCGCAGTAAGCAGGTCCGGCAATAGACAATTAGTCTGGCCTTAATAGGCCAGATCAATAATCACAATGAGAAAAAGCACTTTATAGGGCCGCATGCTGCAATTACACTTTGCGGCTAAGATCGCTGTCCTTTTTACCCAATTTGATAATCAAAAGAAGTCACCGCACTCCATGAAGCCACTTAATAAGCCTGCCAATCCAAACTTCTCCTCTGGCCCCTGCTCTAAGCGTCCGGGTTATGACCTCAACAATCTTGATATCGACACTCTGGGCCGTTCGCATCGCTCCAATGTCGGCAAGCTTGCACTGGGTCGTGCCTGCACTGACACAGCAGAGATTCTCGGTTTGCCGGAAGGCTATAGGGTAGGCGTAGTTCCCGCTTCAGATACCGGTGCCTTTGAAATGATCATGTGGTCCGTGCTCGGTGCCCGCCCAGTAGATATCTTTGCCTGGGAATCCTTTGGTAGCGGCTGGCTCACTGATGCCACTAAGCAGCTCAAATTAGACAACCTCCGCAGCTTTACTGCGGACTACGGTCAGCTTCCGGATATGACCCAGGCCAACCCTGATCACGACACCGTGTTTACCTGGAACGGCACCACCGCTGGCGTCAAGCTGCCGAATGCCGACTGGATCAGCGATGAGCGCACCGGCCTGACTATCTGTGATGCCACCTCTGCAGTTTTCGCTATGGAGATGCCATGGGAAAAGCTCGATGTAGTCACCTACAGCTGGCAAAAAGTCCTCGGCGGCGAAGGCGGTCACGGCATGTTGATTCTCAGCCCCCGTGCGGTTGAACGTCTGGAAAGCTACACCCCGGCCTGGCCTCTGCCGAAGATCTTCCGCCTGACCAAAGGTGGAAAGTTAATTGAAGGTATTTTCCGCGGCGAAACCATTAATACACCGTCGATGCTCTGCGTTGCCGATTATCTCGACGCCCTCGACTGGGTGCGCTCGATCGGCGGGCTGCCAGCAGCGATTGCCAAATCCAACGCCAACCTAGATGTTATCAAAAGCTTTGTTGAGAACCGCCCCTGGGCGCATTTCCTGGCGCAGGAAGTGGAGCAAATATCTAATACCAGTGTTTGCTTGACCCTTGATCTCGACGCAGATCAGGTTAAACAGATTGTTAAGTTGTTAGCTTCAGAGGCTGTTGCCTACGATATAGGTGCCTACCGCGATGCACCCGCCGGCCTGCGTATCTGGTGTGGCGCCACAGTTGAGGCAGCCGACTTAGAGGCACTGCTGCCGTGGCTCGATTGGGCCTATAGCGAAGTAAGCGCGTAAACAAAAGACGCGTAAGCACTAAGACGGTAAACAAGAGCCACTGACTAAAAGATTAAAAACCGAGATCCCAAAAATTATGTATAAAATTCGTACCTACAATGCCATTTCATCCAAAGGCCTGAGCCGCTTTCCTACCGACCGCTATGAGGTGTCCAGCGAAAGTACTGATGCAGATGGTATTCTGTTGCGCAGCCAGAAACTGCACACTGAAGTTATGCCCGAGTCCGTGGTTGCTATTGCCCGCGCTGGCGCTGGTACGAATAATATTCCTGTTGCTGATTACACTGAGCAGGGCATCGTTGTCTTCAATACCCCGGGGGCCAATGCCAACGCGGTAAAAGAATTGATTGTCGCGGCACTGCTGATGGGCTCACGGGATATTTACGGCGGCATGAACTATGTTCAGGGCCTCACCGAGATCACCGATTCAGGCGAGATGGGCAAGTTGCTAGAGAAAGAGAAAAAGAATTTTGCCGGTGGCGAAATTCAGGGCAAAACACTGGGTGTGGTTGGTCTTGGAGCCATCGGCTCGATGATTGGCAACTTGGCTCTTGAGCTGGGTATGAATGTAGTGGGTTACGATCCGGCGATATCGGTTGAGGCAGCCTGGCAGCTGTCTAGCAGTGTTGAGCGTATGGAAAATCTCGAAGCGCTGTTGGCCTGCTCAGACTTTATTACCCTGCATGTTCCAGCCATAGCTGCGACCAAGCACTTGATTAACAGCAAGACCCTTTCCGGCATGAAAAGCACCGCCAAGATTCTTAACT
>Ga0302130_1001037_pt1 | contig 14996 bp, 13 predicted proteins | sample CB9_surface_MG_FD_203117 | JGI IMG/M metagenome (GOLD analysis project Ga0302130, IMG submission 203117) | Marine microbial communities from Western Arctic Ocean, Canada - CB9_surface | ecosystem: Environmental > Aquatic > Marine > Oceanic | place: Canada: Western Arctic Ocean | collected... | reverse complement strand
TAATTGAGCCCGCGCCATCGACCATATTGGCCTCAAGCTGGTCTTGTGGCACTCGCTTTAGTCCGGCAAGCGTGATCAGCGTAATTAGCGGTGTCCATTGCCAGACATCTACAAGAATAATTCCATATAATGCAGTGCTGGTACTAGCCAAAATAGACGTTTCTCCGAGCAGTCCTAAACTTTCAAAAATCCAATGATACCAACCAAATGTACCATTATAGAGGTAATAGAATAGTAAGCCCGCAACGAGGGGAGATACCATCATTGGCATAAGGAACAATGTGATCAGTATTTTCTCATAGCGCGAATTGTTCAAAACAACTGCAAGCGCTACGCCGACAAGAACTTGGATAGTCAGGCAGATTGCACTGTATTTCAGCAGCATACCCCAGCCTTCGATATATTTGGCATCTGAAAACATCCGACTGAAGTTATCAAATCCAACAAAAACATCGCCTCGGGCTCCAAAGCCTACTTTGTGGAAGCTCATATAAACGAGCCACAAGAATGGATAAATCGTTATCGCTGCCAAGAGTGTGATCGCCGGCGCTGCGAGATAGACGTAGAACATGCGGCTTGGGGCTTGGTTGTATTGAGCCGGAAGCCGACTTACTTCCGTGAAGCCCCAGTCCTTGTCAGACATTGCCGGATGGGTTTCTGATGCCACGTTGATAGTCATTGCTTTCTCCAAGCCAATTGAGAGGCCAAAACGTAGTAGGTTTCCAAATGAAACTGGCGTTTCTTACAATTGCCTACCTTGCCGCAAAATTTCATTCTTCAAAAAGTTTCTTTATGAGAAGGACGCAGCTGCCGCTGCGCCCTTCTCATTGGAGATTTTCTTAGTGTAGGTTATCAATTTGAGATTTGATATTATTGCATGCTTCTTCCGGCGTCACCTGCCCAGCCACGCACTGCTGTGTTTCCGAAGCCAAGATTGAGTAATATTCATTCGCTTCCGGAACTTTTGGACCAAGGACGAAGTTAGGAGCTTTAATGCCAAAGTCGTACACAGCATCAAAGGTGAGTGCATTTGGCATGTTAGAGGGACGCGTCCGCGCCTCTGCAACACCAGGCATTTCCATTACAGACTTACGTGTTGGGGTGCCGCCAAGACCTGTAAGCACTTCGTGTTGCAATTTGCCCGTCGTCGCATACACGCAGAAAATATATGCCGCCCTTTGAACATCTTCCGAAGCATTGCCGTTAATGCCTACACCACCCACGCCACAGTTCGTGCCATTCACGGCAGGTCCGCCGTTCACGATCCAGCTCGGTTCACCTTTTGGACAAGGTGCATAAGCCGTCAGACCGCCTGCGGCTTTTGAAGTTTTTTCATCTTCACAAGAAGCTGCAAACTCGTGGTACTGAACCTGCATCGCGATATCACCGGATTGATACACTGTGTTCAATCCTAGCGTATCAGTGCCCAGGTTGTCAGGATGGCACACATCAGCCTGCTCTTTGAACTTCTGCATAAGAAGGACCGATTGAGCGTCACCCCAATTAGATGGAGGTGGCGTTCTACTGCCAAGCGTGTCATCGATAGGCCAGTCTAACCATTGACCATGCGCATAGAACATCCGCTGTACGTCCAATTGGGTTGTCCAAGCAAATGAACCATGGTGCTGAGCGTAACCATAAGGCACATCGGCCCCACCAGCGCGCTTGTTCTTTAAAAATTCAGCGAAGTCGTAGACGTTTTTCCAAGTGGAATTTTCATTGTATTCCATCCGGTAGCCGTATTCAGCCTCAAAGTCTTTTGTATTCTGTTCATAGACATCTTGGCGGTAAAACGTACAAGCTACCGCGGCATCGTAGGGCAATGCGACCAAACGATCGCGGTCATAAAAGCGGCCACAGGCATCAAGGAAACCCTCAAAAAACACGTCAGCGCCGTAACCTTCAGGATCCTGAGGCAATGTGTCGTCGCCAATCATTGGCGTCATATCTGCATAGTAATCAGCAAATGGTGCGCCAATGGGTTTGTCTTGAACGTAACTGATTGGGAAATCTGCATTGCCGCTCTGAAGATCGATACCAACTTTCTGCTGTACAGCGGGAAGGCCATCAGTGATAACCTCCACCTCAATTCCGGTCAGTTTATAAAAGTCACCGATTTTTTCACGGATCGCGAATGAAGGTGGCGTGTTTTCTGACATGAAAACAAGCTTTGATCCGGCATATTGTCTCCACTTAGCATCATCAGAAGATGCCGCTTGAACCGGAGTACGCGAAATAACGGTACTCAGCCCAACCATAAGAGACCCAACACCGAGCGATGCAACACTGCCGCCGCCTAATTCCAGGAACTTTCTTCGTGAAACTTTTTTATGTATAGCATTCTTAGGTACGTAAAACATATTATCCTCCCTTTTTTGATGCCTTATGGCCTCAGTTCAGTTTCGGACCATTGGCTTATCCAGCGGCAGTCGCCTTTTTACTCCTGCGCCGATAATGAAATTACAAGCAACGATTGTGCCAATTTTATTATATTCCGCTTCAGGTTTGGCAGGTTAAAAATTAGACATAGGCGATCATGGACTAGGTGTTCGAACATAGTGTTATGCATCCTTTTTGAAATAAAATAAAAGGTTGCAATTTAGAAATTTAATGCTTTCATAAAAAAATTAATTATTAAAAATAACTTTTATTAAACTAACATGTTAGAATAGATAGTGCCGGATATCATGTCAGAGCTGACGTCATCACTTTGGGAGGAGTGTCACTATGAACAATGGCCAATTATTTGAGAATCATGTTCATGAGATTGTTTCTGCTGCTGGCGGCGCGTCTACCGGGCGTGACACTGAGGTGGTTCAGTCGTGGCTCAGATGTATTAACGACCATAGTCTTGATCCAGAGCACAAGGGCGAAGCTAGAATCGTAACATCAAACGTATTGAAGGAGCATCAGCAGGAAGCAGAGGATCTTTTGACAACCGCACGTTTTGGTATGGAAGACCTATATAGACGCGTTAACTCAATGGGTTATGTTTTGCTTTTGACCGATGCAAAAGGGGTCACTGTTGACTTCATTGGTGACAACAAAGTAGATCGCGAGTTGAAGCGGGCCGGCCTCGCTATCGGGTCTGAGTGGAGCGAAAAAAATGCTGGAACGTGTGGGGTTGGAGCCTGCATAGCGACCGGTGAGCCAATAATAATCCACCAGACTGATCACTTTGATATGGCACACTCACCGCTTAGCTGTACGGCGGCGCCGATATATAATCCGAATGGCGCTTTGATGGGTGTTTTAGACGTATCGCTGCTAATGTCGCCGACTGAAAAATATAGTCAGGCGCTGACGCTTGAAGTTGTTAAATCATGTGTTCGGCGGATTGAAGTAGCTAACTTGATAGCTACGCGTAAATCCGATTGGGTATTACGGTTGGATTCGGGTTTTGAATTTCTTGGGGTAGATCCAAGCTGCGCCATCTCAATTGGAAGTGATGGTACAATTTCAGGGTTAACTCACGGTGCTCAAAAAATAATAGCACAGACATTAGGATCAGATTGGAAACAAATAGATAGCTTTATTGGAAAACCATTTGACGATGTCTTTGAATTTGATTTTAATGATCTGCCATACTTGATCGGAGCAGAAACCCCAGGCGAACAAGCGCTGGAATTGCGGGATGGCAAAGTGATTTTTGCCAACGTTCAAGCGCCGTCAAAGAAAAAACTAACTAATTCTGTAGGAAGGACGCCTTCTGCTCTTACTAAAATTCACGGTGGCGACCCAGAAATGGAACGCCTAACGGGGAAGGCGGCACGCATTGTAGACAGGCAGATCAGCATCATCTTGGAGGGTGAAACTGGTGTAGGTAAAGAATTTGTTGCAAAGGCCCTGCACGAAGCACGAAAAAAGAAGGGCCCGTTTGTTGCGATTAACTGTGCGGCTTTGCCAGAATCTTTGATCGAAAGTGAATTATTCGGTTACGCACCGAATTCATTCACAGGTGCGCACGCCAAGGGTAAAAAAGGACTGATTGAACAAGCTAACGGCGGAACATTGTTTCTTGATGAAATTGGAGACATGCCGCTAGCTCTGCAGGCCCGTTTGCTGCGTGTGCTTGCGGAACGCGAAGTGATGGCTGTCGGTGCTACAAAAGCTGCGGCCGTGGATGTTCGCGTAATATCTGCATCCCACAGAAACCTAAAGGAGTTGGTCGATTGCGGTCAGTTTAGAGAAGATCTCTATTACCGGCTAAACGGTGTTGTTCTGTCGATCCCAACCTTGCGTGACCGGCAAGATAAAAGTTGGATTACGCGTCAAGTAGCCACTCTGGTTTCTCAGGATTTCCCATTAAAATTCACAAAGGAAGCAGAGACGGCTCTGTGGAAGTACCCTTGGCCAGGTAACATACGTGAGATGATAAACGTATTTGAACTTTGCGTTGCAATGAGTGACGGTAACGTTGTTGAATTGGGTGACTTACCTGATCAGTTTTTCTGTCTGAAAGCAATCTAAAAAAATCACAAATGATATTGTGGTGAATTTGGTAACCCAAGTTCAGTTATGGTAATTTATATTTATAATCAATCTATTAAGTATTTGGCATGAACGTTGCTTGTAATCTCTTGACTATGTAAACTGTAACTTAGGGAGTAAAAAATGACATCTAATAATCCATTTATTATGCCATCTCGGCGCGAGTTTCTTAAATCGTCGACTGCGTCCGCGGTTGGTGTAGGCGGCTTGGGTTCGTTTATAGCTTCGCCAGCATTTGCCCAAGACTACGCAGCCGGTATGACCGGTGGTCCCACCGGGTTTGATGGAGCAAGTAGGTTCCAATATAACAACACAATGTCAGAAGGTCGCGCTATCGAAGGTATCAAAGCCCTTCAGGCCGCTGGAAAAGCCCCAAAGAAACTTTCAATGCTTCTGACTGACGGTGCTATCGGCCAGATTACAAAATCTTTCCCAGAAGGTGGCCCATCTGCAAAAGAGGTGTGGGAGAAGGAAACTGGAATAGAGATTGAGATCATTGGTGCACCTGCTGAAGACATCTTCAAGAAGGTTATGCAGGATGTTACGACTGGTAGCGGTACCTTTGACATTTATACTGGTCCTTGGAATTCAACAGGTGATTTGGTGGCATCGGGCGGAGCAGTAAACTGTTCTGAATATGTTGCTAAATATAAACCTGACTGGGGTGATCCAGAGCGTGGCACCCCAACGCCGGAGATGGAGCAGCTACTTTATACGTATGCCGACGACTACTATTCGTTCTCGATGGATGGCGATTTTCAAACTTGGTTCTATCTTAAGGGCATTTACGATATGCCAGAGGTACAAGAATCCTTTATGAAAGAAACCGGTCAAGTCTTGACAACACCGGATACTTGGGAGGATGTTGATCGCATTTCAAAATTCTTTACTGGTAAGGATTTTGGACATGGAACCATGTATGGCAACGGTAATTTAATGAGCCCGTTCTGGGGGCTTGCTACGTTCTATGCTCGTTTTGCATCGATGGATTTCCCAAATTTTCACTTCTTTGATGAAGACGCCAACCCAAACTTAAACTCCGACTTGGGTATCCAGTGCGCGGAAGAACATATTAGATCGTTTGAATGGTCACCGCCGGATGCGCTTACGTTCACTTGGGCAGAAGCTTATGCTACATTATGGAATCTGCAATGTCCGCATACTGCCATCTATACGAATATCGTAAAATTTGGTGATGGGTATAATACGGACGGTACTCCGAAGTCAAAGGCGACTGGTATGCTTGATAGCCATTTGCCCGTTGGCCGTAAATTTGGTGATAAGATCAACAAGCGCTCTGTACTTTATTATCATATCACGGCGTGGCTCTCTAGCAAATCAGAATATCCTGAGGCAGCCTATCTGTTCATGCAGTGGTTAAGCTCCACACGGACCTATACTTGGATGGCAGGAAATCCTGGTGGATATTTTGACCCAATGCAGAAGGCAAACTTTGCTGAGCCACTCGTGGCGCAATCTTACCAGCCTTATTCTATGGAAACGATTCCCGCGACTATCGCGCGTTCGGCTCCGACGATTAACTTTGCCGGGCAAACCGCGCTCGACAATGCTTTGGATGAGGAACTGCAAGCAGCAATCACGGGGCAGAAGACCCCGCGTGAGGCTATGGATGCTGCTCAGAAAAAATGGGAACGGGTAATCAAACGTAATAAACGTAATGGCATTGTTGATGCGATTAAGGCAAGCCGGTCTACTTGGCCGTCAATTGTCGATCCAGCCTAATCTACCAAAGTCCCAGGCGGTGAATTAGCCGCCTGGGACAATCTCAAATTGTTGAAATTTTAAATTGTTGAAAAGGAGGAGGGCACTGTGAAGGCATCTCCCAGCGCAATTGCGTTAAAATATTTCTTTGTTCTGTTGGCAAGCGCGGTTGTTCTCTACCCACTTACTTGGATGGTAACGATGGCATTCAAGCCATATCCAGAATGGACGACCGTAGCTGGGTTGACTTGGTTACCTCAGAACCCAACCTTACAAAACTTCGAATTTATTCTGTACGGTGAAGCTAAAGGTCTTGTTGTAAGTTTGGACCGTACAATCACTGGCCCTCTTATTGCTAGCTTGGTAACATCTATCTGTGGCACCTTGTTGGCTGTAGTAACTGGTACGCTCTCATCATACGCTTGTGTTCGATTTGGACTTGCTAAAACACTGCCTCTTTCTGTTTTGCAATTGCGACTTTTCCCACCTTTGGCTGTTATGATCCCAGTCATGGTGATGTGGGCGTTCCTTGGTGCGGTGGACACTTGGTGGGGACTTTCCCTCATTTACGGGATAGTTACTTTACCATTCGCATTTTGGCTGATGAAAACCTTCTTTGACGAGGTTCCAGTCGAGATTGAAGATGCTGCGCGTGTCGCTGGCTGTTCATATTGGCGCGTTTTCTATCGTATTACTCTTCCGATCGTAAAGCCTGGCCTTGCTACCTGTAGCCTGTTTGTATTCATACTAAATTGGTCCGATTATCTTTTGGCGCTTCTACTGACCCAGAAGGATTGGGTAACCCTACCGGTGTATATGGCTACTTTGACCTCAGCTATGGGGGGGCAGATGTATGGAATGAAGGCTGCTCTTGGGTGTATTGCTGCAATCCCGCCCGTTGTGTTTGGATTAATGATCCAGAAACACCTGGTACGGGGCCTGACATTTGGAGCTCTGAAACAATGACTGATACTATAAAACAGCCGGAAAATTCCCCGGCAAACCTTAAAAAACAAGGCTACTGGGCTGGCGTAGCACGAGACGGTCAAAAGATGGGCTTCTGGTTTATTTTGCCTACGCTATTACTGTTACTGTTCATTGTAGTCTTCCCACTTTTTATGCAGCTTTATCTTTCGGTAACTTGGTGGACACCCCTAGAAGGTATTCCATGGTATCGTGCTTGGGAGGTGTTTAGCTGGGGTGACAACTACGTTTACCAATTCACCGATGAACGCGTTCGGGGCGCAATATGGCGTACAATTCTTATTATGATAGTTGCCGTCCCAGCTCAATTTTTTCTGGGACTGTCGCTGGCATACCTCTTTATGGACAACTTTCCGGGGCGTAAGTTTTTTTACTCACTAATGCTGACCCCAATGATGATTGTACCTGCAGTGGTAGGCCTAATGTTTTACCTACTATTTCAAGGCACGGGACCTGTGAACGCGCATCTTGGATTGCCATCCACGTTTTCATGGCTTACAGATGTTAACCGGGCAATGATTTCTATTATAATCGCAGATGTGTGGCAATGGACACCTTTGATGTTCCTCATTCTCCTGGCTGGAATGCTGGGTGTGCCAACTGACCAGTTATTGGCTGCACGGCTTCTTGGTGGGTCAAATTGGCAAAACTTTCTCAAGATCATCCTACCACGTATGAAAGCGGTCATCATGATAGCATTGGTTTTGCGGGCAGTTGAGTGTTTCAAGATCTTTGATTTGATTTACATTATGACCAAGGGTGGTCCGGGCGTTCAAACGGAAACTATCTCGGTGTTTCTCTACAAAATGACTTTTGGCGAGTTTGAATGGTCCTATGTGGCTGCTCTCGGCCTCACAATTCTCTTTGTCCTTAGTGTAATCGCTGCCAAAGGCTTAGCTTATATTGCCAAGAAGGATGTATAATAAATGTCATCAATTCAGATAAATAATGTCACTAAACGATTTGGAGATTTTACCGCAGTGGAAGACCTCTCACTCGATATACAAGAAGGTGAATTCGTCGCACTGCTTGGTCCATCTGGGTGTGGAAAGACTACAACCATGAACATGATTGCAGGACTTGAAGATATATCTGAAGGTTCTATTCTTTTCGATGGTCAGGACCTTTCAAGCACCCGAATTCAAGATCGTAATATCGGGTTTGTTTTTCAAAATTATGCAATCTTCACGCATCTGAGTGTCTACAAAAATCTGTCTTATGGCTTGGAAGTTAAAAAGATAGATAAGAGTGCAATAGACTCGCGGGTACGTGCAATGGCAGATCGGATGAGCATTACGCACCGGTTGGATCAAAAAGCTTCCAGTCTATCGGTCAATGAAATGCAGAAGTTAGCCATAGGCCGGTCTGCGATCGTAGAACCGCGCATTTTCTTGTTGGACGAACCATTGTCTAACCTTGATGCCAGTTTCCGAGCTTATATGAGGACTGAACTTAAGGTTCTTCAACACGAACTTGGCCAAACGATGATCTACGTGACCCATGATCAAATCGAAGCAATGAGCCTTGCTGATAAAATTGCCATCATAGATGAGGGCAAGTTGATGCAATATGGTTCGCCCTTAGACATCTATAATTCACCTAATAATCGTTTTGTCGCACATTTCATTGGTAGTCCGCGAATGAACCTTATTGATGGTGAACTGCGCCAAGAAGCGGATCAACTCAAGCTGATTATTAGTGGTGGGGCCGAGATAGCACTTCAAGGCCAAATTAAGTCAGACTTCACGAGTGATGGCCGTGTGCATAGTGGTTCATTCGGTATTCGCCCACAGGATATCTATTTTGGTGATAAGCGGTCGTCTAGCGATATCGAGATGAAAGGCACTGTTGACGTGTTGGAGCGTGTAGGTCCAAAACGTATTGCACATTTGCAGGTTTCTGAAACAAGCTTCATTGCTTTTGACGATCAGGATCAATTAAAATTGGGTGATGAGGTACCTTTCTACTTAGCTTCGGACAAAAGCATGGCGTTTGATGTGGCCTCAGGTCGCCGGCTGGGAGTAATTTGAGATGAATTCATTAGAACTCAAAAATGTATTTAAGACCTATCCAGAATTCACGCTTGGACCAATTAACTTGGAAATCAAGCAGGGAGAGTTTTTTGGGATATTTGGGCCACCTTCGACAGGAAAAACATCAATTCTTAAACTTATTCTGGGGCTCATCCACCCAGACGAGGGTCAGGTTATTATTAACGATCAGGATGCCAAAGACTTGGGCGTTTCTGAACGTGGTATGTCGATGGTGTTCCAGAACTTAGCACTATTCCCTCATATGTCAGGACGGGAAAACATCATCTTTCCGCTCAAAGAGCGCGGCGCTACAGATAGGGAAATGGAGCAACAGCTCAACCTAGTATCTGACGTCCTCCATATAAGTCATATCTTACACAAAAATCCCGCACAAATGTCTGGTGGTGAACGCCAAAGAATTGCATTGGGGCGTGCTTTTGCCGCCGATAGCCGTGCGATGCTGTTGGATGAACCTATAGCGGCACTTGATGCGCGTCTTCGAGAGGAGATGCGGGTTGAATTGAAGCGACTTCAGCGAGAGAATAATCAAACATTTGTCTATGTCAGCCATGATGAAGAAGAAGTTATGGCGGTCTCTGATAGGCTGGCGGTAGTTATCGGTGGTAAGATTGCTCAGGTCGGGGTCCCAGATGACGTATATAGCCGCCCTAATTCTATTGCTGTTGCCGAAGTCATTGGATCTCCACCTATGAACTTATTTCAGGGAGAATTTTCTAAAAAAGGAAATTTCTTTGAAGCAGAAAACTTTGATGCTCGGTTAGCTCTCAAAGGACAAAGTAAACACAAAGGCAGTGCAACTTTGGGCATTCGCCCAGAGGATATTTGGCTTGTGGAAGATGGAGAAGGAACAGATTTTGAACTTTCAATAATTTCTGTAGAACCCCTGGGTGGATACACAATTCTGAACGCATATTTAGGCGAAAAAATCGTAAAGATTAGGGCGCCTGGTCAGGTGAATGTCATGGCAGGATCAAAACAAAAGGTGTCGTTTGATCCAAGGCGCATCCATTTGTTTGATGATGATGGAGAGCGTCTTTGAAAACTGACTTCCACCAGGAAATTTTGCTGTAGTTATCAGAACAACTCTCTATCACCCCAATAGTGTTTTGGGCTGATTAGTCACCAAATATTAAATGGTCGTAAAATAAGGACATAAATTATATATAAACAAACCATTAATTAAAATTAAGGTGATAAGCTAATGACCAAAACGCAATTTGCCGTCCAGATGGGGATGGGAACAGACCTGAAAGGTCAAAACTATACCAAAGCTGCAGCATTGGCGGTACATGATGCTTTGCACCGAAATTTCCTTACAACTGGAGCCGCATTTGGTTTTCCTTTGGAAGCAATGATTGTGGATATACGTGTTGGTGTTGGCAAACCTGAGTATGTCGATTTGGACGTCGTTAAAGCAGAGGTACCCGTTGGGGCTGTGCACGCCGAGGCCGTCTTGGGCGGCTTGGATACCGAAATGATGGGGCATACGACCATAATTGCAAACGCTATAGTTACGGTGTCTTTTGACGTGGAGAAAACAGAATGAAACCATTGATACTTGAGCTCGGCATGGGTGCTGATGTGCATGGTCACGACTATACAAAAGCAGCATTGAGAGCGATTTCAGATGCGATTAGACATAGTTCATTAACGTTGTTTTATAGCTATAAGCATCCCTCCGAAATGCGTGTTGAGGCTAGAATTGGCGTACAAGAGCCAGATAAAGTTGATAAACAAAAGATAGCTAAGGCGTTGCCCTTTGGAAAAGTTGAAGTGACAGTCGTCAAAGGTGGACTAAACGACACGGGCATGGGCGGCGCTGAAGACATCGTTCTTGCCTCTGCTGCGGTGAAAGCATGGTTGGACACAAACGACCATCCATTCAAATTATCTGGTGCTTAAAACCCCCTTTCCTAAGTAAATTAACACAAGTTATTTATACATAAGTGGACTTCTTTATCGTCGTACTAGGTGCCAGCTATAGCCACGTACACGAACACGCTCTTTACTCTAATAACGGTAAGGGTTGAAGTTTTGTCCTATTGTTGAAAGCCACACTTAGGGACCTATTCTGGGTAACGCCCGAATGGCCTAAAGTTCCGGTTCTGGTCAAATATATAACGGGTAGGGGGCGGTTGAAGAGGGTCTGGGGGCTTGATGCCATAATTGGCATTATTTAAATTTTTGGTAGTGAAGGAATTAGCCCTGACTATATGTCAGCCATCGGATCCGCACTAGTCATTTTAAAAATAGTTCTGAACCCACCCAACTAGAGTGTTTGTCTGCGTAGCAAAGTTTATCAGTATTACTATCAGAATCGTACACATGGAACATCTCAAAATTTAACCAGAAGCTCACTTGGAATACCTTATCGATGAAGTCCAAATCATCAGGTATCAGAATTGCATTTATCGGCTGCTGCCCACAGAAATTTTAGTGTGGGGTGGTAGATTGGTTTGATGGAAGTTTTGTCGTGGAAACCAATTAAGCTATGAAAATAACAAAGTGAGACCTCCGACGTGTATAACGTCACCGCCATCATCGTTCCCAATAGGCACAGATGTTGCTTGCACTAAACCAAAGAAAACAAGTGGAGACACTTTTTATGGTTACTTTGAATTGTGATATGGGCGAAAGTTTTGGAAATTGGTCTTTTGGGGATGACGAAGGGATTATGCCTTTTGTGGACTTCGCAAATATCGCCTGTGGTTTTCACGCCTCTGACCCTTCAACAATGGCACGTACTGTCAAACTGGCAGCGGGGCTTGGAAAGCGTATAGGCGCTCACCCATCATTGCCGGACAAGGAGGGATTTGGTCGGCGTGCTATGATGCTTAAGCCTGCTGAGCTGCGCGAATGTTTCGTATATCAACTTGGAGCTTTGAGCGGTTTCCTTCGAGCTGAAGGCCTGTCAATGGCACATCTGAAACCTCATGGAATAATTTATGGAATGGCCGCTCAAGATGAAAAGTTATCTATAGCTATTGCTGAGGCGGCAGCGATTTTTAATGTGCCTTTGTTTGGTATGGCTGGAACCGCACATGAGTTTGCTGCTAACAAAGTCGGAATCCCTTTCGTAGGTGAATTTTTTGCGGACCTTCAATACGGCTCTGATGGAGGGCTGATAATCCCACGTGTTCATAGTGCAGTGGACATCGAAGTGGCGGTTGATCGGATGCAAAGAGCTCTAGCGACTGCTCAGGTGGCTGCTACTGATGGGACTATCCTTGACCTTCCGTTTCAAACGATTTGTATCCATTCCGATCCACCGAACGCTCGTAACTTTGCCAAGCAAATTAGGAGCGTTTTAGACGAGGCGGTGCAGTCCAATAATTAAAATCCAAATTACAAAAAAACGGTAGAAAACTATAACTTAAAATAGGGAATTTAGGGCAGAACTTGCAGACGCGACCTAGATATTATCACGATTGAATTCATCCTGGTACACTGCAAATAGGGGGAAGCATGATTTACAAGATACCAAAATTTTCACCTGGAGGCGATCGCTATATTCTGGCTGTATTTGGAGATGAGATGAACCTTGAGCTGAATTTTATGGCTCAGGGAATGGCCAGTGCCCTAAGAAACTCAAAGATAAAGGGCGTGATAGAAAGTGCTCCGTGCTTTGCCTCTCTTCTTGTTCACTATGAACCAGAAGAGATAGGGTATGATGATTTGATACGAGAAATGGTAGTAATATTCGGTTCACTGGGCCCTTCAGATAATTTAGAATTGCGTAGTCGCCTATTTAGCATTCCAGTTATGTACCTTGATCCATGGAGTGCTGAATGTGTGGAAGACTATAAGGCTAAAATCGCCGATAAGCTAACCGATCCAGAACTAATTGTACGTGAGAATGGGCTAAAAGACGTGAGCCACCTTGTCCGCCTACATTCATCATCGGAGTATTGGGTGGCATCGCTTGGGTTCTGGCCCGGCCTTCCTTTTCTTATGCCGCTTGATCCCAGGGCGCGCTTGACTGCGCCTAAATACAATCCCCCTCGGACGAATACACCTCAGGGTGCGATCGGACTTGGGGGTGGAGCTACTTCCATCTATCCCGTTGCCACCCCTGGAGGATATCAGATCTTTGGTCGAACCCCAATTCCCATTTGGGATGCTACTCAGAAGATCCCCGCATTTCAAGGTGATCTTTGCCTGTTCCGCCCTGGAGATCGAATTAAATTTATACCGGTAACCCGTGAAGAGTTCGATCATGCAGAAGCAGAGGTCAAGGCTGGTACCTATGAAACAAACATTGTTGAGTATCAGAATTTTATTGTTTCTGACTACAATGCTTGGAACCATAAATTGAAAGTCGGTGCGGTATGATCGAAGTTATTAAACCCGGGCTAGAAACAACTGTTCAGGATTGGCCAGGTCGGCATGGTTTTTGGAATAAAGGGTTTCCAGTCTCAGGTCCAATGGATAGCTGGTCGATGCGAATGGCAAATGTACTTGTTGGCAATCAACCTGGCGATGCCGCACTTGAGGCTCAATTTCTGGGGCCGACATTGAAATTTCAAATTGATACTGTAATTGCTGTTTGCGGCGGCAATATGCGGCCCAAACTGGACGGTGACCCTCTAGAGCTTTGGCATAGCCACCAAGTTTTGGCAGGCCAGGTATTGGAACTCACTGCAGCGATAAGTGGTGCGCGTGCTTATATTGCTATTGCCGGTGGTATCGACAATGAAATTATACTCGGCTCCCGTGCAACTTTTGCTAAGGCGGGAGTGGGAGGCATTGATGGGGGTGCACTAAAGGTAGGTCAAGTTTTATCGGTCTTTCCTGCTAAAGGCACGCCGGGAATGATCGTCCCGGAATCAGCCCGTCCGAAGTTGTCCAAAACAAGAACTTGGAAAATAGAAGTTTGTGCGGGGCCCAACGATGACTGGATTGACAAGCCAGGACAGGTCCGTTTCTTTTCTGCCGACTGGATATTATCGGCTAAATCAGATCGAACTGGTTTTAGGTTGGATGGGCCCGAATGGAGTTTTACTCCTAGGGCAACTAATAAACCACCAGAACACGGCGCTCTTCCTTCTAATGTTATTGACCATGGATATCCAATGGGAGCTATTAATTTAGCTGGGCAGACACCGATTATTCTGATGAACGATGGCCCTTCAATGGGTGGTTTCATCAACCCATATACCGTTCCAACAGGCTCTTTTTGGAAGCTAGGACAAGCTAGACCAGGCGAAATCCTTAATTTTCAGGAGATCTCTGTGCAAGGTTCACAAAAAATAGCTGCTAATCTTAAAAAAATGTGCAGTCAAGGAACTCTTCTAAAGACGAGCTAAAGTATTTCATGAAGGGAAGACTATTATGACAACTAAAATATGTGCTTTTATACCAGGAATTTTCTACCGCCAAAATTCACCTGACGAGCCTCCATTTTTTGAAGATGGCGCCATTGTTGCTTCAGGCTCGACTATAGGGCTTGTCGAGACTATGAAATCATTTTTTCCAGTTACTTCTGACGTTTCTGGCAAGATCAAATTCCTTATCGAGAACGGCTCTGTCGTCGATGCGGATCAGCCAATTGCGGAAATTGGTTAATCAAGATGTTACGACCTTGATTTTCTGCCAGCTAATGCTCCCATTCAAAAGGTTGTGACTAATAAATAAGATCGATCAAGTAATATTTCTAATTTCTTATGCTTCAACCTTAAGAAAGCATTGATTTCACCTCCACGTCTCATGTGGTTTGGTTTGACAAAATCGTTGAGAGCACCGTCC
>Ga0302130_1001031_pt1 | contig 15054 bp, 18 predicted proteins | sample CB9_surface_MG_FD_203117 | JGI IMG/M metagenome (GOLD analysis project Ga0302130, IMG submission 203117) | Marine microbial communities from Western Arctic Ocean, Canada - CB9_surface | ecosystem: Environmental > Aquatic > Marine > Oceanic | place: Canada: Western Arctic Ocean | collected... | reverse complement strand
CCGGAAACATCCAACCCGGGTTAGCAATGGGCATATATGGAAAGGCCTGACCAATCACCGCAACTTTCACACCACCGGTCTCAAAAAATTTATAGGGAGGGAACATCTCAGTGGGTTCATCCCATTCGCTGTCAAAGATGTTTTGACCCAAGGCCGCAAACGGTAGGTTTTCCACAATTTCATTGACCCGATCACTGCCTAAGGTGAATTCCCAGTGGAATGTCATAGCATCAGGCCGCAGGGTGTTCATCACATTCACCATGTCTTGGCCAGCTGTGTGGTGGCAGGTATAGCTACCATGCCAAGTATCACCACCATCTAGAAACAATGCATCAGGACGCTCAGACCGGATATGGTTGACCACAGTCGCTACACGATCCAATCCACCAACTCGTCCGTATCCTTTAGCCAGAGCGGAAAAGTCGTTATAGCTTAGAGCGTAAGCCGAGGCGCTGCCGTCATTAATACCATATAATTTGCGAAAATCTGCACCGGTGACATGGGGCACATGCCCTCGGTTTGCGCCCACACCAATATTTATCTCTGGTTCACGAAAAAAAATCGGCTTCAATTGCGCATGGATATCAGTGACATGGATCAGTGACACATTTCCGAATGTATCAAACTCAAGCAGTTTACTTTGTGTCAGAGATTGCTGCGCCGCAAGTCGACCCCAATTACCAAACCCAGATCCACCATAAAGCGCAGCAGCAGCCATGCTTGTTTGCAAAAAGTCACGACGAGATATCATTAAGCTTCCTCATATGCAAGATATTGAATTTGTTAAGATCAAAAAAAACCCACACCATAATTTAGGCGCAGGTTTTTATTATTTTGTTTAGTTGCGCACCGAAGGTGTCTCAACTGATAGGCCGTTGCCACGTGCTGCAAGATAAAGCTCCAATGCTTTAAATTCATCTCCGCCCTCTTTATATGGGGTGGCACGAATATTTTTCATACAGCCCTTGAACCGCGCATGCGCAGAATTCAATTTAGCATTTTTCAATCGATATGCAGGAAAACCGTTGATTTGGCCTTGGCTAAGATGGTCTGCACGGATCATAACCCCGTAGTTGTCTTCGTGACAGTTTGAGCAAGACATGTCCAATTGTCCGACACGTTGGTAATAGAGATCTTTGCCACGTTCAAAAAATGGAGCAGCATCACCATCAACCGCAACATTTATGGACATGCCACGTGATTGCAAACCAATCAGCGCAGTCATGGCTGTCATTTGACCACCGGAATACTTCCAAGGCTCAGCGCCCATCCGCTCGGTCCTGCATTCGTTAACAAGGTTTTCCATGGTCACTAAAGTACCATCTTCGACCCGTGGCATTGCCGGACGCAACCCCACAAAATCTTCCACGTCTTCGTGGCAACTTGCACATGCCTTACCCTCAGTACCATCAACTTTCTCAAACAGATCGATACCTTTATCTACAAATACAAAAGCTGGATTATCAAAATCGTCCATCTGCAATGAGCGCGTTTCAAGCTTCCTGAACAGCCATCCAGAGTAAACCGTATCCAAATTCTCAGCAAAAGCCGGAGCCGATGCACTTGTAGATATCACCTCTCCCTCAACTGCCAGGGTTACATCGGCTTGGGCAGACACAAGTCCTGCCGAAAACCCAACAATCGCAACGCTCGTTAGTAAAGTCTTTAATTCCATTTCCAGTCCTCCCTAGACCAAAGGCTTTAGGCTATTTTTATTTTTTTCGAGGTCTCATACACAGAACCGTCATCATCGTACCAAGTAAATTTAAACTCACCTGCCTCTGGAACAACAGCATCAAACTGGAAATACGGATTTGTTGAAATCGCTGGCTCCAGTGTAACGTCGATTACGTTTTGATCATTAAAATCTACCACGAACCGATTAATGATAGAGCGCGGTATAAAGTTTCCGTCCGCGTCCTTACGTCGACCTGATTCCATTTTGTGACTGATCAGGGTCTTAATTGTAATTGTTTCGCCAGCTGCCGCAGTTTTTGGAACCTTTACGCGAGGTTTAACACCTTTCGCCATCAGTACTTCTCCCTATTCGCTTAAGTTAGCCGCCGCAGCCGCCGATTGTTACTTTTACAGTCGCACCAGCTCTGCGGAAGGTGCCGTCTTCCATTTTAGCAATGGCGACAACGTCTTGCGTCTTTGCCAGCCGGATCCGTGTGGACCCACGGCGCGAACCAGCCAAGGATCCAAAGTTGAACGTCGCCACAGCCGGGGTCGGATTCCCCGTCGCCAGCAGCATAATGGATACCGCGCCTGGGGCAGAAACCGCCACGGGGACCGTATTGCCGTTTTCTGCAATCTCCGGCGCAGTCAAGTCAATTCCACCTTCAGTTACACCCACGCCGCCCGTGAATGCTGCAATTGCATCGTCGGTCTTAGAAGCAAAGGCCGGCATACCAGCGACGGACGCAACCGCAAAAGCGCCTGATCCTATGGCCAATATATTTCGTCTAGTAAAATCCATGTTTAATCTCCCTGATCAACTTAAGATCATTAGTCTTTGAGGGTCAGAAGATATGCAACCACATCTTCAACTTGCTGTGCTGTCAAAATTGATTTGCCATCAAACTTTTTCAAAGGACGTTCATAGCCGCTGTCAATGTAGAAGCCTGGCATAATTGTACCTTCGAACATCATCTTTGCATTTGTAACAATTCCGCGCAATTCAGCTTCTTCCCAGCGACCGCCAACACCAGTAAGCGGTGGGCCTACTTCCCCATGAAATTGCTGCTTTGGCATGTCGTCATTCATGTGACATGCTAGGCAATTGCCTAATTTACGACTTTTGAATGTATTGCGGCCCGCTGCTGCGTCACCTGATACGGCGGTCAGGGATGCCAGAACTGCGCCATCATTGAACGATACATCACTTGGCACTGTATCCGCAAAAGCGGTTGTCACACTCAGCACCGATACCGCGGTGATCATAAAAATCTTTTTCATGCGTCCTCCTGAAACACTCTAGCTTTTCGCATACCGTAGTCCACAAAAGACCCAACAGGCAACAATAAATTCACATTTATGAATTTATTGTCTTAAATATTAGATACAACCATCCTCAACCCTGCTCAGAAAACTTTCGCGCATGGTACTTTTGAAAGCTCTCCTCGCCATCATAGCCGTGCTCAACAACCCAGTTCAACATGTTGAAGGTTGTGTGCATACCAAAGGCCCCTGGCATGGTGGCCACGGCCGCTTTACTTGCAACACTATCATCACTCACAGATTCTGGAAAAAATAGAATTGAAGGTGTGAATAACGCGCCCCAACGGCGCACCATCTCTTTCTCTGGAAGAGATATACCGTCAAAATCAGTCACCTCAACGTCTCCAAACATGTTGATCTGAACCACAAAAAAATTCTGATCGATGTAGTCTGCCACCTTTTTTACTGGGAAAACTGTTTCGTGCATCTTCTTGCAATAAATGCAGCCACGTTGCTCAATAATCACCATTAACCGTTTACCTTCAGCATTGGCGTCCGCCAAGTCCTCAGACAAATCCTTAAAGGTATCGCGCATCCAAGGAGCCTTGTGCAAACCATCATCGCCCACTTCAGCAGACGCTAAAGTACCACTCAGAAAAATTGCGCACATCATGAACCAAAATTGTTTCATCATCTTTCCTTCCATCAACCTAAAATACCAAATCCAGGCAACAGTTCCAACATCCACTGCGCAATATAGTTCATAGAATTGGTTGCAATCAACAGTCCAAACAATATCAAAAATACACCCATTACTTTTTCAATCATCCCAAGGTGGCGTCTAAATTTAACCATCCAGCGCATGAAGGGCGCAATAAAAAAGGCGGCCACGACGAAGGGTAACGTCATACCCAATCCATAGGTCAAAAGTAGCAATGCCCCATTCAGCACGGTCTCAGCACCAGCCGCCATGAATAGTATCGCGGCAAGTACCGGGCCCACACAGGGCGTCCAGCCGAAGGCAAAGGCAAGTCCCACAACGTAGGACCCCAATAGGCTCAGCTTTGACAATTTACCAGTGTCGAAGCTTACCTGACGATAGAGCAACGCAACCTTAATTATGCCAAGAAAATGCAACCCCATCAATATAACCAGCGCCGCAGCAATCCATCTTAGGATATCAAAATACTCTCTTACAACCTGACCGAAGGTCGTAGCCGCAGCCCCAAGCCCTATAAAAATAGTAATCACACCCGCAGCAAAAAATGTTGCTGCCAGGACTGCCTTTCGTCGCGTGGCTGCATCAATCTCCACATCACTGTTGATTTGGTTCATGCCCACCCCGGCCAAATAGCTCAGGTAAAACGGAACAATTGGCAAAATACAGGGCGACGCAAAGGACAGTAGCCCCGCAAAAAACGCCGAAATAATTGAAATGTCAAACATTCGAGTACACCCAATATTGTAATTTTCTGAATTCACATTACTATTCTTGAATACGAAAGGTCAAATTACGAATGTGGGTTAGAGCAACGGCATTTTTTCTGTTTATTCTGGCCACTCCTATGCTTTCCGAAACGCGCCTTATCATGGTTGAGGAAACAGGATGCATGTGGTGTACGAGCTGGAATGAGAAGATTGGCCCTATCTACCCCAAAACGCCTGAAGGACGCACGGCTCCCCTACAACGCATCGATATCCACGAAACACTGCCCAGTGACCTTACCTTTTCTAGTAGCCTCCAGTTTACCCCCACATTCGTCTTAATGATAAATGGGACTGAAGCAGCTCGGATTGAAGGCTACCCAGGTGAAGGGTTTTTTTGGGAATTGCTCGCACAAATGATCACTGACGCAAAAATACCTTGGGTGGAATAGTGTTAGTTTCACTTACACACCGAGCAATTTCGTGTCATATGAAAGTAATTTTCATAACTTATGGCTTAGCTTAATGGCACTACCAGTCTTCAATGATAATATTTGCCCTGAAGATATGGAAAAGATGGCTGAGAATGCCATCAAAGCGGCTACTTTTCTGAAGGCAATTAGTCACGAAGGGCGCTTGATGATCCTTTGTTATCTTGCCTCTGGAGAAAAATCAGTCACCGATTTAGAAGAATTGCTATCGGTTCGACAAGCCGCCGTATCACAGCAATTGTCACGTTTACGGCTTGAAGGGCTGGTCACACCAAGGCGAGAAGGCAAAATCATCTATTATAGCCTCAGCGACAACCGTTCTAAGCAGATCATGGAGGTCGTCTACGACCTCTTTTGTCGCGAAACCTAAGGATCTAATATGTTTGATATGCTGTCTGAAACCTCCATTGTTGCAATGGTGGGGCTAATAGGCGGTATAGCTCTAGGCCTAGCAGCGCGCTTGGGCCGTTTTTGCACGCTTGGAGCACTTGAAGATCTCTATTACGGTGGCAGCTCAATTAGGCTCCGAATGTGGGGTATCGCAATTGGTGTGTCTATAATCACCACATATTGGTTGTCTTCAATCGGATTGGTTGACCTAAGGGCCACACTTTACCTCTCTATAGCCTGGAACCCACTGGCCAGTATTTTTGGTGGATTAATGTTTGGTTATGGTATGGCATTAGCTGGAAATTGCGGTTTTGGCGCGTTATCCCGGTTAGGTGGCGGCGACATTCGGGCCTTTGTAATCGTCTTGGTTATGGGCCTGTCTGCATATATTACCATCGGCGGACCACTTGCCTATTTTCGAATTTGGGCTTTTGGAGTGGAAACCCCGACCTTATTCCCTGCTAGCATTGCAGTCGCCCTATCCCATTATTTGGGCTTATCAGTCTATCAGGTTGGGATCTCTATTGGGATTGCTATCCTTTCTGCTTCCTTGGGAAGCGCACAAATGCTGCGCCAGCGCGCCGTAGTGTTTTGGGGAGCCATTGTTGGGCTAGCAATCACATCCGGCTGGGTCGGTACACAATGGGTTGCAAACAACGGCTTTGACGCCTTGCCAGTGGTAACACACACCTTTTCCGCACCAATCGGCGAGAGCTTAATCTACTTGATGACAGCCTCTGGAAATTCAGTGAGCTTTGCAACAGGTTCAGTACTAGGAGTATTGCTAGGTGCACTGGCTGGAAGTCTAATTAAAGGTCATTTTCGCTGGGAAGCCTGTGATGATCCACGAGAACTGGGCCGACAAATTTTAGGGGCCAGCTTGATGGGGATCGGATCTGTTCTGGCCCTTGGTTGCAGTGTTGGCCAAGGTTTATCAGCGCTTTCTGTATTGGCGTATAGCGCACCAGTAACCCTCACTTCGATCATGATTGGCGCGGCCATTGGATTGCGCCAGCTCATCCAAGGCTTCCGCCCGATCGCCTGAGTCAGGCCAAGCCAATTTATTCATCCACAAACCCTACGATTTAAGATCAAAGTTCTCATAGAGACCGCGGAACATCTCAAAGGGTTCTCTGTCGCGCGTGCAAAGCAAAACAATATTCCCGCACAGCGCCAACCAGAAGAATGATATCGGGGTGTGGTGGTTTGCCTGATCTAAAAAACACTGTCAGTGCATGATAAAACCCAATCAAAAAGGGCGCTATCGATATGTTTGAGCAATTTGGCTTTGAAGCCGTAACTCCAATGCAAGCCTCCTTTGTCTTTGCCCTGATCGTCGGTATCGTTTTTGGCGCACTTGCACAGCACCTCAAGTTTTGTTTTCGCAGCGCGGTTGTTGGCGACAAAGGCAACAAGCCAGTCGCCCGTGGCATATGGTTTACAGCTCTCAGTGCGGCTTTGCTGGGCACCCAGTTTCTGGTGATGAATGACTACATCTCCTTTAATGGTCATCGGTTCTTTGAGAAGGATTTACCAATTTTAGCCATCGTGCTCGGTGGAATTTTGTTTGGGATTGGCATGGTGTTAACCCGTGGCTGCATTTCACGTCTCACCGTTTTAGCAGGCACTGGTAATCTGCGAGCCCTGACTGTCATTATCGTTTTCGCTATTTTGGCCCATGCCACATTGAAAGGCTTTCTTGCGCCGGCTCGGGTGTGGTTGGGCTCTATAACTATTCCTCTTGGGCAGACCACCTCTTTAGCCGATCTGCCTGGTGGGGCTGAGTTTTGGACCAGTGCTATGGCATTAGCGGTATTTGTTCTAGCATTGAGGTCTAGTCTGAAATGGAAAGAAGTAATTTTAGCACTTATTTTGGGCCTTTTGGTGCCCTTCGCCTGGCTGGGAACCGGATTCATCTTACAAGATGTATTTGATCCTATTGCCATGCAATCTTTGTCCTTCACCTCCCCTGCGGCTGATCTGTTGTTTTGGTCCATCGCCTCCTCCTCTATCCCCGCGGGTTTTGGTGTAGGTCTGATTTTGGGCGTAGTTTTTGGGTCAGCTCTTGCCGCTATCAGCAAGAGTGAATTTGTCTGGCAGTCGTTTGAAAACGCAGAACAAACCAAAAGGTATTTTTTGGGCGCAGGTTTGATGGGCGTCGGAGGCGTTTTGGCCGGAGGCTGTACTGTTGGCGCCGGCCTTGGAGGCGTTCCAACTCTCAGCATCGCCGCGCTATTAGCACTGGCATTTATTGCCGGAGGTGCGGTTTTAGCAAACTATATACTGCACCCAAGGGGACGAGCCAGTTTGGCTCCACTCGTGGTACATTGACCGTATCAACCGCTACAAGAAGCTTAGTAACAAGTTAGCGCTTGAAAAATCTTTGTACGGTGTGGAACAACAGCGTTAGAAATATTGGTGGGACCAAGGACGAAGAGATTTTTCCCACTGCCCTCGGTCAAGATTTTTTAGTTAGACCATTTGCAGCCGTTTGAATAACGAAGAGGTGTCCCAACGGCCACCGCCAAGTTTCTGGACGTCTTTATAAAATTGATCAACCAAAGCGGTCACCGGCAGGCTTGCCCCATTCTCGTCGGCCGTAGCTAAGCAAATGCCTAAGTCCTTACGCATCCAATCCACAGCAAAGCCATGCTCAAAGTGATCATCAAGCATAGTTTGATAGCGGTTAGACATCTGCCAACTTCCGGCCGCTCCTTGGCTAATCACTTCAATTACTGCCGCACCATCAAGACCAGCTTTTGAAGCAAAGTGCATCGCTTCTGATAGGCCTTGGACCAACCCCGCGATTGCAATTTGATTGCACATTTTAGTCATTTGTCCCGCACCACTATCACCGATCCGACAACACAGCTTAGCATAGACGTTCATGAATTGTTCAGCTTGATCGTAATCCTCTTGATCACCACCACACATAATAGACAATTGCCCACTTTCCGCTCCAGCCTGACCACCGGACACTGGCGCATCAACAAAGGCGATGCCTTTGGACCTTGCCACCCTATAAAGTTCCCGGGTAACGGAAGCCGATACGGTGGTATGATCAATGAACGTGCTACCTTCAGACATGGTTGAAAACGCACCGTCAGGCCCCAAACAAACAGAGCGTAAGTCATCATCATTGCCCACGCAGGCCATTACAATTTCGGCGCCAATAGCAGCTTCTGCGGGTGTTTTGCACAATGCGCCCGCATGCTGCTTAACCCACGCCTCCGCCTTTGATTTGGTGCGGTTGTAAACGGCAATTGAATGGCCCGCCGTCGCAAGGTGGCCCGCCATTGGATAGCCCATTACGCCAAGGCCCAGAAATGTAATTTTTGTCATTTTTTTTCCATTTGATTTACAGGGTGCCAGATAGTACTTTTCCATCAACGAAAAAATCTAGTGTATCCGGCACATAACATTCAATAGCGTTACAGGATTTCTTAGTATTAAGACCTATATTGGGTTTAATAAAATATTATAATAGGAAATGACTACAATTTTTATCCAAATGATGAGAAGCAGTGCTATAATATGTGTGGTTATCAAGCATGAAACACTTATGAGGGTTTGGGTGTGACCACAGGTAAGGACATAATTTTAACGCCCGATGACGTTGCTAGGGCTAAAGAAGCACTCTCAAGGATTGAGAAAACCCTATTCTATCGCTTCGGTAGGTATATTGGGAGCAAACTCGGGTCGTAACCAGTCCAGCAGCCATATATGCCCCACACTAAGCCTCACATGTGGCCTCTGTAAGCATCACTCCATGTTTGAAGTGCTAACCTAATACTTGTTGTAGGTGAGGAATCTACGGTTCACGATGTGCGTAAGAAGTTCAGGTGCAGGCAGTTTAACGTAAAAGGTGAGAACACTTTTCAGATCGTGTGGACAGGCAACTTAGACATTGCGCTTGATCGGGCTAGTGTTAGGCCAGCTAAAACGTAGGTTAAGCAGATTTGTTCTAGCTGGACTAATGTCTTAATTTAAGCGCCCATTGGTTGCATAGTGTACGTAGCATATTCAACGCCATTGTCTTTATCCCACTGCAACTGATCTTCATTCATCATTAGACCCCCGAGTGCTTCAAAGTCGATAATGTTTGCTATGAATATAATGCTGTTCTCGCCTTCTTTGGCTACAGTCCACCCAGTATGTGCCTCACTCACCGAGGCCATGTTAGCCTCAAGCCTAGCAATCATGTTGTCCCATGTGCATTTAAAAGTTGTTCGCATACAAATATTTATCTTCATTCTCTGTTTAATAAGCTACTGATTTATAAGTAGTTCGCATGGTATGAAAAACAACACGTATCAGATCGTACTGGCGGGGTAACTCAGACATTGCGGTTGTGGGCGCTGGGGTTAAGCCAGCTAAGGGATGATCGTAAAGATTCGCCGCAATATCCCACCAGAAAAAGTTTATCTCCACCTAAATCTGTCAGGGAAACGTATGGGTACAACGTGTGGGTTAGCCTTGATTGCCAACCATTGCCAAACCCCATATTTATATAGATTAACTGTACACAAAAGTGGGCTGGCAGAGACGATGGGATTCGAACCCACGAGACCCTTTCAGGCCTATCCCCTTAGCAGGGGGACGCCTTCGTCCACTCGGCCACGTCTCCGCCAACACATTTAGCGGGGAGTTGCACTGGAGACAAGCAGGATTTACTTAAGTTTAGCAACATTTTCAAAAAACTTTTGCTTCACCGAAGAGATGTTCACACCAAGACAGACTTTAACCGGCTCAGCCGCAAGGTTTTGATCTGATACAGTCTCTCCAGACCTGTCACCAGAACAGATCACCCGCAGCTTGTGCTCTTCAGTAACAAATAAATCTGGGGCGGAACACGCTATCAGAGCGGAAGGGTCATGCATGCCACAACCTTCAAATGTACCTACAGTCTCATAAAAATCGATATAAAAATCAGCCATTTTATGTAGCAAACCACCCAATTTTGGGCTTTGCTCGGCCAATTTCGCAAAATAGCTTCGCGGACAAATTACCCGGTTAGTCACATCCAACCCAACAAGGGTAATATTACAGCCTTTTCTAAAAACAAAATCAGCGGCATGTGGATCATGATATATATTAGCCTCAGCCACACTCGTGATATTGCCACCAGCGCCCAGGCTTCCCCCCATGATTACTATGCGTTTTAAGTTACGACAAAATTCAGGGTCAATATCCAGTGCCGCAGCAACATTAGTCAGAGGGCCAATTGCGCTAAGAACCAACTCACCTTTGTGTTTGCGCGCCATACGCACGAGAAACTCTGGCGCAGACTGAGGAATCACTTGCGCCATTTGCTTTGGCACTTGCAAAGTGCCAAAGCCCTCAGAGCCGTGGACATGTGCACTAGGCAGAAAGGCTGGCAATTTACGCGGTTGCGACAAGCCTTGCGCTACAGGTACGTCAACGCCAGCAGTTTTAAGCAAAAATAAAGCGTTGCGGGTCGCCTGCGCTGTGGTGACATTGCCGAACACCGTAGTCAGTGCAAGAAGATCAATAGCAGGGTCCGCAATAGCATAGAACAGCGCCATTGCGTCATCAATCCCAGGATCTGTGTCGATTATCAGTTTTATGGCCATAAGCCCCCCTTGCCAAAGTGGCGCGCGTATGCTGGTTTTAGGTGTTGAACAAGAAGTGCATTACATCACCATCCTGTACTATGTAAGTTTTGCCCTCAGAACGCATTTTTCCAGCCTCTTTGGCTGGGGCCTCGCCACCCAATTCCACAAAATCCCGATAGGCTATGGTCTCAGCGCGGATAAACCCGCGTTCAAAATCCCCATGGATGACACCTGCGGCTTGCGGTGCTGATGTTCCATTTTTAATAGTCCAGGCGCGCGCCTCTTTTGGTCCAACGGTGAAATAGGTCTCGAGGGCCAAAAGCTTATAACCCGCACGTATCAAACGGTCTAAGCCGGCTTCTTCCAACCCCATCTCAGTGAGAAACATTTCCGCCTCATCGTCCTCTAACTGACTTATTTCTTCTTCAATCTGCGCTGAAATAATAACATGGCTATTACCTTGCTCAGCAGCCATTTTAGCCACGGCAGCGGAATGAGTATTGCCGTTGACCGCATCGGCCTCACCAACATTACACACATATAAAATTGGTTTAGTGGTCAAAAGTTGCAACATTTTCCATTGCTTTTCATCTTCTTCATCCACTTTTACAGTCCGCGCTGGCCTGCCCTGTTCAAGGGCTTCCATGGCTGCGCGCAATAGGCGTTCTTGCTGAGCTGCTTCTTTGTCGCCACCGCGCACCTTACGTAAGACGTTTTGCAGGCGCTTCTCGACACTTTCCATATCAGCCAACATCAGCTCAGTATCTATAGTATCGGCATCAGCTAAAGGATCCACAAAGTCGGCCACATGCACCACATCGTAATCTTCAAAACAGCGCACCACATGGGCAATTGCATCAGTTTCACGGATGTTAGCTAGAAACTGATTGCCAAGGCCTTCCCCTTGACTAGCCCCCTTTACCAGGCCTGCTATGTCCACAAACGTCATCCGGGCAGGGATAATATTGGCCGAATTCGCAATCGCAGCTAATTTGTACAAACGAGTGTCAGGCACATTCACTTCGCCTACATTAGGCTCAATTGTGCAGAAGGGAAAATTTGCAGCTTGGGCTGAGGCTGTTTTAGTCAGCGCGTTAAACAAGGTGGATTTGCCAACATTTGGCAAGCCAACGATACCCATTCTGAAACCCATGATGTACTCCATTATTGCTAAATGAGCTCTTATCTGTGCCCAGTGTTCAGAGCAAGCAGAACTGCGCGCTCGCGGTCACAAAGCTAAATTCGGCAGATTACAGGTTAAGTCCCATCGAAGTATATTGAACTCGTTGCACCTTTACGGCATGTAATTAGATAAGCAATTTGAAGGGCCTAATATGACACGGATCGATGCAAAATTTGCAGAATTAAATGCCATTGGTAAAAAAGCGTTTGTGACGTATGTTATGGCGGGCGACCCCAATTATGATACCTCACTGGAGGTCGTAAAGGGCCTACCAGCTGCAGGTGTAGATATAATAGAATTGGGCCTGCCCTTCACTGACCCTATGGCCGACGGTCCCACTATCCAATTGGCCGGGCAGCGCGCACTTAAAGCGGGCATGAGCCTGGAAAAAACTTTAGAGATGGTTAGAGACTTCCGGTTAGGCGATGATACCACCCCAATTGTATTGATGGGATACTATAACCCCATCTACTCGCGCGGTGTCACACAGTTTTTGGAAGAGGCAAAGTCAGCCGGTATAGACGGCATGATCGTGGTGGATTTGCCACCAGAAGAGGATGATGAACTGTGCATTCCAGCTCAAAAAGCCGGATTAAATTTCATTCGCCTGGCCACACCCACAACCGATAACAAGCGCTTACCAAAGGTTCTAAGCAACACTTCAGGCTTTCTCTACTATGTTTCAATCACCGGCATTACGGGAGCAGCTGCGGCGGACGCCTCTGATGTGGCACCCGAAGTTGCGCGTATAAAAGCGGCCACCGACCTGCCCATAATTGTTGGATTTGGGATCAGAACCCCACAAAATGCCCATGACATCGCCTCAGTGGCAGATGGAGCCGTGGTAGGCTCTGCAATTGTTGATAAAATTGGCGCCGGGAAATCTCCAGCTGAGGTTTTAGCCTTTGTTAAATCCCTGGCCGATGGAGCCCATTCAGCATAACGAGCCCATTCAGCATAACAAGGGGAGACCATTATGACACTGACAATACGGCCACTTCAGGCCAAAGATCGCAACGCGTGGGGCCGGATGTGGACAGATTATCTAGTGTTTTATAACACCGATATATCCCCTCAAATACAGGATATTACCTTCTCGCGGTTGATTGATCCTAATTACCTACTGCAAAACTGCTTGGTGGCAGAGTTAGATGGCGTAGCCGTTGGTATCGTTCACTATATTTATCATGCCCACAACTGGCGCGCCGAAGATGTTTGCTATCTACAAGATCTCTATGCAGACCAGCATGTACGTGGCCAAGGCATAGGGCGGGCATTGATTGAGGCCGTATATTCCGCGGCTGATGCCAATGGTACGCCATCAGTCTATTGGATGACCCAAGACTTCAACGCAAATGCGCGCTTGCTCTACGATCGCATCGGAAGCTTAACTCCTTTTATAAAATATTCGAGGTAACTTTATGACAATACACATCGGTGCAAAACCTGGAGAGATTGCAGACACAGTTTTATTGCCTGGCGATCCGCTGCGTGCAAAATGGGCAGCCGAAACCTTTCTGGATAATCCGCAGTGCGTCAATAAAGTCAGAGGAATGCTTGGCTATACCGGAACATGGTGCGGAAATAAGGTTACCATCCACGGATCCGGCATGGGAATGCCAAGCCTTTCTATCTATGTAAATGAACTTATAAAAGATTACGACGTCAAAACACTTATACGCATTGGCTCAGCTGGTGCTATGAGCCCAAAGGTCAAGCTGCGAGACGTTGTGATAGCTATGACCGCCTCGAGCTTATCGACACCTTCCATGGGCATGTTCAAAGAAATAAACTATGCGCCCTGTGCAGATTTCAACCTACTAGAGGCAGCAGTAAAAGCTGCTCGATCACGTAATATTGGCACCCATGTTGGTGGGATTTATTCTGCAGATGTGTTTTATGATGAGCGACCCGACCTCACCGAACAGATGACCCGCCACGGCATCCTTGCAGTGGAAATGGAAACTGCTGAGCTTTACAACTTGGCTGCGCGCTATGATCGGCGTGCTTTGGCAGTCTGCACAATATCTGACCATCTCCTTACCCATGAGGCCCTACCTTCGGAAGACCGTGAACGCAGCTTTGGCGATATGGTCGAAATAGCCCTTGAAGCAGCTTTTTCTTAAAAACGACATTTGATGGCGCCGGTATTGGCCCCGACAACCCTAAACCAGTGACTAAAATAGTCTGATGAATGCTCGATTGATTGATATGGCCCTAGGGCTGGGGGTGGCTTTCGTTTGGGGGCTGGGGCTTGTGTTCGCAAAGGCTGCTATTTCGCATTTCCCTCCTATTTTACTAATGGCTTTTCGTTTTAGCGTCACCGCTATGGCCCTAGTCTGGTTCATAAAACCCAGCGGCGGGCAACTGCGAATGCTATTTTTAATTTCCTTCATATCGGCCACTTTACAATATAGCCTCACCTTCACTGGGCTTGCAGGGTTGGATGCCTCTGCGACCGCTTTAATTGTACAGTTGGAAATCCCTTTTTTAGTCCTGATTGGCGCCATATTCTTGAAGGAATCCCCCGGGTGGCGTCGGTGGATTGGCATCACAATCGCCTTTTTTGGGGTATATCAAATTACCGGAGAACCCCGCATCGGTAATGCACTTTGGTCAGTGGCTCTAGTGATCGGCGGCGGCCTGACGTGGGCCATGGGCCAAGCTATGGTGCGCCAACTAAAAAATATTTCAGGCCTCACAGTAGCCGCTTGGATCTCCATTTTAGCATTTCCACAGTTATTTATTATGTCAGCAATTTTTGAGACGGGCCAATTTCAAGCCATTCAATCTGCTGGCTGGGTTGTCTGGAGTACTGTGGCCTATCTAGGCCTAATTATGACAGCTTTAGGCTATTACATGTGGTACACATTGATCCGCCGCACCCCAGTCAGCGAAGCCGCCCCATACCTTCTGGCCCTGCCCCTGTTTTCAATGGCTGGTGGCTGGTTTTTTCTGGGAGAGATCGCCACCACCCAAACCTTACTGGGTGGTGGCATTATTATATCTGGAGTAGCTTTAATCGTTTTCGAACCAATAAAATAAAGGC
>Ga0302130_1001021_pt1 | contig 15133 bp, 11 predicted proteins | sample CB9_surface_MG_FD_203117 | JGI IMG/M metagenome (GOLD analysis project Ga0302130, IMG submission 203117) | Marine microbial communities from Western Arctic Ocean, Canada - CB9_surface | ecosystem: Environmental > Aquatic > Marine > Oceanic | place: Canada: Western Arctic Ocean | collected... | reverse complement strand
CAAGTCCTGATCTAATAAGATCAATTTCTTCAATCCCGTCAATAAAATTTCTTTTATATTTCTCTGGCATTGATTTTCCTGTCATAGACTCAATCGCTTCGATTAGGGTTGTGTACCTTAGAGCATTCTCTCTCTTCTCAAGTCTACCGAATCTTATGTGCCTTATATTTTTTACCCACTCAAAATAACTCACAGCTACTCCACCAGAATTGGCAAGAATATCTGGTATGACAAAAATATTCATTTTATTAAGCATCTTATTTGCTGTATAGCTAATGGGACCATTAGCAGCTTCAATGATAAGTTTGGCTTTAACCGAGCCAGCATTTTTTTCTGTAATAACATTTTCTCTAGCAGCTGGAATTAATATGTCACATTCTTTTTTAAATAAAAGAGCGCCGTCTTTTATAAATTTAGCTTTGGTGTAGTTTTTAAAAGATTTATTTTTGGTAAAGAATTTTTTTGCGTGTTCTACGTTTATGCCATTCTCGTTATAAATACCGCCGTTATACTCGGCGATACCAATCAATTTAACATTTTCATCTTCAGTTAAGAATTTGGATGCATGGTAGCCAACATTCCCTAAGCCCTGAACAATTAAAGTTTTGTTTTCTAAATTTTTAGAAAGTCCAAATTTCTCAAGAAGGTCTGAATTTTTATAAAACTCTCTAGCAATATATTGGATTCCTCTACCTGTTGCCTCTTCTCTTCCAGGTAATCCATTTTTATTTATTGGTTTCCCTGTTACGCATGCCGCAGCATTTATATCAGTTGATTTAAGTTTTCTATATTCATCTGCAATCCATGCCATTTCTCTAGACGAAGTTCCAATATCAGGTGCTGGTACGTTTTGAGAGGGACTTATTAGATCTCTTTTAATGAGTTCTTGGGCAAACCTTCTAGTTATTTTTTCAATTTCAAACTCTTCCCATTCATGAGGGTTAATTTTAAGACCTCCTTTTGACCCTCCAAATGGCACATTAATAATTGCATTCTTATAGGACATTAATGCAGCAAGGGCTTCGACCTCATCTGCATGAGTTGCCATATCAAATCTTATACCACCTTTAGTTGGTTCCATATGTTCTGAATGAACTGATCGCCAGCCTTCAAATGTATGTATATCACCTCGAAGCCTAACGCCAAATCTCACTGTATATGTTGAGTTACAGGTGGTGATTTTATTCGCAAGCCCTTTTGAAATAGGGACAAACTTTATAGCTTGGTTAACAAACTGAGTAGTGTCTTCTAAAAAATTATCCATAATAACCCCCTGTTATATAAATACTTTGACCCTAAAACTATTGAATAAATAGCATTGGGAGCTTTAATCATAATATTAGCTGAATAAAAAATTAATAATAGTAATTTTTAATCTATAATGTGGCGTTTCGTGGCGGGCGTAGCTCAGTTGGTTAGAGCGCTGGATTGTGGCTCCGGAGGCCGTGGGTTCGAACCCCATCGCTCGCCCCATTTAAATTAGGTAAATCATATGACTAGTAAGTTAAAAAAACTCAAGGATTTGGAAAGGAAATTAACAGTTTCAATTCCAGTAGATGAGTACAATTCTAAATTTGAATCCAAGATTAATAAAATCAGAGGAGAGGCTAAACTTGACGGTTTCAGAAAAGGCAAGGTTCCAACTGATGTCTTAAAGCAAAGATATGGATCTTCTATTCATGGAGATGTTGTTAATGAATTGATTCAAAACTCATATCCTCCAGCATTGGCTGAAAATAACTTAAGACCTGCGTCACCTCCAACTGTTGATCTTGAAAGTGAAGATCCTACAAAACCAATCTCTTACTCTGCAACTTTTGAAGTTTTCCCAGACATAACACCTAAGCTAAGTAGATGGACTAGTTATGAAGAGGTTACGATCTCAATTGAAGAAGATGACATAGACATGGCTATTAAAGATATTGTTAAAAGATATGGTGATTGGGAAGACGTAAGTAGAAAATCACAAAAAGATGATCAGGTTATTTTAGATTTTACAGGAACTATTAATGGCGAAAAGTTTGAAGGAAATTCAGCTATAGATTTTAAATTAGTTCTTGGTAGTAATTCTATGATTCCAGGATTTGAAGATTCTATTATTGGAAAAGAACCATCTGAATTCTCAATTAAATCTACCTTTCCAGATGATTATTTTAAGAAAGATCTTGCTGGTATCGAAGCTGAATTCAAGATTAACTTAAAGACTATTCAGCAGCTAAGTGCTGCAAAAGTAGACGAAGAATTATTTAAAAAGCTTGAAATGGATGTGAAGGATGAAGAAGCTTTTAAAGAAGAGATTACTAATAGAATGAAGAAGGAGGTGGCTTTGCAGGAAAAAGACCTTACTAAAGAATCTATTTATGAAACTCTTTTAAAAACAAATAAAATCTCAGTACCCAAGGTCACTGTTAACGAGCAAGCCGACCTAATGCGTAAAGATGCCTTAATGAGAATTGGGCATACTGAAGAAAATGCTGGAGATGACTTATTTCCAATAGATTCATTTCTGGAAAATGCTGGTAAAAGAGTAAAACTCGATCTGCTTTTTTCAGAATTAATTAAGCATTTTGAGATAACTGTAACTAAAGAAAATGTAGACGCTTATATTGAGAGAGAATCAACCAAATATAAAGACTCTGAGCAATTCAAACAATGGGTTGAAAACCAACCTCAGCAACTAGATCAATTTAAAATGATAGTATTAGAAGAGCAGCTAGTTGAAAAATTAGAAAATGCCCTTAAATCTAAAGGTAAGGTAATTAAATTTTCCGAACTTTCAAATAAATAGGTAGATATGAACGACATACAATCAGCATTAGTTCCGATGGTAATAGAGCAGACTCCAAGAGGGGAGAGATCATTTGATATTTACTCAAGACTTCTTAAGGAAAGAGTTATATTTTTAACAGGTCAGGTTGATGATTATATGTCAAACCTTGTAGTTGCCCAGCTCTTATTCCTTGAGTCAGAGAATCCAGAAAAAGATATATCTATTTACATTAATTCACCTGGTGGAAGCATTTCAGCCGGTCTAGCTATCTACGATACTATGCAATTTATATCTGCATCCATATCAACTTTGTGCATCGGTCAAGCCGCAAGCATGGGAGCGATTCTCTTAGCTGGCGGAGAAAAGGGTAAACGATTTGCTCTTCCTAATTCTAGAATTATGATACATCAGCCTCTAGGTGGTTTTCAGGGCCAAGCTTCTGATTTTGAAATTCATGCAAAAGAAATTCTTCATATGAAAAAAGTTGTCAATGAAATCCTTGCAAAACATACAGGCCAAACAATCAAGAAAATAGAAAAAGATACTGATAGGGATAATTTTTTAGATGCTACTTCCGCTAAATCTTATGGGATAGTTGATAAAATACTTAATGAAAGAGGTCCAATTAATGGCAAGTGAAACTTCTTCAGATAAATTAAATTGTTCTTTTTGTGGAAAGGTTCAGGATGAGGTTAAGAAATTAATCGCTGGCCCCAGTGTTTATATTTGTAATGAGTGTGTTGATCTTTGTAATGATATTATTGAAGAGGAAGTTAAGAGCAGCGAGGATGACAATCCGCTAGAGGAACTTCCATCTCCTTTAGAAATATTTAATAAACTTGACGAGTATGTGATCGGTCAGGAAAAGGCAAAAAAAGTTCTATCAGTTGCTGTTTATAATCACTACAAAAGATTAAAAAAGAATACTTCCAAAGATGCTGTGGAACTTCAAAAAAGCAATGTATTACTTTTAGGTCCTACTGGTAGTGGTAAAACTTTACTAGCTCAAACTTTAGCAAAAATATTAAATGTTCCTTTCGCCATAGCTGACGCAACGACGTTAACCGAAGCTGGTTATGTGGGTGAAGATGTTGAGAATATTATTCAAAAGTTATTACAGAAATCTGACTACGATCCAGAAAGAGCTCAGTTAGGAATCGTCTATATTGACGAGATTGATAAGATTGCTAGAAAGTCCGATAATCCCTCCATTACAAGAGATGTTTCAGGTGAGGGAGTTCAACAGGCCCTATTAAAACTTATTGAAGGAACTGTAGCCTCAATACCACCTCAAGGCGGCAGAAAGCATCCTCAGCAAGAGTTTGTTCAGGTCGATACTTCGAATATTCTTTTTATATGTGGCGGAGCATTTTCAGGGTTAGATAAAGTTATTAGTTTAAGAAATAGCAATGTTGGAATAGGTTTTGGAGCTGAGGTCAGCTCAAAATCAAATATTCTACCCATTACCACTAATGTTGATGACTTAGAGCCAGATGATTTAGTTAAATATGGGCTAATTCCAGAATTTGTCGGCCGACTTCCTGTCATATCATGTTTGCATGAGCTAGATGAGCATGCTTTAGTTAGAATACTTAAAGAGCCTAAAAATGCTTTGGTAAATCAATACAAACATCTTTTTGAGATTGATGATGTTGAGCTAACATTTAGAGATGAGGCTTTGGTAGAAATTGCTAAGCAGGCTATAAAAAGAAAAACAGGAGCTAGAGGATTACGATCAATTATGGAAGAATTACTAATGGAAACCATGTTCGGTCTTCCAAATAGCGACTTGGAGAAAGTCATTATTGATGAGAATACAGTCATGTCAAAATCAGAGCCTATAAGGCTTCTTAAAACAACTACTAAAAAATCATCATCTGCCAATTGATATTTTCATAACAATCCCTATATTGGAGTTATGAAAGAAATTAAATCAGATCTACCTTTAATCCCCCTAAGAGACGTTGTAGTCTTTCCTGGGATTGTAACTACCTTATTTGTTGGCAGACCCAAGTCTGTGCAAGCTTTAAATGCAGCAATGTCATCCAATAAGAAGCTTGTTCTTGTAAGTCAGATTGATCCAGTTGTTGAAGATCCATTATTTGCTGATATGCACAAGGCAGCTTCAATAAGTAACTTACTTCAATTAATTAAATTACCTGATGGAACTATGAAAGTTTTAGTTGAGGGTTATAAGAGATGCTCTATTGAAAAAGTTATAGATAAAGACGATTACTCAGTTGCCCGTATTACAACAATTGATGACATCCCTTTAAAAGAAGCAGATGCTTCAAATTTAGTAAGATTTATAAAAGCAAAATTTGAAGATTATATTAGTATCACTAAAAGAATACCTCCTGAAATTGTTTCTACAGTTGATTCTTTAGATGATCTTTCTAGATTAATTGATTCAATATCAAGCCATCTACCGATCGACGCCTCAAAGAAGCAGGAAGTTTTAGAAATTGCCGACCTTAAGATAAGAGCTGAGAAATTACTTACTTTTATAGAATCACAGCTTGATGTTGTTGATGTTGAAAAAAAGATAAGAGAACGTGTAAAAAAACAAATGGAAAAATCTCAAAGAGAGTATTACTTAAATGAGCAAATCAAAGCAGCTCAAAAAGAATTGGGTGAAATAGGTGATGAGGGAGATGAATTAGATATTCTTGAAGAAAAGATTGAATCTGCAGGAATGCCTAAAGATGCTCTTAAAAAAGCAAAAAGTGAATTATCTAAATTTAAGCATATGTCTCCATCATCAGCAGAAGCATCTGTTGTTAGGTCATATCTAGATTGTATGATTGAAGTTCCATGGAAGAAAAAATCTAAGATTAACTCAGATATTCAATCATCCCTTGATATTTTAGAAGAAGACCACCATGGACTTGAAGAGGTAAAAGAAAGAATTATTGAGTACCTTGCAGTTCAAAAAAGAGTTAAATCAATGAAGGCCCCAGTAATATGTTTAGTAGGCCCTCCTGGTGTCGGTAAGACATCCTTGGGTGAATCCATAGCTAGAGCAACAAATAGAAAGTTTGTAAGAATGTCCCTTGGTGGTGTGAGAGATGAATCTGAAATTAGAGGCCATAGAAGAACATATATCGGATCTATGCCAGGCAAAATAATTCAAAAACTCTCTAAGGTTGGTGTTAAAAATCCTTTATTTCTATTGGATGAGATAGATAAAATGGGCATGGATAGCAGAGGCGATCCTGCTTCAGCACTTCTTGAGGTCTTAGATCCAGAGCAAAATAATTCTTTTAGTGATCATTATCTAGAGGTTGACTACGATCTTTCAGAGGTAATGTTTGTATGTACTGCTAATAGCTTGAATATTCCCACTCCTTTATTAGATAGAATGGAGATAATTAGAATACCTGGTTACATAGAAGATGAAAAATCTAGCATTGCTAATAAATATCTCTTACCAAAACAAATAGAAAGAAATGGCTTGAAAGATTCTGAGATTAATTTTGATAAAGAAGTAATTCTTTCTCTTATAAGATACTACACAAGGGAAGCTGGGGTCAGAGGCCTCGAAAGACAAATAGCAAAAATACTTCGCAAGGTTGTTAAGGATAGATTATTAAATAAAAAAACTACATCAGCACCAACCAAAATTACGAATAAGAATTTAGAAAAATTCTCTGGTATAAAGAAATATAAATTTGGTATTGCAGAGAAAGATGATGCTATTGGACAAGTAACGGGTCTGGCATGGACTGAAGTTGGTGGTGAATTACTTACAATTGAAGCTTCGCATGTAGATGGAAAGGGTAGGATAATCAAAACAGGATCCCTTGGTGACGTTATGCAAGAATCAATTCAAGCTGCTCTTACTGTAGTTAGATCCAGAGCAAGTTCACTGGGAATAAAGTCAAATTTTTATGAGAAGCATGATATCCACATTCATGTTCCTGAAGGTGCCACGCCTAAAGATGGTCCTAGTGCTGGAGGTGGTATGGCTATTGCTCTTATATCGATCTTTACTGGAATACCTGTTAGGGCTGATACGGCCATGACTGGAGAGATAACTCTTAGAGGCCAAATATTAAAAATTGGTGGACTAAAAGAAAAGCTTTTAGCAGCAAAAAGAGGCGGTATTAAAAACGTTATTATTCCTAAAGATAATGAAGCTGACTTAAAAGAAATGCCTAAGCAGATTTTAGAGTCGTTAAACATTATTCCTGTTGAATGGATTGATGAGGTTGTATCTTTTGCATTGATTGAGGAGCCAACACCCTTATCAAAAATTGCAAAGACGAATAAAGATAAATCCTCTCCCAGTGATTCGTCAAAAAGCGGAAATAAACAAACGCACTAAAAGCCCTTATTTACTTGACTTTTTCTGACTAGAAGCCATTATATAAGTTCATTTATATAAATAAATTTACACAGAGGAGTGTTTAATATGAATAAATCAGATTTGATTGATGCGGTTGCAGGTGATGCAGATATTTCTAAGGCTTCAGCAGGCAGAGCTGTTGATGCTGTTTTAGGTGGTATCGGTAATGCTTTAGGAAATGGTGATTCAGTATCACTAGTTGGCTTCGGAACTTTTAATGTAAGACATAGAGCTGCTAGAGAGGGAAGAAATCCTCAGACAGGCGCTTCAATGCACATTGCTGCTTCTAAAGTACCAGGTTTTAAAGCTGGTAAAGGCCTTAAAGATAAGGTTAAGCAGAGCTAAGTTTTTTAAACTTTAAAAGGGTGCATATGCACCCTTTTTTTATTCTATAATATACATACTATGCTTGAATCATTAAGAAATTTTTTAACGGGTCCTAGACTATTTATTGTAATCGCATGCTGCGCTTTACCTTTTGTTTTCCTAGGGACTTCATCACTATCTACTGCCTTTGGAGGTTCCTTGGGAACTATCAATGGTGAAGACGTAACTGAAACTGACTTTCAGATCGCAACAAATATAACAATACAGAAATTTAAAAGTGTCTATGGAGAAGAGTTTGACTTTAATCTTTTAGATGAAGCAACTCAGGTCGACCAAATAAAACAAGAATTAACTGTTCAAAAGGTTCTCCTATCAAAAGCAAGAAATCTTGGTATGGTAAATAGCAATTCAAAAAAAGTTGCAAAAAAGAATATTATTAAAAATCCAGTATTTCAAATTGATGGAGTTTTTGATGAATCAGTTTTTGAAGCTCAAGTTAATTCTAATGGACAAACTAAAGATACTTATATTGACTTAATGACAGAGCTTACTGCTGCAGAGCTTTTTAGATCTGCTCTTTCGTCAATAAACTTCGTAACAAAGGAAGAGTCTTTGGAACTTGCCAAGCTTTCCGAACAGTCATTAGATATAAACTTTTTAAAAATTAATTTTAATTCTCTTAAAGAGAGCATATCCAATAACAACGATGAACTAAATGAATACTATGCTAATAATCAGGGTTTATTTTATTCCGATGAAGAAAGGTCCTTTAAATATATTGTTTTAACAGCCGAAGACTACAAGGATAAGGTTACAGTCCCTGAGGGATTTGTTGAAAATGCTTATGCAGAATATTTACTTAAAGCAAATGAAAGATCCCAGACTAGAATATCGCATATCATGGTTAATAAAAGTAATCATGAGTCATCCGAAGATGCCTTTAAGGCAATAGAGGACATTAAGTCTAGCCTAGATACCGGTGCTGATTTTTCTGAGCTTGCATCAAGCTTTAGTGATGATATTGTTTCAAAAGATACTGGTGGTGATTTGGAATATTTTTCTTCAGATATCTTCCCTGTTGAATTTGGAGAAGCCATTAATGGCCTTGAGATTGGAGCTTTAAGTCCTATTGTAGAGCTTGATGACTCGTTTCATATAATAAAAGTTACAGAAATAAATGAAGTAGAGGTCTTGTCCTTAACTAATTTAGAGAAAAAGATTGTATCTGACTTGGTAACTTCTGAATCACTTGCTTTGTTAAATGATGATTTCATTGAGTTAGATAATATGATCGCTTCAAATTCGTCTATTGAATCTATAGGAGAGGTCTTGTCTGAAGAAATCCTATCCAGTAATAGCTATTCTGTTAACAATTTTAAATTTGATATTAATGATAGAAGGATTTCTGATTATGTATTTTCTTCTGAATCAGAAACTGGTGTTACGTATGCCATTGAGCTAGAGGATAGTTTTATAGTTCTTTCTATTAGTGATATAAAAGAGTCTTCCTTGATGAGCCTTGAAGATGTAAGTTCTGAGGTTTCGGACTATTTATCGAGCATGAAAGCAGTTGAAAAAAAAGCCCTTATTGTTAGTGAAATTGATTCAGCCAAGACAGATGGAACATTAGAGTCTGTTATAGCAGGCTATGAATTCATAGCCAAGGATAATTTTGTTGGTGTAAAAAGAAACTCATCTCTTTTACCTCCTGAAATACTTTCCGAAGTATTTAAATATTCTGCAGGCGAACAGGTATATGTTGATTCAAATAATGGTGACATGTATTTGGTTGACGTATTAAAATTAAACTTGCCAAGCGATGAATATATTTCAGAGGTTTTAGAGCAATATCAAAGTCTGGCTCAGGAGAGGGCATCGCAGAATATGTCGGTCATTATGAATGAAGATCTTTTTGATAATGCCAGAGTAAATTTAAATAATTTAGTATTTTAATCATGAAAAATCTATACCTAGCCTTAACAGTAGTTATTTTTATGTCCGCATGTTCTTCAAGCATCAGTCCTGTTGATGATGGTCTGGATAAGCAGATATTTCATTTTGGAAACGGTTCTGAACCACAGGGAATCGATCCCCATATAGTAACTGGAGTTCCTGAGCATCATCTTCTTATTTCCTTATGCGAAGGCCTAACTTCCTCGAACCCAAACGGAGGACAAAACCTTCCAGGTGCAGCTGAGTCTTGGGATATCAGTGAGGATGGAACTGTTTATACTTTTTATCTTCAAAAGAATGGCAAATGGTCAAATGGTGATGCGCTAACAGCTCATGATTTTGCATGGTCTTGGCAGAGGCTATTAACTCCATCTTTAGGCTCTCAATATCCTGACATGCTTTATTATGTCAAAGGTGCTTCTGATTTTCATAACGGCATAACCGATAATTTTAATGATGTTGGTGTAGAGGTGGTTGACGATTATACATTCAGAGTTCATTTGAATAATTCAACACCATTCTTCCTAGGGTTATTAAGTCATTACAGCACTTGGCCAGTTCATAAAGAAACTGTCTTAAAGCATGGAACTATAGACGACAGAAACGGTCAATGGACTCGTCCAGGAAATTTCGTCTGCAATGGACCTTTTAACTTAAAGTCATGGGAGCTCAATAGCAGAATAGTTGTTGAAAAAAATCCACTTTACTGGGATTCAAATGTAGTTAAGTTAAATGAAATTCATTATTACCCAGTTCAAAACGTTATGACTGAGGACAGAATGTTTAGAGCCGGTCAACTTCATTTGACATCAACACTGCCTTCACAGAAATGCCCAGTATATATAGAAGAAAATAATCCAGACTTAAGAGTAGATCCTTATATGGGTACATATTTTTATAGGCTTAACACCAAAAATCCGGTTCTAACAGATGTGAGAGTTAGAAAGGCTTTGGCTTTCGCAATAGATAGAAAGAAATTAGTAGAAAAAGTGACTAAGTGTGGACAGATTCCCGCCTATTCCTTCACTCCTCCTGGCTCAGCAGGCTATGAGCCTGATACATCCATACCATTTGATCCAGCTCTTGCTAAACAGCTCTTAGTTGATGCTGGTTACGGTCCTGGAAATGAATTTCCTAAACTAGAAATTTTATTTAATACTAATGAGGATCATAGAAAGTTAGCTCTAGCTATTCAGCAAATGTGGCAGCAAAATCTAGGTGTTGATATTGTATTGGTTAACCAAGACTGGAAGGTCTACTTAGCAAGAGAAATGATAGGAGACTTTCAAGTTTCTAGAGCTGGCTGGATAGGGGACTATGAAGATCCAAATACCTTCTTAGATACTCTTAGGCCTAATAGAGGTAACAATAAAACAGGATGGGAGAACGAGGATTATGATCGTCTAATAGAGCAAGCTAACTCTGAGAGCAACCAAGATGTTAGATACGAACTATTAAGAAAAGCTGAAAATATATTGATAGATGAAATGCCAATAATTCCTTTATATACATACGTAAAGTCTTATCAGCTTTCTTCGGATGTTAAGGGATACTATCCTAACTACCTAGACCACCACCATCCTAAATATATCTATTTAGAAAGAGACTAAAATATAGATGTTCAAGGTATTTATCAAAAGAGTTTTGATGGCTATTCCGGTCTTGTTGGCTGTAGCAACCATGACCTTCTTTTTAATAAAACTTGCACCCGGTGGACCTTTTGATGCTGAAAAAGCAGTTTCACCTCAGGTCTTAAAGAATCTTAATGAAGTTTATAACCTAGACGCTTCTCAATGGGAGCAATACACAGATTACATGTCAGGTATTGTAAGGGGTGACTTTGGTCCATCTTTCAAATATCCAGGCAGATCGGTAACAGAGATGATTGGAATTGGTCTTCCTATAACGTTTGAGCTAGCTATATACGCTATTCTAATTGCACTAGTAATAGGTGTTTTTTCTGGTGTTCTTGCTGCATTAAAAAGAAATACTCTTTTAGATTTCATACCAATGGCAATTGCTATGATTGGTATATGCGTTCCAACATTTTTAATGGGACCTCTTTTGGTTCTAATTTTTGGTATTAACCTTGAATGGCTCCCGGTAGCTGGATGGGGTCAATTAGCTGGAGATAAGATATTACCATCAGTAACGTTGGGCTTTGCCTATGCAGCATATATTGCTAGATTAAGTAGAGGCGGTATGTTGGAAGTTTTAAACCAGGACTTTATAAGAACTGCACGAGCTAAAGGCCTTACAGAAACAATGGTTGTGATTAAGCACGCCATGCAGGGCGGTTTAATACCGGTTGTATCATTCTTAGGACCGGCTATTGCAGGTTTGCTTGCAGGCTCGTTCGTTGTTGAGACAATATTTCAAATACCTGGTTTAGGTAGATTTTATGTAGAAGCTGCTCTAAACAGAGATTACACAATGATTCTTGGAACAACTATATTTTTCTCAGCAATGATTGTATTTTTTAATCTTTTATCTGACCTAGCAGCTCTCTGGCTAAATCCAAGATCTAGAGATGTGTCATGAGTAATAGTGCTTCACTTTGGTCTGATGCGTTTTATAGACTAACAAGAAATAAAGCAGCAATGGTAGGAGGATCTATCCTTGTCATATTAATATTATGTGCAATTGCAGCACCTTGGATTGCTCCTTATCCTTATGCATATCAAGATTTAGACCTAGGAGCAGCACCTCCGTCAGCACAGCATATTTTAGGGACTGATATTCTAGGAAGAGATTTATTTAGTAGAATTCTTTATGGAGCAAGAGTTTCTCTTCTTGTTGGCTTTGTTGCAACTGGAGTTGCATTGGTCATTGGTGTCTCATGGGGCATAGTTGCTGGATTCTTTGGTGGGAAAATAGATTCTGTCATGATGCGAATAGTTGATATTTTATACGGACTCCCTTTCATTATTTTTGTAATTTTACTAATGGTTATATTTGGAAGTAACTTATGGCTATTATTTGGTGCCATAGGTGCTGTTGAATGGCTAACAATGTCTAGAATTGTTAGGGGTCAAGTTATAGGACTCAAGAATCAAGAATTCGTCTTAGCTGCCAAGGCTATGGGTGTTAGTAATTTTTCAATGTTTAGAAGACATTTGCTTCCTAACATTCTTGGTCCAATAGCTGTTTATGCAACATTAACAATTCCGCAGGTTATGCTTTTAGAAAGCTTTCTTAGTTTTCTTGGCTTAGGGATTCAGCCGCCTATGAGCAGTTGGGGAACCTTAATCAAAGATGGTGTTGAGTCTATGGAGGAGTTTAGCTGGTTATTGGTATATCCAGGTATTACATTTACAGTTACCTTGTTTGCCTTAAATTTCTTTGGTGATGGCTTAAGGGATGCATTGGATCCTAAGACAACCGATAGTTAAAAAGCACTAATACCAATTTTTATAATCTGCCCTGGCATTAAATCAGAGTTTTTAAAATTATTAATATCTTTTATGCTTTTTATACTGACATCAAATAGATCTGATATCTTATAGAGATTGTCACCTTGCTTAACTGAGTAAAGAATTGTCCGTTTTTTTGAATCCATATTTCTGTGAATATTTTTATTACCTATAGTAAGCTGTTGCCCAAGTTGAAGATATGAAGACTTATTTAATGAATTCATTTTAGCCAGATCATCTATATCAATATTATATTTTATCCCAATCTCCCAAAGAGTATCCCCTTCAGAGACTATATGCATTTCATAAGGAATAAAATTATTAGTTTTAGTTTTACTTAGTGGGATGAGAAGTGTCTTGCCGATAGAGAGCACCTCACTATTCATATAGTTAATTTGCTTAATAATTCCGACCTCTGTGTCATATTTTATTGCCAATTTCCAAAGACTGTCACCTCTTTCAATGATATGAGATATCCAATTTATATTACTTTCATTATCAAAGGGATTATCTTCACTATCTAATAAATAGTTTTTTTCAATTGGGATATAAAAAATACTTTCATCTGTTGGAGCAGACGCCCACTTTGTGTAACCAGCGTTTAATTTGTAAACAAGCTCTGGTTTGATATCAAGGTATTCACTCAGAACCATAATTTCTACTTGTCCCGGTATCTGTATTTTTTTTACAACAGGCTTAACTGGAATATCAGGTAGTATGATTCCATATTTTTCTGAGTTAAATACAAGCTCTTTCATCGCAATATACTTAGGAACATAATTAGATGTTTGATTGGATAAGTTGAGAGACCAGAAATTAGTTTGCAAGCCTCTCCTTTTGTTTTTTCTAATTTGCCTATCAAGATACGTTGGCCCTGCATTATATGCAGCTAAAGCAAGATATATGTCTTGATCAAATCTCTCCAATAAGTATTTAAAGTAACCAATAGCTGCGTGTGTTGACCTGAATGGGTCATGTCTGTCCTCAGTCCACCAAGATTTATCTAAATTAAATAATCTGCCCGTTTTAGGCATAAACTGCCAAAGACCTACAGCGCCAGATGATGATATGGAGAAGGGGTCATAATTACTTTCAATAAAAGGCACTAAGGCTAATTCAACAGGAAGATTTGCCGCCTCTAATTCTTGAACAACATAATAAATAAAATAGTAAGATTTATTTAAATACTCATTAAATGCCTCAATGTCTCTTAAATGGGTATTCATATAAAAAAGAGTTTGACTGTCTATTTCTTCATTAGTTTCTATAGAAGATTTTTCTATGATGTATTCCCATATATTGGAAGCTACAAAGTTATCCACTTCAATTTCATTTATAACATTTTCGTCATCTGCATAAATTGCTACTGACTCTGTGGAGAGCTCATCGACAGAGATAGCCTTTTCAAGCTGGCAACTGCTGATTAAGATTAAAGTCGCAACTGTTAAAAATTGTCTTTCCATTCCCTTATTGCCTTAAATACATCAACCTCAAGTTTTGGTGTATTAAATTTTTTATGAATACTTTCTTGGATATCCTCATTATCGCATCTTAAAAATGGATTAGTTTTAAGTTCTGATTCTAGAGTTGAGGGAAGCGTTGGAATTTCTAACTCTCTTAATTGCTTAACTTCATTTAATCGAACTTGAAGGTCTTCATTTAAAGGATCTACCTCTAGTGCAAATTTAAAATTTGATTCAGTATACTCATGCCCGCAATATATTTTTGTATTACTGGGAAGTTGCTTTAGTTTTGCTAATGAATTATGCATTTGCTCATGCGTTCCCTCAAAAACTCTTCCGCATCCTCCGCTGAATAAAGTATCGCCACAAAACAATATCGGATTACCCTCATTGAAAGAGTAATAGGCAATATGATCAAGCGTATGACCTGGTATTTCTATTATCTCAAAACTCAATCCAATAACATTTATCACATCCCCATTAGCCACTCTTTTGGTTATAGATTCAATTCCATTGCTGGGACCATAAACATCTAAGGTGTTATTTTTACTTAAGTCAGCAATTCCACCTGTATGATCAAAATGATGATGGGTAATAAGAATATTACTTAAATCTATTTGTTTATTACTTAATAAATCTAAAGTATTTTTGGATTCACCGGGATCAATTACAATTGACCCTTCATTAGTTGTTACTAACCAAATATAATTATCGTTAAAGGCCTTAATTGGTTCTATATTAATCATATGCAGATTTTAAGTTAATTTTATGAAAACAGTAAATATTTATACCGATGGCGCCTGTAGAGGAAATCCTGGAATAGGCGGATGGGGAGCACTTATCGAATATGGTGATGTAA
>Ga0302130_1001020_pt1 | contig 15135 bp, 14 predicted proteins | sample CB9_surface_MG_FD_203117 | JGI IMG/M metagenome (GOLD analysis project Ga0302130, IMG submission 203117) | Marine microbial communities from Western Arctic Ocean, Canada - CB9_surface | ecosystem: Environmental > Aquatic > Marine > Oceanic | place: Canada: Western Arctic Ocean | collected... | reverse complement strand
CACCTATCTGCCAAGGTACGAACTCAACACCACCAAAACCAAGGCACTCACTTTTTGTCTCTTTGCCACTGGCAACATCAATAATCGTTTCAAAGATCTCTGCGCCCTTCGTAGCAAGAGAAACGCCTTCCACGATGTCACCGCAATTGATGTCGATGTCTTCGCCCATGCGCGCAAATAGATCGGAGTTTGATGACAGCTTGATGCAAGGTGAAGGCTTATAACCTGAAACAGACCCGCGACCGGTCGTAAACACAATAAGGTTTGCACCAGACGCAACCTGCCCCGTGACAGAGCATGGATCGTAGCCTGGGCTGTCCATAAAGACCAAGCCTTTAGATGTGAGAGTTGCGCCATAATCAAAAACGCCCGACAAAGGAGCCTGACCACACTTGGCGACAGCTCCCAAGGATTTTTCTAGGATTGTTGTTAGACCGCCGCGCTTGTTGCCGGGACTGGGGTTGTTGTCCATTTTTGCGCCGTGAAGCTCGCAGTAGTTTTCCCACCACGTAATTTTATCTAAGAGCGCCTGTCCAACATCTCTCGATACAGCCCGGCAGGTCAAAAGATGTTCTGCTCCGTAGATTTCGGATGTTTCTGAAAGGATCGACGTGCCGCCATGTTGGACCAATAGATCAGATGCGACGCCCAAAGCTGGGTTGGCGGTAAAGCCAGAGTATCCGTCAGATCCACCACATTGCATTCCCAAAGTCAGCGCAGATACCGGCGTGGGCGCACGGCTTGCTTGGTTCGCAAATTCTGCAAGTGACGCAACATGCTCAAGCCCAGCTTCAATGGTACGGCGCGTGCCTCCCATCTGCTGGATCGTCATGTAGCGTAACGCACCGTCTTTGGTGATCTTACGGTCGCCCACCAGATCTGCGAGTTGAAGCACTTCGCAGCCAAGCCCGACCAAGAGGATCGCGCCGAAATTTGGATTGCGTGCATAACCCGACAATATGCGTAGCAATATATCGTAGCTATCGCCGCGATTGGTCATGCCACATCCACTGCTGTGTACGATTGGCACAATACCGTCGACATTGGGATAATTATCCAACATGCTAGACTTTTCCACTGCCTCAGTGATGAAACGCGCGACCGAGCCAGAGCAATTTACCGACGTGAGTACGCCGATATAATTGCGGGTGCCAACGCTACCGTCTTCTCGGTAATATCCTTGGAATGTCCGGGAAAATTCAGGTGCCGTGAAATGCTTAACCGACGAAGAAAAGGTATGTTCACCGGAATGCCTGCTCATGCTCATGTTGTGGTCGTGCACGTGCGTGCCAGCGGGAATGAAACACTCTGCTCTGCCGATGATTTGGCCGTAGCGTAGCACATGAGCACCAGCTGCAATATCAACAGTCGCCACTTTATGCGAACGCGGGATCGCGGTCGCTGCAATATCCTCACCTGCTTCCAGCGCGGATAGCGCGATAGCAACATTATCAATCTTGTTTAGGAGCAGCGTTTTGGCCAGAACTTCCTCATTCATTTAATTGCACAATCGCCTTTATCAGGCCTGCACGATCTGCGGCTAACTCACCGAATGCAGTCGTCAGTTCATCTAGGGAAATGACGTTCGAGCAAAGTGCATCGGCATCAATCAAATTGTCTCGGAAGGCTGATATGACCCAATCGAAGTCCTCCTTGAGTGCGTTGCGGCTGCCAATAAGGCGCATTTCACGTTTGTGAAATTCAGGATCATTAAAAGTAATATTGTCTTTGACGACGCTTACCAAAACATACGAACCGCCATGTGCAACAGCAGGAAAGCCTGCTTCAATCGCTCCAACATACCCGGTCGCATCAAAAACTGCATCGAATCCTTCGCTATCGGTTGCTTTGATTGCAGCATCAACGCTGGTGTGTCGGCTTTCAAAGCCGAATTTATCAGCCGCAATGGCAAGGCGTTCTGTACTGAGGTCAAGCAATGTGACATGCGCACCCTCAAGGCGTGCAAAGAGCGCAGCACCGATCCCAATTGGGCCAACGCCTGTCACCAGCACGGTATCGCCTGTTGTCACTTCGGACTGGCGTACCGCATGTGCACCAATAGCTAAAAACTCAACCATTGCTGCTTGCAATGATGTCAGACCGTCAGCGGCGTACAGGTTTTCTGCAGGTACTGCGAGCTGCGGAACAAGACCGCCGTCGCGATGAACACCAAGCACTTCGATTTTTGAGCAGCAGTTGGGCTTGCCACGTTTGCAAGCACGGCAATCACCGCATGAAAGATAAGGGTTTACTACGACAAGATCGCCAGCTGACCAGTTATCGTTACCTTCTACAACGCGTCCGCTTAGTTCGTGACCAATAACGCGTGGGTATTCAAAAAAAGGATGTTTGCCCTCAAGGATATGATAGTCTGTGCCGCATAGGCCAACGGCGCAAATGTCGATCAACACCCAGCCATCAGGAACTTCGGTGATGACGGGACGGTCTTGCACCGCAAAGGTGCCGGGTACAACAACGACACCAGCAGGCATTGTTTCCTTGCTCATGCGCCTTGCCCCCGTGGTGTCCAATCATCAGGCAGCGTGCCCTTGATGATCAGGCTCAGAATATCATCTTTGTTAACGTCTGAGACATGGAAAACGCCTACGTTACGGCCCTTGTTCATTACGATTACACGATCACAAAGATCAAAGACGTCATGCATGTCGTGGCTAATCAAAAAAATACCTATGCCTTCGCCTTTTAGACGCAAGGTTAAATCCGCGACCATCGCTGTTTCTGATGGACCAAGCGCCGCGGTCGGCTCATCCATGATCAGTACTTTAGCCTGAAAATAGATCGCGCGGGCAATTGCGATAACTTGTCGTTGACCCCCAGACAGCTTGGAAACGGGGTCTTTCAAATTTTTAAAATTTGGGTTGAGTTGGCGCAAGGCTTCCTTTGTCTCGGTATACATGCGCGGCTCATCAAGGTTCCCGAAACGAGTCTTGAGCTCGCGGCCGAGGAAGAGATTGGCGGCTGCATCCAGATGATTAGCTAATGCCAAAGTCTGGTAAATCGTCTCAATCCCATATTTCTTTGCGTCTTGCGGTGACTTGAAATCAACAGGGGATCCGTTGACATTTATTTGCCCACCGCTGAGCGTCATAGCGCCCGATAGCATACGCATAAGGCAGGATTTTCCAGCACCGTTATGACCTAAAACACCAACGACTTCGCCTGGGTTGAGGTCAACAGATACACCTTGCACGGCATGCACACCACCAAACTGTTTATCAATATCCGTCATTTGGATCAGTGGTGTTTTTTTGGTGGTTGTGTCCAACATTTGCAATCCTATCAGAGAAGAAGTTTGGCCGACGCGCGTAAACGCGTCGGCCCGCGGAAAAAAAGAACAATTAGTAAAGTACGTTCTGTGCGACTGGAGTGTCGATGTTCTCTTTTGTTACCATTACAACACCAGTGTCGATGAAGTCAGTGACAGGTGTTCCTGCTAGAATGTCAGCAACAGCGTTCACGCCAAGCTCACCCATCTGGAAAGATCCTTGCACTGCTGTTGCCAGCAATGTGCCGCTTTTGACCATGTCTTGCAAGTCTGCGTTGCCGTCAAAACCAATTGCAACCAGTTGACCAGCTTTCCCAGCCTGCTCGATTGCGCGGCCCATGCCGATAGCTGTCGGCTCATTAGCTCCAAAGATACCAGTCAAGTCGTTGTTTGCAGCCAAAAGGTCAGTTGTCTGGTTCAAAGCAGTTGCCATTTGGGATTGTGAATACAGTGGGCCAACAATTTCGATGTCAGAGTTTTCGCCGATGTATTCAACGAAACAGCCAACCCGACCTATTTCAGAGCCTACGCCTGCAACATAAGACATGACGGCCACTTTGCCTTCTTTGCCCGTGTTGTCGATCATCATCTGTGCAGCTTGCTCGCCAGCAGCACAGTTGTCTGTTGACAAGAATGCTTGGTAGTATTGCTCGCTGCCTTCAGCCAAGCCACTGTCGATGATTGCCATAGGGATCCCGGCTTCAAACGCACGCCGAACGACTGGCGCCAGAGCTTCTGGGTCGGATGGTGCGAGCACAATCCCTGCAACACCACGGTTGATAGCGTTTTCGACTAAAGCGACCTGATCGGCGATTGCGGATTCAGACGCTGGGCCGTTGAATGTCATTGTGTGCTCAGAGTGGCCTTCGATGGCCGCGGATGCACCTTTGTTGACGTTCTGCCAGAAGCTTGAGTTCGTCGTTTTGACGATCACAGCGATTTCACCTGCGGATGCAACGGATGCTGCTGTCGCCAGGACGCCCGTAACGAGGGCTGTTGTAAGTAGTTTCTTCATGGTTTCCTCCTTTAGAAGATTTTCGTGTTATTTGTTATTTTTTGTTCCGGAACTGGTCGATATAGACCGCCCCGATCACCACGATTCCGATAATGATCTGCTGAATGAAGGCAGAAGTTCCTGCCATATTCAGGCCATTTCGTAGAACGCCAATGATAAATGATCCGATCATACTGCCGGAAATACTGCCGACGCCGCCCATCAAAGACGCTCCGCCGATGACGGATGCCGCGATGGCGTCCAATTCATACATGACACCTTCGTTTGGCTGTACGGTGACAAGGCGCGACATCAAAACCATGCCAGCCAACCCTGCCAATGCACCAGATGAGGTGTAAGCCCAAATTTTGGTCTTATCGACGTTAACACCCGAAAGGCGCGCGGCCTCTTCGTTAGAACCTACCGAAAAGATGTGACGGCCGATCTGGCGCTTTTGGAGTAAGAACGCGCCAAAAATTGCCATGATTATCAACAATACCGCTGGGTATGGAATACCGGCAAAAATGACCTTAGGGAACCCGTTTTCCTGCATTTCAAGGACGCGAAAGAACGTTCCGTTGCCCAACGTGCCGAAAGCTTCGCCAAGGCGGCTTATCGGGGCAGCACCTGTCAATTGTAATGCAAATCCGCGCGCGATCATCATCATACCAAGCGTAGCCACGAAGGGCGTGATCCGCATTTTGGTGATAACAAGACCGTTTACAAACCCACAGGCTGCACCCGCCATGATGCCCAGTGCCATGGCCGGAATAACGGGAACTCCTGCTTTAATGACCAAACCAGCGACAACTCCAGCTAAGGCCAAAACAGACCCGACGCTAAGATCAATGCCCCCTGTAATAATGACCATTGTCATCCCGATCGCCAGCAACCCGATTACTGACGTTTGAAGTAAAACCGTCAGACCGTTGTTCACCGTGAAAAAGGCTGGACTCGTGAATGAGAATGCAAAAATCAACAAAAGCAACGTCAACAACGCTGATACCTTGTGTAGCTTTGACCCAGTGGGCAAAAAGCCAAGTTTTGATTTGCCGTCGTTGGCAGCCATGTTGATCTTCCTCCCGCGACAATTCGACTCGCTTACAAGTTAAATGTCTTTAATAATAATAAACCGTACGGCGTCAAAAATGTGATGTCAAATGTTTTTAATTTAATTTGAACATTTCGTAAAAAACAGTTATAAGAGGACCGTCGCAATCAGGAGTATCAAGCTCAATGGCACGTACTAACACTCGCTTTGTTGAAGCACATACAGAAATGCTAACTATCTGTGATAGCATGGAAATCGGCGCCCTCTTACCGTCAGAGAACACGTTGGCATCGCGCCTTGGTGTTAGCCGAACGGTGGTGCGCAGCGCTTTAGCACAGTTAGATGAACAAGCAATGATCGTACTGCAGGGCCGTGAAAAAGTCATAAAACGGCGATCCACAAAAACAGATCGAGTCGAAGCACCCCCTGTTCTTCTTAACATTGAAGAATTGGAAGGGCGGTTCCTTGATTGGGTGCTGCGCATGGACGTACCGCCAGGCACCACGTTGAACGTCGCACAACTTTCCAAAGAGTTTTCAGTCGCAGCGCACACGCTCCAAGAATTCTTTTCATCCCTCAGCCGGTTTGGAATAGTCGTCAGGCGTCAAAAGGGAGGTTGGGTGCTCCACGGCTTCACCCGCGATTACGCCCTAGAACTGTCAGATTTCCGAACATTGCTAGAGCTAAATTCAGTTTGTCATATAGTCACGCTGCCCAGTTCACACGACATTTGGCCCCGCCTTGATCAACTTGAGCGTGACCACCTTGATCTGCTGGATCGGATTGATCATGACTTTCACGATTTCTCGCAACTGGATGAAACTTTTCACACGGTCATCAATAACGTGTTTACCAATCGGTTCGTGCAAGAGTTCCAAAAGATCATCTCGCTCGTGTTCCACTATCACTTTCAGTGGAATAAATCGGATGAGCGCGTCCGCAATGAAAACGCTATCCGGGAACATTTGGATTACATCGATGCCTTGCGTACTCGCGATTTGAACACCGCGCAGGCCGCTGCAAAGCGCCACCTAGCCACGTCAAAACAAACCCTGTTGAGTTCGCTCAAGGCCAACAGCCATGGGTCTTAAGTAGTTACGAAAGCAAGGGCCTCTGCAGAGAGGTCTTTATTCGCTGCTGCGAGATTGCGCTTAAGTGAGCTGACCTTTCCAGTGCCGAGTAGCACGGAACAAACGCCCGAATGGTTTAATGCAAATTGCAGCGACGCTTCGGCCAGCGTCAGGCCAACGGCTTCAGCACGCGCTTGTAATGCAGTAACCTGATCCAAGATATCTTGTGATGCTGGTGCGTAGTCGAACCAAGCACCAGGCTTTGGTCCTGTTGCCAGAATACCAGAATTGAAGATACCACCTAACACAAGGCTCGTGCCTTGCAGGGCACACTGGTCTAGCAAACTGGCCTCCGCTTCGCGATCAAGCAAGGTCAGGCGTCCGGCCAGCAGAATTGTATCCAACTTTTCATGTTGCATGACGTCGATGCAGACCTGACTTTCGTTCACCCCAAGCCCTATCGCACCTATGCGTCCAGCTTGTTTCAGATCGCGCAGCGCGAGCATCCCCGACCCAAGAAGATCTTCCATATGTTTTGCACCAGCAGCCCCGTGTGTGTAGCCGCCAATGTCGTGAACAAAGACAATTTCAACACGGTTGGTGCCAAGTCGTTCGCAGCTGCTTTCAAAGCTATTGCGAATACCATCAGCCGAATAGTCGTAGTGTACAGCATTGGGCAAAGGCAGCATAAAGCCGTCTGCCTCTTCCATCGGCGTGCCAGGGGAAAGAACACGACCAACTTTGGTCGACAACACATAGGTGTCGCGCGGCTTAGATTGCAAAAATGTGCCTATCCGTTGTTCGGACAAACCGCGTCCATAGTGGGGTGCCGTGTCAAAGTAACGAATGCCTGCAGACCATGCATATTGCATGATGGCTGTGGCGTCTTCGTCGCATACAACGCCGCCCAAGTTGCCAATGCTGGCACAGCCAAAGGACAAGGATGTGACGGAAACGTTAGTCTTGCCAACGGGATTCGTAACTATACTCATCAGACACGTTCCTTATAATGTGTTACAATCGATGACAGAATTGGTTTATCAGTATGGTCCCCTTTGGACACAGCCCAGGTCAGCACTGCTGCAATGCGGCGTTCCACTTTTTGGAGATGGTTTTGTGCAATGTCGACAATCAAGTGATCTAAAAATGGATTGGCAAACCGCTCGATCGTTGTGACGACATAGGCATCAAACTGATCTGTAAGCCCTGCGGCAACAAACGCTGAACGTACCTCATTTTGCAATACATGCTTGAGCTGTGCGACCTCATCAGGATCATCGACCAAATGACGCACAAGCACATCATTGGCGCATTTATTGCGAAGCCATCGATCCGCCAGAAACGTATGACCAAGGTTCAGGACAAAGAGCTTGAGCGCCTCAATGTCAGCTAACGATGGCACGATTTGGACACAGGGATGTTCACACGGCAAGACAAGCTTGGGCTGATCCTCAATCGCCCAAAGCGCGTATGGTTCGGCAACGGCACCTGCTGGTTCCAGGGGCTGCGACACAATCCGGTCCACCAAAGAATTCACCCATGTCACATCACGTTCCAAATAGGCCTGAAATTCTAACCCATCATTCTGTGCCAACTCTATGACACGGGTTTTCAAGACCTGCCCATTATCAACGATTAATTCCATTGGCATAATCTGAATAGGAGCTGAATTTATTGCAAACCGGAGCCGCAGAAGATGCGTCAGCTTGGCGGGGTATGACATGGCTTGGTTGAAAGATGGATCGCTGTCGCATCTTTGGGGTGCAAATCCGGTATCACCGGTATTCGACAAAACGATCTTTGCCTCCTCCACAAAGACACGTGCAACTTCATCCCAATCAGTGGATGTTGACAGCGTCCTTGCAACGCTTGTTACATCTAGCGCTTCCTGTACCCTTTTGCCTTTGATCAACCCTTCTACACGCACAGTGTAAGACCCAACCAGTGCGGCCAAACGCGCAGCACGTCTTGGATCGCCAGAGCTTTGTACTACTGTAATCGGACCGACCTCTTGGCCGTCTTGCATCGCTTGTGAGATAAATAGATCGGCATGTGCCTGCAAAAAACGGCTCGTGCCGAACTGAAGAATGGGCGTCGACTGCACAGGTTATCCTCTCAAGGAAGCAAAGTAAAACTTAGCGCTTTACGTTTGATTGTTTTTTATTATATAAAACACCTTTAGTCAACAACGTTTTTGAGGTAAAGCCTGATGTTCACATCTCCTAAAATCGATGCACACCAGCATTTTTGGCAAATTTCACGTGGTGACTACGATTGGATGACTGAAGATGTTGCTGATATTCGCCACGACACCCTGCCGGCTGATCTGTCACCACTGTTAGCAAAACACGACATTGCAGGAACTGTAGTGGTCCAAGCCGCCGCAGCGGTGGCTGAAACAGAATTTCTCCTACGCTTGGCCAAAGACACCCCCTTTATAAAAGGTGTGGTTGGCTGGGTGGATCTGGAAGATCCAGCTTGCCCGCACGTATTGGATCACTTGATGATATCATCTGACTTCAAGGGAGTGCGGCCGATGTTACAAGACATTGAAGACACCAACTGGATTTTAAGGCCGACTGTAATGGCCAATTTGGCGGCCATTGCAGAACGTGGATTGCGGTTAGACGCCCTTATCTTGCCACACCATCTGGGCGTTCTTGCAGGTGTCGCGGCCGATCTGCCGCATTTGCCCATCGTGATCAATCATTGCGCAAAGCCCGTTATTTCAGGTGGGGGTGACGCCGGTGATACATGGCGTGATGGCATGGCGCTCTTGGCAGCATTGCCCAATACGATGTGTAAAATCTCTGGCCTCGCAAATGAAGCGGGTCCAGGTTGGAACGCTGAGTCCTTACTGGATGTGGTTGCCCATGTTGTGAAACACTTTGGGGCCAACAGAACCATGTGGGGTAGCGACTGGCCTGTCTTGAACCTTGCAGGGGACTATTCGCAGTGGCGCGCTGTGTCTAAGACGCTTTTTGCTGATCTGAATGATCAAGACAGAGCAGACATCTACGGTGGCACTGCCACCCGCTTTTATGGCTTGGAGCTATCATCATGACCTACAATATTGTGTGCATTGGGGAACCTTTGGCGGAAATCTCGCGTGGTGCAACCGACCTGGCAGTTGCCTTTGGTGGCGATACGCTGAACACAGCCATCTATTGTGCCCGATCGATCCAAGACTGCGATATCGCCGTCCACTACGTCACGGCTATCGGGGTCGATACTCTGTCTGATGCTGCTTTGGAATTGATGACAAGCGAAGGCATTCACACCAATCACATCAGCCGCGACCCGCACCGCCAAATTGGTATATACGCCATCCAAAATGATGAAAACGGTGAGCGAGACTTCCACTATTGGCGTGACAACTCTGCCGCGCGCACCATGTTTACAACTGACACTTCACCGCATTTGAGTGCGATTGAGATGGCTGATATGGTTTATCTGTCGGGCATCACCCTTGCCATCCTAACGCAAGATGCACGCGACAGCCTTTGGATTGCCTTGGCTGCGCTCCGCGCGTCAGGCCTCAAGGTCGCTTTTGATTCCAATTACCGGTCCAAACTGTGGGACGTGACAACCACCGCGCGTCGCGAGATAGCCCGCTTTTGGGAAATCACTGACATCGCCCTGCCGTCATACGAAGATGAAGCGGATTTGTTTGGCGACAAGAGCACCTTGGGTATTGTTAGTCGTATTGTTGCGGCAGGTGCTCAATCTGGTGCGTTGAAGTGTGGCAATGCAGGACCAGTGCTTATCCCATTATCCGACGACATCGAATACTTTGCCAAAGCCGACAGCGTTGTAGACACAACAGGGGCTGGCGATAGTTTCAACGGTGCCTATCTTGCGGCAATCGCAGCCGACAAGACGCAAACAGTGGCGGCGATGGAAGCCCATGCATTGGCTGCAAGCGTTGTAGCACATCAAGGCGCTATCTTGCCACGCGTGACAGCGCCCAAAGCAATCCGAATGGGTAGCGTCATTCGTCTACGGCCTGAGCACTTAGAAGAATACAAACGCCTTCACGCCAACGTCTGGCCTAGTGTGCTTAGTCGTTTAAAAGTCTCCAACTTTACAAACTATTCTATTTATCTCAAAAAACCTGAATTCCTTATGTTTGGGTATTTTGAGTATACTGGAAGCGATTTCGAAGCTGACAATGCAGCCATTGCGGCTGATCCCATTACCCAAGAGTGGTGGGCGGTTTGCGGACCAATGCAGGACCCTTTTGAAACTCGTGCTGATGGCGAATGGTGGGCGGAAATGGAAGAAGTTTTCCATTTGGCTTAATTGGCATAGTCTTTTTGTCTCAAAAGGCACCTGTGTTCAGACTGTTTGATGATTGGTTAAGCATCCAGGCATCGCACCTACATATCAGAGCCGCAGTATTGCCGAGGTGCGGAACGCTTTTGGTGAAAGGGGGCAATTGGAAAAAATTGGAGAGGGACTGTTCGCCCACTAACTTAGCTGAGATTGAGCGGGAGTTTAATTCAGAGGTTGCTATTATAGTCAGTAAAATGACGGATGATAAATCCTTACCAAAGGCTCAGCGTAAAAAGCTGCAGATTGTGAACGCAGCTAAAAAAAAATCAGATGCTGCTTGTCTGATTAAACTTGTGGATAAAAGCTCTAATGTTGCGGTGACTTAAAATCAACAGGAGATCCGTTGACATTTATTTGCCCACCGCTGAGCGTCATAGCGCCCGATAGCATGCGCATCATGCAGGATTTTCCGGCAGGGTAGAATTTCCGCCATAATATTCTGTCAGCTTTGCCGCGAAATTTCTGAAAAAGACTGCGACTTCGGATTGGTCGGGAACGTCAAAGGAATCGATGCGATGGAGAAAGGGACAGTTCACGACTGCGATGGCCTTGTGTCTGTTGTCGAACACGGGAAATGCCATGTTGATGACGCCTTGGGTGGTATCAGAGGATGTTATTTCCTCTCCTTTGTCCTGGATCGGCTTTAAGCGGTTCATGAAGTGTTTTTCAGTGCAGGGCGGCTCGCCGATTGCGGGTTGGTGGCGCCTGAATAATTTTTGTGCTTCATCTGCTTTGCGGAACGCGGCCAGGACACGTCCTGTACTGGTGTTAGTTAGGCCGATGACGGATCCTGGTCTTAGCGACAAAGCCCAATTCCCCGGAGAGGGTGCGGAATCGATGATGACAATATTTCCCGCATCCTCAATTCCGATGTGACAGGATTGCCAAGACTTCTGCACCAGTTCACGCATCAAGGGCTGCGCGAAGGACAGCAGGCGTTCAAGGGGCGGAAGCTCCCTGGACATCGAAAACATACGCAACGTTAAAGTGTAGCGTTCATCGTCGCTTTTGAGGACATATCCGCGCTCAACCAAAGTCATCAGCATCCGAAAAATCTCGGAAGGTGTCCGTTTGAGGGCCTGTGCGATTGTCTTTTGTGACACTGGCCTGTTTTGGACTGTAAGATATTCAAGAATATCAATGCCTTTGTCGAGCGCGGGCGTAGAATAGCTGGGGTTGGACATTTTAGAGCCTTTGGCGATCAGGTTCCATCATAATATGCAGAAGCTCATATCTTTACAAGTAAAAATTAATTTTATATATGAATATATTAAAGGAGCAGCCAATGGAAAGACTATCGGGAAAACGCGTATTAATTACCGCAGCAGGGCAGGGTATCGGTCGGGCAACGGCAGAGCTGTTCGCCGCACAAGGTGCTCAGGTTATCGCCTGTGACATCAATGAAGCGTCGCTCAAAGGTCTTGATGCAATGCGTGGCGTTACGGCCCTAAAGTTGGATGTAACCAACGGGAGCGCAGTTGCGTCTATGGTGGCCAACATCGGACCTCTGGACGTCTTGTTCAATTGCGCGGGATATGTTGCTGGTGGCACAATCCTGGGATGTGACGAAAAGGATTGGGACTTTAGTTTTGATCTGAATGTCAAGGCGATGTACCGACTTATCCGTCTCACATTGCCAGAAATGTTGGAAAACGGTGGCGGGTCCATCATCAATATGTCGTCGGTTGCATCCTCACTGAAGGGAGTTCAGAACCGGTTCGTCTATTGTGCATCCAAGGCCGCGGTCATCGGAATGACTAAGGCAATTGCAGCTGATTTTGTCACCCAAGGTGTGCGCTGCAATGCAATATGTCCAGGCACAGTTGACAGCCCGAGCATGCATGACCGGCTCCGCTCAACAGGGGACTACGAAAAAGCGCTTAGTGATTTTGTTGCGCGTCAACCCATGGGCCGCGTCGGGACAGCGACCGAGATTGCAGAGTTGGCTCTGTATCTCGCGAGTGATGCCAGCAGCTTTACTACTGGGCAAACGCACGCAATTGACGGTGGTTGGACAATTTAGAATAAAGGAAAAGAAAATGAAACTTTTGCGATTTGGCCCTTTGGGTATGGAGAAGCCTGGCATTCTAGACGCTGACGATAATATTCGCGATCTGACAGGTATCATTAACGATGTGTCGGGGCCGGAACTTGGTGATGAAACACTTGCACGGCTGCGTGAGGTCGACCATACACAATTGCCAATCGTTCCAGCTAATACGCGTATTGGGGCCTGCGTTGGGCAGGTTGGAAAGTTCATTTGTATCGGCCTGAATTATGCAGATCACGCGGCAGAGAGTGGCCTTGCCCTCCCAGAAGAGCCGGTCGTTTTCTTTAAGGCGACTTCGGCGATTTGCGGCCCAAACGATGACATTGAAATTCCACGCACCTCGCTCAAAACTGACTGGGAAGTCGAGCTGGGTGTGGTGATCGGCAAGGATGCAAAATATGTTTCCCAAGACGATGCGCTAGGGCATGTTGCGGGATACTGTGTTGTGAACGATTTGAGCGAACGCGATTTTCAGCTCCACCGCTCTGGCCAATGGGTCAAAGGAAAATCCTGTGACACATTTGGTCCGATTGGCCCGTGGCTTGTCACGCGTGACGAGGTTGCCAATCCGCAAAATCTGCCGATGTATCTGGAAGTTAACGGTCATCGCTTTCAAGACGGCGCGACGAATACGATGCATTTTGGTGTGGCATACATCGTATCGCATCTGTCGCAATTCATGAGCCTGCAAGCGGGTGATGTGATCTCGACCGGTACGCCACCAGGCGTTGGGCTAGGGCAAAGGCCAGAGATGTACTTAAAGGCCGGTGACCACATTGAGTTGGGGATTGAAGGCCTTGGTGTGCAAGTCCAAACAACAAAGGCCGCGCAATGACCAAGATTAAAGGACTAACCACGTATGACTTGAGGTTTCCAACCTCGGATAGCCTGGATGGATCAGATGCAATGAACCCCGATCCTGATTATTCAGCCGCCTATGTGGTTCTTCATACTGATGGCACGCATGAAGGCCATGGCCTGACGTTCACAATCGGCCGCGGCAATGAAATTTGTGTCGCTGCAATACATGCGCTACGGGACCGGGTTGTTGGCTTGGACCTGGAGTGGATCATTGAAGACATGGGACGGTTCTGGCGGCGCGTGACCTCGGACAGTCAATTGCGTTGGATTGGGCCAGATAAAGGCGCAATCCATCTTGCCACAGGTGCAGTTGTTAACGCAGCGTGGGACCTTTGGGCCAAAGACGTCGGCAAACCAGTTTGGGAACTTGTTGGAGAGATGACCCCAGAGGAAATTGTGCGCCTCGTCGATTTTAGGTATTTGACTGACGCGATCACAGCTGATGAAGCACTTGCATTACTTAAACGTGCTGAACCGGGAAAGGCTGCGCGGTTCCATACGCTGCGGGCGGAGGGCTATCCTTGTTATACGACGTCGGCTGGATGGCTTGGGTACTCGGATGAGAAATTGCGCTGGCTGTGCCAAGAGGCGAAGGACGAGGGCTTTACCCATGCCAAATTCAAGGTCGGCCATGATCTGGACGACGATATTCGCCGCCTGACAATTGCCCGTGAAGTCTTAGGCGAAGACATGAACATCATGATCGACGCCAATCAGATCTGGGAGGTTGATCAGGCCATTGACTGGGTCAACAAGCTGGCGTTTGCGCGGCCGTTCTTTATTGAAGAGCCAACCAGCCCAGATGATGTAACCGGTCATCGGACAATCCGCGAAGGTGTGGCCCCGGTCAAGGTTGCGACAGGCGAAATGTGTCAAAACCGGATCATGTTCAAACAGTTTATTAAGGACGGAGCAATCGACATTGTACAAATTGACAGTTGCAGAATGGGTGGTCTGAACGAAGTTCTGGCGGTGATGTTGATGGCCGCCAAATATGACCTACCCGTCTGGCCCCACGCTGGTGGTGTCGGGTTGTGCGAATATGTCCAGCATATGTCGATGATCGATTACATTGCGATATCAGCAGAAAAAGACAGCAAGCGTATCGAATACGTTGACCACTTGCACGAGCACTTCGTTGATCCATGCGTGATAAAAGATGGCGCTTACTTGGTACCAGAAAGCCCTGGCTTCAGCATTGAAATCAAGCCGCAAACGCTGATTGACTTTGCATTCTCGCCAACAATATAATATTTTTGAAACGGTATTGTCAGACAAACTTGACGTCCCATTGGTTTTCTCTAATTCTATTATGTGAAATGATTAGTAGAACCACTCTTATCCCTGATGATACCTTGATAGTGTAGCTCGTACGTCTGACAACACCATAATTCATCCTTTAATTCGTTCTATAACTGCACGAATTTAATAAGCGAACAGTCAAGCACTATTTTAAAGATGTTATTCGACGTATAGAAGCTACAGCGT
>Ga0302130_1001018_pt1 | contig 15150 bp, 10 predicted proteins | sample CB9_surface_MG_FD_203117 | JGI IMG/M metagenome (GOLD analysis project Ga0302130, IMG submission 203117) | Marine microbial communities from Western Arctic Ocean, Canada - CB9_surface | ecosystem: Environmental > Aquatic > Marine > Oceanic | place: Canada: Western Arctic Ocean | collected... | reverse complement strand
GGGCAGATACTAGCAAATCGGCACCTATTAATTCGGGGGCCGTGACGGCCGTTTGGACAGGAGTCAAAGTTTCGTAGCCGCGCTTCTGCAGCGCGTCAGCTAGAGCTTGTTTCACAAGAATATCTTTCTATGTCATGCGAGCGCTGCAGCCCCCCATGGACCGACAAACCCCAAGAAACCTCCTTCAATGAGGCTTAATAATTGGCGGCTAGGCTATTTTAGATGGGAAGTATAGAGGCAGAGCAAAAATAGCTATGCCGATACCTCTTGAAAAGACCGCAATTATAACCCACTCACTTAGACCTTGCGCGACGTCTTTTGTGAGCCACAAACAGCAGTGGTGCCAAAACCTGTCGATAGACCAACGAGGAGAAAGCCTTGATTGGCTTAAAATCTATAATTAGGGCAAGAACCCTAAAATAAGGTAAAATCTGCCAAATGGCTACGAATGCATTTACACCAATAATCAGGTTTCCATCACGCCTCGCATGCAATTGCTGTGCTGCTTGATCTTCGGTCAGCCCCCAATCAGTCGCAGCATCGGCTGTAATTTTGATATATTCGACCTCATCGCCAGACAGGCGTTCGTAATGCTCAATCTCACGCCTGCATATAGGGCATTCAGCATTATATAGGACTTCCAACTTCGCCATGATCCGTCCTCCTTAGTATCTCTATACGTCATACATATTGCAATGATACAGGCTTCCTAGTCCAAAAAAACGATATAGGTCATGAAGAGAGGCATTAGTAACGAAGCCCGTTTCTATTTGAGTTTAATGTCAAAATGCTTACGGATCGGCTCAATAATTTGCCATGTCCCTTTGAAACCAGGCTCCACAACAAAAGCATCACCAGCGCCAAGTTCCACAGAACTTTCACCATCCCCGGTGATGATCAGCTTACCGGCAATAATGTGCACAAACTCATAGTCAGTATAGGTCGCATGATAGGATCCTAGGGTTGCCTCCCAATAACCAGAGATCATACTCTCATCATGGCTGGTGTAGAGGATCCAGGTTTTCATGGTTGGCGCACCCTCAGTAACTACCCAACCCTCTAAATCATCGGTGATTGGCGTTACGTTAGAGATGTCTTGCAGTTTATTAATATGGGGCACTTTTTTTCGTCCTATTAAAAAGAAATGTTGAGCAAGAAGTTGAATCCTTAGGAATATTCATAGCACTACAGTAATCTAACACAAATATTATTAAACAACGAGACATCACTTCTGGTCGCGAGAACTACTACCCCACCATCTACAAAATCTGCAGACCCCAGTAGGCGATTGCGTTTTGGATTGAAACAAAGCGGAGAAAAGCCACCTAGGGTTTTAACCACACTTTGAATAGCCACAGCTGCCACATGTCATGCAGCCCTCAACCATACGCAGATTCAACTGACCGCAACTGGAGCAAGAGGCCCCGCGTGACTGCGTGAGGTTCACTACTTCCGCTTGCGGATCGACCTTCAACCCCATGCCTTCGCCGGCAATAAAACCCGTACTAATCATATGGTGCTCGATCACGCCGCCTATAGCCGCCAAGATTGATGGGATATACTTCCCATCCACCCAAGCCCCGCCACGCGGATCAAATACCGCTTTGAGCTCTTCAACCACAAAGCTCACATCACCACCACGCCGGAAAACAGCTGAAATCATCCGTGTCAAAGCCACAGTCCAAGCGAAATGCTCCATGTTTTTGGAATTGATAAACACCTCAAACGGACGACGATGACCATTGAGCAACAGATCATTAACAGTGATGTAGATCGCATGCTCGCTGTCAGGCCATTTTACCTTATAGGTTTGACCTTCCAATGCTTCGGGACGGCTCAACGGCTCGTTGATATAAACTACATCAGCGCCCTTATCGATCTCAGGCGCCTTCTCGCTCTCGGAGGATACGGACAAAACAGATCCGGTTACCGCATTCGGGCGATACGTTGTACAGCCCTTACAGCCTTGATCCCAAGCCGCCATATAGACATCTTTAAAAGCTTCAAAACTGATATCCTCTGGGCAGTTGATAGTTTTAGAAATTGAGCTATCCACCCATTTCTGAGCCGCTGCTTGCATGCGGACATGCTCCAATGGTGCCAAGGTTTGAGCATTCACAAAGTAATCGGGCAATTCAGCATCGCCCATTTTGTCACGCCACATTTGCACAGCATAATCGATTACTTCTTCTTCGGTGTGCGATCCATCTTTTTGTAGCACTTTGCGAGTATAGGCATAGGCAAACACTGGCTCGATGCCAGAGGATACGTTGCCCGCATAAAGGCTTATAGTGCCGGTTGGCGCGATGCTGGTCAGTAATGCGTTGCGAATACCGTGCAGGGCAATCGCGTCGCGTACATCTGAATCCATTTCCTGCATAGCACCACTGGCCAAGTAGCCCTCGGCGTCAAACAAAGGAAACGCACCTTTTTCTTTGGCAAGGTCCACAGAGGCCAAATAGGCCGCACGCGCAATTTGATGCATCCAAGACTCGGTCTGTACCGCAGCCTCTTCCGAGCCATAACGCAGGCCAACCATCAACAATGCATCTGCAAGGCCCGTCACACCAAGGCCAATCCGGCGTTTGGCTTCAGCTTCACACCGCTGCGCCTCCAGCGGGAAGCGGCTTGCATCAACTACATTGTCCATCATCCGAACTGCAGTCTCTACCAAATCGGCCATGCCTGCTTCATTCAGCTTAGCACCTTTGACAAAAGGCTTGGAAACCAAGCGAGCCATGTTGATTGAGCCAAGCAAGCAAGCGCCATAGGGTGGCAAAGGCTGCTCACCGCAAGGGTTGGTCGCGGCTATAGTTTCGCAATAGCTCAGGTTGTTTGCTTTGTTAATCCTATCAATGAAGATCACACCAGGTTCGGCAAATTCGAATGTTGAGCTCATAATCTGGTTCCACAGATCAACAGCTTTCATCGTTTGGAACACTTCACCCTCAAACACCAGATCCCAAGGTTCATCAGATTTTACAGCATCCATAAACGCATCAGTCACCAAGACTGATACGTTGAACATCCGCAGTCGTGCTGGATCACGCTTCGCAGTGATGAAATCTAAAATGTCAGGGTGGTCACAGCGCATTGTGGCCATCATTGCACCGCGACGGCTACCCGCGGACATGATTGTACGGCACATCGCATCCCAAACATCCATAAAGGAAAGTGGGCCAGAGGCATCTGCAGCGACACCTTTTACTTTGGCTCCCTTTGGGCGAACTGTTGTGAAATCGTAGCCAATACCACCACCTTGTTGCATGGTAAGCGCTGCCTCTTTGAGCATATCAAAGATACCGCCCATACTATCTGGGATCGTCCCCATAACAAAACAGTTGAACAAAGTTACACTGCGTTCAGTACCCGCACCAGCAGTAATCCGGCCCGCAGGCAGAAATTTGAAATCCGAAAGCGCATCAAAAAATTTGGGTTCCCAAGTTTCAGGAGATTTTTCAACCGAAGCCAAAGCGCCTGCAATTCGATACCAGCTGTCTTCAACTGTTTTATCAATAGGAGTGCCATCAGCTTGTTTAAAGCGGTATTTCATATCCCAAATTTGTTCGGCGATAGGGGCAGCAAAGGTAGTCATAAACCATTCCACAAATGAGCGACTAAGTAGTTCTATACAGTACGCCTAGAGGGTCAAAAGGTCAACTTGTATCCTACTTGAAATTCTGCTTATTTGGATACTAGACACAATGTGTGGGGTAACAAGTTGTCGAAGACCATAAACTTGGTAAAATTAAGTGTTGGCACTGAAACGCTGGATAACTTGGCCGAATGGCAAGCCAGCCCCAGAGCTCAAACCAACGACGGCTTACCGCGACACATTACCCGCATGTGGCCAAAGCGTAGCGATGAGCTGCTCAATGGTGGGTCCATATACTGGGTAATTAAGGGTGTCATCCTATGCCGGCAAACAGTGTTAAGGCTAGACGAAGTGATTGGTTCTGATGGCATCAGGCGCTGTGCGGTTGTGTCAGACCCCCAGCTGGTGTCCGTCGCCGCAACGCCCAAGCGCGCGTTTCAAGGTTGGCGTTATTTGCAACCCACGGATGCACCACCAGACTTGAGCCGATCGCGACCTCACGACGACGCCCTCCCACCAGATTTACAGGCAGCATTGGCAAACATTGGAATCCTGTAACCGCTTGACAAGTACAACCTTTGTCAGGTTTTGTTTGCGCGAGGTCATAAAGGCTTTTGCAGCGCTGCGACCTCAAAGATGCAGCAGCAAAAGGAGCGTAGAATGCAGCGCGCAAATTCAAAATTTGGCCTAATGACCACAGCCATTCATGCAGGTGAAACTCCAGATCCCACCACAGGGGCTTCAGCCCCACCTCTGCATATGTCCTCAACCTTCGTAACAGATCAAGTTGCTGGATTTTCCGCCCACAATCTCGAAGACGATGGCAATTTCCTCTATGCACGCTGGGGCAATCCAACTGTGCAAATGCTGGAGCAGAAAATGGCCGCTTTAGAGGGGGTTGAAGATTGCATTTGTTTGGCCTCCGGCATGGCCGCAGCAACTGCGATTTTCCTAACATTTTTATCTGCAGGAGATCACGCAGTGATCTCTGATGTGAGTTACGCCGGTGTAGCCGAACTGGCCCGCGATACCCTGCCAAGATTTGGCATTAACATCAGCCTTGTTGATATGTCAGATCTTGCAGCGGTTGCGGCCGCACTGCGCCCAAACACAAAACTAGTTCACACGGAATCTCCAGTTAATCCAATTGGCCGCCTTACAGATTTAGCCGCGGTATCCAAACTAGCTCATGATGCTGGTGCTTTGGTCAGCTGCGACGCCACTTTTGCCTCGCCGCTAGGGCAAAAATCCGCGGCTTTGGGCATCGATCTAATTATGCATTCCGTCACCAAGTATGTTGGCGGACATGGTGATGCAGTTGGTGGCGCCGTGGCAGGGCGCAAAGCCCTAATCTCACAAATTCGAGGGGAGAGCGCTATTCACCATGGTGGTGTGATGTCTCCGTTCAACGCTTGGTTGGTGGCGCGTGGTTTGTCATTACTTCCAATGCGTATGCGAGCGCATCAATCTGGCGCGCAAGCAATATCCGAATGGCTGGAGGCGCAACCGCAGGTCACCCGAGTGATTTATCCCGGCCTCACAAGCCATCCACAGTATGATTTAGCCCAAAATCAAATGTCCAACACGTCTGGCATGGTCAGCTTTCAGGTGGGTGATGCTACAATCGGACGAAAAATTGCACAGCAAATGATCGATCGGTTGGAAATTGTGCATTACGCCGTATCACTCGGCCATCACCGCAGCCTAATTTTCTGGATGGAGACACAAGGATTGATGGACTCCTCCTTCCGCCTCTCTGGTACTCAGCTTGAGAGCTACCGCAGCTATGCGGGAGACGGTGTATTTCGGATGTCAGTAGGCTTGGAAGACCCCGAAGACTTGATACGCGATCTATCGGGCGCTTTGTCTTAGGTTTGCATCATTGCGCAAACTTTACGGCGCTATCCCTATCTTCTCAATTAATGCGCTACAATCTCCCTGCGCTAATTTAGAATGCCAGAGTGTGGCCTGTGACTTCAAAACCAAGCCATCTTCCAAAATTTGGAGATGATTGGCTTCGATTGTTGCCCCAGTGCTGGTAATATCAGCAATAGCTTCGGCAGTTTCGTTTTTTACAGCACCCTCGGTCGCTCCTTGACTGTCGACCAACTGATAATCAGCAACGCCTTGCGCAGTCATAAATTGACGCACCAGCCGATGATATTTAGTCGCAATCCGTAGCCGAAAACCTTGTTGCGCACGAAACCGGGCCGCCACAGCGTCCAGATCATGCAGGCAGGTCACATCACGCCAACAGGCTGGTACTGCTATAATTAAATCCGCAAACCCAAAGCCCATCTCAGCCATAGGTGCCACTACATCTGTCCAATTGGCCAATTTCTCATGCACCAAATCTGTACCCGTCACGCCCATGTCCAGTCGACCTGCCGCCAGTTCTCGCGGAATTTCTCCAGCAGTTAGCAGCACTAATTCAACTCCAGCCACACCATCCACACGGCCTACGTATTCGCGATCCGAGCCAGATTTCGACAAACGGACACCTCGCGCAGAAAACCACGCAAAAGTCTCTTTCATCAACCTTCCCTTGGACGGCACACCTAATTTGATCATTGCATGTCTCCCTCGAGTAACCGCACAGTAAACTCGGGCCGAATGATGCCTCCAACGGCTGGGACATCGCGCCCCTGTCCTAAAATTCGCGCTAGGGCGTCATAGCGCCCCCCGGAGGCAACGGCTGGCCAGCCAGCCTGGTTAGCATAAAATCCAAAAACGAAGCCATCATAATATTCCATGGCTGTCAGCCCATAGGCAGCTTCAAAACCAATCTGTGAAACATCGACACCTGCGACACGTAAAGCGGTCAATCTCGCCAACATATGGTCTACTGCAGATGTAATCACAGGCAGCCGCAGAGCCAAAGATTGTAGTTGCGTCAACGCATCCAAAAGGCTGCCTTTAATCTCAAGCAAATCATTCAATGCATCGATTTCCATTTGTGGGATCGGCTGTGCGGCAGCTTCATCAGCCAATTGCACCAAACGCTCATCAACATCAAAAGATTCGCGCAGCCCTATCTGCTGCCCACCTGCACCCAGAGTTTTTGCTAACACCGGTTGAGAAAACCTGCGAAGCAAAGCTTTGAACTTGGACGGCCGCCAAATGTGACGGCGCAGAGCGGCTTTGCGGGCGTCTGAAGTAGTTAGACCATCAATTGCCACCACTAACAGCCCAACATCTCCAGTCGATGCCGTTAGTCCATACGGGGCTAGAGTTTTGTGAAATAAAGCGAAGACTTCTGCCTCAATTACATCTGCAGGGCCGCGGTCAAAAACTTCATAGCCCACCTGCTCACTTTGAGCTGTACGCTTGGTGTCACCGTCTTGATAGCGAAACACCGGACCATCATACGTATAGCGCGCCGGTTCTGCGCTTTCAGCCATATGCCACTGCACCACAGGCACCGTGAAGTCAGGCCTGAGCATTTGTTCGCCCCGGAGCGGATCCACGGTCACGTAGGCCCGCGCTCGAATGTCTTCACCATATAAGTCCAACAACACATTCGCAGGTTGCAGGATATCCGTCTCAATCCGAATGGCCCCAGCTGATTGAAACACCGCCGAGAGCCGTGTAATTTCTGTACGCAATCGGCTCATTCTGTGGCGCCTTGCGCCGCCAACATGTTAAGCACTTGTTCCACCAACTCTTGGCGTGGCACTTCTATTTGGCTTGGGAGGGCTTTCCACTCTTCCAGAGTTGCATCCTTGGCCAGTTGTGCCCCAAGGATCAAATTTTTGATTTGCACAACCCCTGCCATCTTTTCGTCCCCACCTTCAATAATGGCGATTGGACTTTTACGATTGTCCGCATATTTCAGTTGATTGCCAAAGTTTTTGGGATTCCCCAAATATACTTCGGCACGAATTCCAGCAGTGCGTAGCTCTGAGGCCATAGCCTGATAATCGCTCATTCGGTCACGGTCCATCACAGTGATAACCACAGGACCCAATGCCACGGGTTCAATACGCCCCTTCATCCGAAGCGCAGCGAGCAACCGGTCCACACCAATGGAAACTCCAGTCGCAGGCACTTCCTGTCCAGTAAATCGTTTCACAAGATCATCATAGCGTCCACCGCCTGCCACAGAGCCAAATTGCCTTGGTTTGCCTTTTTCATCTTTTATTTCGAAGGTCAGCTCAGCCTCATAAACCGGGCCCGTATAATAGCCCAAACCACGCACAACCGATGGGTCTAAAACAATACGGTCAGAGCCGTAGCCCTGCGCGATAACCAAATCCGATATTTGTTCCAACTCATCCACACCGGCTTCACCAATCGCAGATCCTTTGATTAACGCACGTAAGTTACTAAGTGTCTCAGCCGGAGTCGCCCCGAGCGCCTCCATGAACCCCATGATAGTCTTAGCCTGCGAGGCAGTAAGCCCAGCGCCTTGGGTGAAATCGCCGCTGTCATCTTTGCGCCCAGCCCCCAGAAGTTGACTTACTCCTTCCAAGCCCAAACGATCCAACTTATCGATTGCTCGCAAGACAATGCCACGCGCTTCTGTAAATTTTTCTAGATTAGTAGGATCCAGCACTCCAGCCACCTCCATGACGCCATTGAGCACTTTGCGGTTGTTGACGCGGATAATATAATCACTACGCGCTATGCCAACTCCCTCCAACGTGTCCGCGAGCATTATACAAATCTCAGCATCAGCAGCCATACTGGCGGACCCGACCGTATCTGCATCACATTGGTAAAACTGACGAAACCTCCCAGGTCCAGGCTTTTCGTTTCGCCAAACCGGCCCCATCGCGAAGCGGCGGTATGGGCTTGGAAGGCCGTTGCGGTGCTGGGCGTAAACCCGCGCCAAAGGCGCTGTAAGATCATAGCGAAGCGCCAGCCAAGCCTCATCTTCCAACCAAGCGAACACACCCTCATTGGGACGATCCACATCCGGCAAGAATTTACCCAAAGCCTCAACAGTTTCTACTGCGCTACTTTCGAGCTGTTCAAAACCGTAAAGGTGATAAACATCCGCAATCTGACGTAGCATTTTGGCTCGCTCAGACACATCAGTACCAAAATAATCGCAAAAACCTTTCGGTGGGAGCGCCTTGGGCTTTGCTTCTTTTTTCTGTTTGGCCATAATAAACCTCATAATCGTTGGCCTGCATTTAGCCGGCCCAGCGCCGAGGGGCAACATGCGAGTTGACATAGCGTAACTGCAGCATACGCTAAATTTCCACTTGATCCATGTCGCGCTATCCCGCACATGTCCATCATGACACAAGCCCTAGAAGAACAAATCGCCTATTTAACGCTAACGGTGGAAGAGCTTTCCGATGTAATGGCCAAGCAAGACAGCGAGTTAAGGCGTCTCACCTTGATTGTTGATCATCTGGTCCAACGGGCTGCGGGACGTGGGCCCGATGGTGGCGGTGCCGTTATTTTAGGCGATGAACGGCCACCACATTACTAATCAGGAGACTATGGCAAAGCTAAGCTTGTCACAAAGGCTCAAAGATCCTCTACCATCAATACTCCCTCAAGACTTTTTAATGCACCTTTAATTTGCGGCGTGACAGGGAAGTTTTGGCCTAACTCCATATCTACTTCGCCGGGTAAGCTGTCGTTGAGCAGGCAAAAAGAAATGGGACCTTTAGCACCGCTTTTTGTGGCTCGTATTGCTTCACGCAACACTGTGGCTACAGATTCAATGGCAGAAGTGTTGTCTAGATATACCCGCAGCCCAGAAGCGCCGGCCTGTGTGACAGCACCATCTATGGGTTGCACCGAACGGCACAACAATTTGAGCTGCTCTGAATCCATGGTGGCCTCAACGCTCAAGACAACCTTAGACCCTGCTTCAAGATGGACCCGAGATGCCTCCAACGTGTCGCTAAACATGGTAGTTTCATAATTTCCAGTGGTGTCGCTGAGTTGAACAAAAGCAAAGCGGTTGCCGCGCGCCGATTTGCGCTCCTGCCGACCAGCCACGATGCCTGCCAGCTTGGCCACAAGCGGGCCATCTTTTGCTTTTTCGATAAGTTGATCCAATGTGATAATACCCGAACGTTTCAGTGAGGGCATATAATCATCAAGCGGGTGGCCAGATAAATAAAATCCAATCGCCTTAAACTCTTCTGTCAATTGCTCCGCGGGCAACCAATTGGCTACCGGAGAAAGTCGTGGTTCGGGCAGATCATCACCAGTCTCACCAAAAAGACTTACCTGATTTGAGTTGCGTTGTTCATGCACCGAGGCTGAGTAGCCAACCAGAGCGTCTAAGCTGTCAAATACCCTGTGGCGATTGCGGTCTAATTGATCAAAAGAACCAGACCGCGCCAACATTTCTAAAGGCCGCTTGCCTACACGCTTGAGATCTACCCGCCGGGCCAAATCAAACAACGTGGTAAAAGGTTTTTCGCCACGGCCATCTGTGACCAATCTCATAGCATCAACACCAACGTTTTTCAGCGCCCCCAAACCATAGACCAACACCCCATCAACCACATCAAACCGCGCCTGGCTACGGTTCACGCAAGGCGGCGTGTATGACAGGTCAAGCCCTTTTTGCACTTCGTTGAAATACACAGCCAACTTATCAGTGAGATGCAAATCACAATTCATAACACCAGCCATAAATTCAACCGGATGATTGGCCTTTAGCCAAGCAGTTTGATAACTGACCACCGCATAGGCTGCGGCGTGGGATTTGTTGAACCCATAGTTAGCAAATTTATCCAGTAAGTCCCAGGTGGCTTTAGCAGTTTTCTCATCCACATCATTCGCGGCAGACCCGGTCAGAAATTTGGGTTTCTCTTCGTCCATCGCTTCTTGGATTTTCTTACCCATCGCCCGACGCAACAAATCAGCGCCGCCAAGTGAGTATCCCGCCATTTGCCGGGCAATCTCCATAACCTGCTCTTGGTAAACAATGATCCCTTGGGTTTCATCCAAGATGTGATCTACAGATGGATGCAACAGTTCGCGGGTACTGATACCATTTTTTACCTCGCAGTATTTTGGGATATTCTCCATTGGACCAGGGCGATACAAAGCAACTAGGGCCACAATGTCTTCAATACAGTTGGGCTTCATGCGCTTAAGCGCATCCATCATACCACTAGATTCCACCTGAAACACAGCAACAGTTTTAGCCGCAGAGTAAAGCGCATAAGAGGCAGGATCATCTAAGGGAATAGCACTGATATCATCCTCAGTGCCCGAAGCAGGTGTATAGAGGGTCAGGCCATCAGCAGAGACGTGCAGGGCGCGCTCACGGTTGATCAAGTCGACTGCATTTTGTATTACGGTTAGAGTTTTCAAACCCAAAAAGTCAAACTTCACCAGCCCAGCTTGCTCAACCCACTTCATGTTGAACTGAGTAGCTGGCATGTCTGAGCGCGGATCTTGGTATAGCGGAACCAACTGGTCCAAGGGCCTATCCCCAATCACCACTCCCGCTGCATGAGTTGACGCGTTTCGTAATAGGCCTTCAACTTGCTGGCCGTAATTCAGCAAACGCTCCACCACTTCCTCTGCCTTCGCTTCTTCACGCAAACGAGGTTCATCAGCCAATGCTTTTTCAATGCTAACGGGCTTCACACCCTCCACCGGGATCATCTTGGAGAGACGGTCCACCTGGCCGTAAGGCATTTGTAGCACACGGCCTATATCACGCACTGCAGCTTTGGATAAAAGCGCCCCAAAAGTAATAATCTGGCCTACGCGATCGCGCCCATATTTTTGTTGCACATAGCGGATCACCTCTTCGCGGCGGTCCATGCAAAAATCAATATCAAAATCAGGTATCGAAACACGCTCAGGGTTCAAAAAACGCTCAAACAAAAGGCCATAGCGCAAGGGATCAAGATCGGTGATTGTTAAAGCATATGCCACAAGTGAGCCAGCGCCAGATCCCCGACCCGGCCCAACGGGGATATTTTGCCCCTTAGTCCAAGCAATGAAGTCGGCCACAATCAAGAAATAGCCGGGAAACCCCATGCCTTCAATGATATCTAACTCAAAATCAAGGCGCTTTTGATAATTTTCGACCGAGACCGCATGCGGGATCACAGCCAAACGACGCCGCAACCCTTCATTCGATTGACGGCGCAATTCCACAACCTCATCATCCGCAAACTTTGGTAGAATGGGATCTCGTTTATAGGCTTTAAATGCACATCTTTGCGCTATCTCAACAGTATTTTCCAAAGCCTCAGGTAAATCAGCAAACAGCACTGCCATCTCAGCGGGAGTTTTAAGATAGTGTTGCGGGGTTAAACGCCGCCGCGGCTCTTGCTGATCCACATAAGAGCCCTCCGAGATACAGATCAAAGCATCATGGGCCTCATACATTTGAGCCTTTGGGAAATAGACATCGTTGGTCGCCACCAAAGGTAAGCCCATCGCATAGGCCATCTCAACCAAGCCCCGTTCGCTCAACCGCTCCGCCTCTGGCACACTTCCATCTTCGCCAGGATGGCGTTGTAGCTCGACATAAAGACGATCTCCAAAGGTACTGGATAGCTCATCAGCAAGCGCCTGCGCTTTGGCGCCTTGTCCGTTTTGCAACAACTTCCCCAGTGGACCATTAGGCCCACCGGACAGGCAAATAAGACCCTCCGAATGCGTAACAAGCTGTGCCAGTTGCACCTGGGGCAGCTCACCGTCTGAATTCAAATATAGGCAGGAATTGAGTGCCATAAGATTTTGATAGCCACGCTCATTTTGAGCAAGCAGCACCATGGCCGCGGGGGCACGCGCCTTTTCAGCAGTTGCAGCCAGATCGTAGGCCAAATCAACCTGGCACCCAATAATGGGCTGAATGCCTGCCTTCGACGCACCTTCAGAGAATTCGAGGGCGCAAAACATATTGTTGGTATCCGTAACGGCAACCGCAGGCATACCCATCGCATTTATCAAATCAGGAAGTTTCTTGAGCCGCACAGCGCCTTCTAACAACGAATATTCGCTGTGAAGTCTAAGATGGATGAATTTTGGATTCTGTCTCATGGAGAATGAGTAAACCGCCAGCCTCCCATCATCCAGCAGAAATTGTCTAAACTATAGAACGCTGCGTGGACACGACCAGTTAAATTCAGCTAAGTACATATTTCCCTTGCCCGACTCACTCAAATCAGTGCTAAATCAATTTGTTCCCGCCATGGTTTTACGCCGCATCGGACCTGGGCGTGGGGGACGAAACAGACAGTGGCACGATTTCTTATTATGAAAATGTCGTTTCTTCTTAATGGAGAACCTGTGTCGACCGCCGTCAACACAGGAACCGAAACCTTGCTCGACTTTTTACGCCAAGAGTGTGGGCTTTATGGCACAAAGGAAGGCTGCAACGAAGGTGACTGCGGCGCCTGCTCTGTCATTGTTACAGGTAGCGATGGGGCTGCACGGCCGATGAATGCCTGCATCTTATTTTTACCCCAACTTCAGGGCTGCGCGGTGCGCACAGTAGAGGGGATAAGCGGATCAGACGGCAGCTTGCATCCGGTCCAAGATGCGATGATTTTGAAACACGGTGCTCAATGCGGCTTCTGCACTCCCGGGTTCATCACAACAATGGCTGCGGCACATGCCAATGGCGAAACAGATTTTGATACCGCTCTGGCTGGAAATCTTTGCCGATGTACAGGCTATGCACCTATTATTCGTGCCGCTAAAATGGCCGCGAAACAACCTGTGCCCAAGTGGATGCACGAGCCTAAGTGCGCAGCAAATCATAACAGTTCAGACGATATTTTTTGCCCACAATCCACAGATGATTTAGCGCAATGGTATTCAAAAAATCCACATGCAACACTGGTAGCTGGTGGCACAGATGTTGGTCTTTGGGTGACTAAACAGATGCTTAAGCCTGCACCAATCGCCTTTCTGGGCCATGTGACGGATTTGCGTCAGATCAAAGATCATGGCAAATTTTTAAGCGTTGGGGCCGCAACCACCATCACATCATTGATGCAGGCCATCGCGCCAATTTCTTCCTCACTATATGCCATGCTTGCGCGTTACGGCAGCACGCAGGTACGTAATGCCGCCACCATAGGAGGAAATATAGCAAATGGCTCGCCCATAGGGGATGGACCTCCTGCCTTGATCGCAATGGGCGCAACTTTAGTCTTGCGTCACGGGAGCGAGCACCGCCGTTTGCCCTTAGAAGATTTTTTTATCTCCTATGGGCAACAAGACTGCCAACCAGGTGAGTTTATAGAAGCTGTTGAGTTTCCAAAAGACCAAACCAATTTGCGATGTTATAAACTGTCAAAGCGCTTTGACCAGGACATCTCCGCAGTTTGCGGATGCATAAATATTACGACCGAAAAAGGTATCATAACTAAAACAAGGATCGCCTTTGGTGGCATGGCCGGAACACCTGCAAGGGCGCAGCATACCGAAAATGCGTTGCTTGGGCAGGCTTGGAGCGCCAAAGCCTTCACAGAGGCTAAAGAAACGATGGCTCAAGACTTCACACCTTTGTCAGATATGCGCGCCAGTGCCGAATATCGCGCCCAGATCGCCCAAAATATGCTGATAAGATATTATCACGATCTCGAAAATAATCCCATAGACGTTCGAGGCGTGCACGCATGAAGTCTGCATCCTCTATGCCACATGATGCTGCCCGCCAACATGTGAATGGTTCAGCCCGATATGTCGACGACATCCCCATCCCAAATGGCACATTGCACCTCGCATTTGGCTTGTCATCAGTTGCTGCGGGCACAATTACCTCGGTTGACCTCAGCGCAGTGCGGGCGGCACACGGCGTGCATTTGGTGATGGAAGCCAGGGACTTGCCCTTTGCCAATGATGTATCTCCCTCGGCGCATGATGAGCCATTGCTGGCAAACGCCACAGTTCATTATGCCGGTCAGCCAATATTTTTAGTAGTGGCCAAAAGTCATCACGATGCACGTAGGGCCGCACGTTTAGCCAAAATAAAAATTATTGAAACACCCGCTATCTTAACAATCCAACAAGCCCTTACCGCCGATAGCCGGTTCGAAGATGGCCCCCGCATTTATGCTAAAGGCGATATTTATCAGGCCTTACCAAAGGCAAAAAATCGCCTGAGCGGCAGTATAAATGTAGGAGGCCAAGAGCATTTTTATCTAGAAGGTCAGGCGGCACTGGCTATGCCCGGGGATAATGACGACATGGTTGTGCATTCCTCAACCCAGCATCCCACCGAAATTCAGCACAAAGTAGCAGAAGCTCTAAATATTTCACAACATGCCGTTCGCATTGAGGTGCGGAGAATGGGGGGTGGCTTTGGCGGTAAGGAAAGCCAGGGCAACGCGCTGGCTGTGGCCTGCGCTGTGGCCGCGTCAATAACAGGACATCCATGTAAAATGCGCTACGACCGCGATGATGATTTTATCATCACGGGCAAACGCCATGATTGCCGAGTGGATTATCGTGTAGGGTTCAACGCCCTCGGCCAGGTGGAGGCCTTAGACTTCACTCATTATTTTCGCTGCGGATGGGCACAAGATTTGTCACTACCAGTTGCAGATCGCGCCATGCTGCATGCAGACAATGCCTACAACCTACCCAATGTACAAATCACCTCA